>Ga0070399_1004905_pt1 | contig 10749 bp, 6 predicted proteins | sample BioMet4_FD_61217 | JGI IMG/M metagenome (GOLD analysis project Ga0070399, IMG submission 61217) | Microbial communities from bioreactor (seeded with sewage sludge) at LBNL, California, USA - Biofuel metagenome 4 (version 1) | ecosystem: Engineered > Bioreactor > Anaerobic > Unclassified ... | reverse complement strand
CCGCTTCTTTTTTGTCTGTAATGTTGTTTATTGGGTGAGTGACTGATGCGAACGGGGAAGCAAGCCCCGTCGCTCCGTTCGAGAGCACTAGGCGCTTGCAATCCCCTATCGGGGGCAAGCTTGCTCTCTCACTGACGGACGCAATTTCCCCTTATCGCACAGTCCTCACCCAAAGTCAATCCAAGCACGGTCGCTGCGGAGGTGCATACCGGAGCTACAATACAAACTGAGAAATGCAGATTATTGCCGATTAGATTGTGAGAGCAGAGAAATTATGCTCCGAACCAGTATTTGGATTTGGGGAGATTGGAGCAGATTTTGACTAAGAAGGCGACGGTAATGAAGGTGGAGAGGGCTATGGCTGGAACTTCCAGTAGGACTGGGTCCCACGAGAGATGGAAGAGACCTATGGTCGGGTTGCCTGGAAAGATGGGATCGAAGATACCGTCGAAAATCTTATGGTAGAAGTTAAGTACCATTATGTGAGCAAGATATATGGCATAACTGTTCACCGAGATATCGGAAATCATTCTGGTAACAGAGCTTTTGGTGGAAGGCTGAGAGATATGGCTGACAAGGCAGAATATGGCGAATGTCATCATCATCACGTTAGTTCCACAGAAACTCCAACTAAGTTCCAGTTCCACTGCTGTAGGGGCTGTCGCTATCATATTGTTGAATATCAATACCGTAGGAATGAAGCCGGCGAAGAACAGAGCTACAGACTGCCATACGGATAGGGCTCCGAACTTCTTCACATAATAGCCTAGCACGAGATATCCTGCGAAACCAGTGAAATAATAAAGCATTGGCGTAGGATTCCAAGAGGCTTCTCCCCAAAGAAGAGGAAAAGCTATGAAGCCTGTCACCACTATAATAATATTCACTTGCGTGCTGCCACATAACCAGAACGCAAGCCAATACACGCAGTACGTCCATCGAGAAATTCCTTTCCCTTGCCAATCCGGTATTTGTCATTCGAGGTATTATTTTATTTTTTTATTGGACACAAAATTAGGAAATAATTCGTAATTTTACGCTGATAACTCAGTCATTGACACTTTAATGTACCACAAGTTTTTATCAACCGCACTGATATTCATATTTGCAGTATCAGCCAACTTCCTACAGACTAGTAACTTAACAGCCAAAAATAAAACCATAAATAACATTGGCCGACCAGTGGAACAAAGGCTAGGTAAACCTTCTTGCTCTCTTTTACCGGACAAAACTGTCAGGCTTTATCCCTATGGGCAGAATTCCAATAAAGGGCTGAAAGAAGCAATGGGTCCGCTTGTTTCCAATGGACTTTCAGGGGCTGAAGTGGCTGGAAGGAACGGCTTTCTTGGTAACGTGACAGACAGTGCCAGAGTTGACATTTATTTTCCTGAAAAGCCGAACGGACAGATGGTCATCATCTGCGCAGGGGGCAGTTATTTCGACTTATCTTCTTGGTATGAAGGCCTTTATTGTGCATATTGGATGAAGCAAAGAGGCATTACGGCCTGTGTATTGAAATACAGATTGCCGAACGGACACCCACAAGTGCCACTTACTGATGCTCAAAATGCGTTTAGATATTGTCGTGCCCATTCTAAGGAATGGGGCGTGGATCAGATAGGAATAATAGGATTCTCGGCTGGCGGTCATCTGGCTTCGACGGCTGAGACAATGTACACAGACACCCTCACCAAACCTGATTTCGCCATCCTTATGTATCCGGTCATCTCAATGAAAGATGGCATTACCCACGCCCACACCAAGAGCGATCTGCTCGGCACCAATGAAAGTTGGATGAAAAGGGACGGATATACCTTTGAGCAGTGGTACTCAAGACAGAGAGAACATTCGGATTTGGAATGCAAGTATTCTACTTTCAATGATATAACTCCTTCCACTCCCCCAACCTTCATTGCACTTTGCACCGATGACAATAAAGTATCAGCACTTAACAGTATGATGTTCTATCAAACTTTGGTCAATAACAAAGTCCCAACAGAATTGCACATTTTCCCTCGCGGTGGCCACGGCTGGGGATTCATGACATCGGAATTCGGAACAGATCAGATAGGATATGCAAGAAACGAGTTGTCAGCATCTCTGGAAAGATGGATGAGGGAGATACATAAAAGCGGAAACGGGCGTTTGGCCGTGACATCTTCTAGCAATTCGGTTGGTTGCGATATAAAGATATCTAAAACGGTCCTTCTCTACCCCGAAGGACAACAATCAGACAAAGGACTTGATGAGGCAAAAGGCCCTGGCGAATCCAACGGAGTCACAGGGGTTGAAAAATTCGATCGCCATCTATATTTGAGCAATATCGGGGATAGCGCCCGATTCGATTTATTTTTTCCAGAAAAGGCAAATGGACAAATGGTCGTAATTTGCCCAGGCGGCGGATACGGGATGCTTTCTATGGTGAATGAAGGGACAAGGGCGGCCGAATGGCTATTGGATAAAGGTATCAGCGTGTGCGTATTGAAATACAGATTGCCTCAAGGACATTGGACAGTACCATTGACAGACGTTCAGAATGCATTTAGATATTGCAGAACACATTCAGCAGAATGGGGCGTTAAGCAAATCGGCGTTATGGGATTCTCGGCCGGAGGCCATTTGGCTGCATCTGCTTCCACCTTGTTCACTGACGACATTACCAGACCTGATTTCTCCATTTTGTTTTACCCTGTCATTACGATGGAGATGAAATACACAAATGATGGAACGAGATACAATCTCATTGGCAAAGATGAAGTTTGGTCGGACACTGAGGAATTAAACTCATTGATTTATCACTATTCTCTTGAGAATCAAGTATCTGCCAAAACTTCACCGACATTCATAATGCTTTGCTCCGATGATCCTACCGTACCCCCGGAAAACAGTATAAGGTTCTATGACGCATTGCTGGCCAATAATGTCCCAGCTGAAATTCACAGTTATCCACGTGGATATCACGGATTCGGATTCAACACAGCCAAATATGGCAACGACAGGATTGATTACTGTCGCGATGAGATGTTTATGACTTTGTCCCGTTTTCTCAATGACAATGCAAAGAAAATCAAATAATTATAAATATGACTAACAAATTATTTTCAACAGTGTCAATTTGCTGCCTGGCAATTTGCCTTTCACTTAGTTCCGCTGTTTATGTACAGGGAAAAGGCCCTGCCAAAAGTGTCCCTGGCAGACCCGTTGAGGTCAGACTCGGCACCCCGGCTTCCAGCCTGCTTCCAGACAAGACAATATTGCTCTATCCAAAGGGTCAAAACGCAAAACAAGGACTTAAAGAAGCACAAGGACCAATGGTGTCAAATGAGTTGACCGGGCCTGAAAAGGCCCAGAAAGGCGGATTCGTAGCAAATGTCAGCGACAGTGCCAGAATCGACCTGTATTTCCCTGAAAAGCCTAACGGACAACTTATAATTTCTTGTCCAGGAGGTAGCTATTACAATCTGTCCACTTGGAATGAAGGCATTTATGTTGCCAAATGGATGAAAGAGCGCGGGATCACTACTTGCGTACTCAAATACAGGTTGCCAAACGGACATTGGCAAGTGCCATTATTGGACGTACAGAATGCTCTTCGCTATTGCCGTTCTCACGCAAAGGAATGGGGTATAGACCAGATTGGTGTCATTGGTTTCTCTGCCGGGGGACATCTTGCATCTACTGTAGAGACGATGTATGTGGACTCCATCACCAGGCCAGATTTCTCAGTATTGATTTATCCTGTAATCTCAATGAAGAATGGCATCACCCATCCAAACACCCACGGCAATCTGCTCGGTTCAGATGCAAGTTGGACGGATCGTGACAAATATTCTTTCGACCAATGGTATGAGAGGCAAAAAATGCATAAGGATCTGGAGGAGAAATACTCCACTTACCAAGATGTAACGCCTGACACACCTGCCACATTCATTGCCCTAAGCACTGACGATAAGACAGTTACGGCATTGAACAGTACTATGTTCTATCAGGCTTTGGTCAACAATAAAGTCCCCGCCGAATTACATATTTATCCTCGTGGTGGTCACGGTTGGGGATTCACCACCAAGGAACTTGGCAGAGACAATCTCGGTTATGCCAGAGACGAATTTTCAATGTCATTGGAAAGATGGCTCAATGAAGTTCATCATCCATTGGCCAAATTGAAGAATCACAGCACAGGAGCAACTTGCGACATCAAAGTGTCCAAGACTGTTTACCTCTATCCAGAAGGACAGAATTCGGAGAAAGGGTTACCAGAGGCAAAGGGGCCAGGCGAATCAAATGGGGCCAAAGGTGCCGAAGTCATCAAAGGCAACCATTTCCTTTCAAATGTAGGTGACAGCGCCCGTTTCGATGTATATTTCCCTGAAAAGCCGAATGGACAAATGGCTGTCATCTGTCCTGGTGGTTCTTATGCATTCTCTGCCCAGAGCAATGAGGGAGCCCACGTTGCAGAATGGCTGCTCAGCAAAGGAGTCAGCGTCTGCCTTATGAAATACCGTCTTCCACTTGGACATTGGACTGTTCCTCTTACTGACGTTCAAAACACATTCCGCTATTGCCGCGCTCACGCCGCAGAATGGGGAATCAAACAAATTGGAGTGATCGGATTCTCAGCCGGAGGACATCTTGCTGCATCCTCTTCTACATTATTCACAGATGACATTACCAGACCTGATTTTTCAGTGCTGTTCTATCCTGTCATCACTATGGAAGCAGGAGTCACGCACAATGGGACAAGGACAAATCTTCTAGGAAACGACAGCAATTGGTCTGACAAAGAGAAACTTAACTCGCTGGTAGATCATTATTCATTGGAAAAACAAGTTTCCTCAAAGACACCCGATACATTCATCGTATTGGCTTCAGATGATCCAGGAGTTCCTGTAGAGAACAGCCTTCGCTATTATGATGCCTTATTGGCAAATAAAGTTCCTGCAGAAATCCATTGCTTCCCTCATGGAGGTCACGGTTGGGGCTTCGATGTAGCCAGGTACGGGACAGACCAGATGGGATATTGCCGTGCAGAAATGTTGATGTCGCTTGAGCGCTTCCTCAATGAGGAACTCGCCAAGAAGAAATAATCTGTAATCGAACAGATCTTTGTTACGCCAGACTGTCAGAAACGGCCTGGCGTATTAGTTTGCATAATCCTTTGGGAGCAAATCCTTCCGAAGGTTGAAACTGGACATCCATCTGAAGATGAGGCATCGGTATCGGTAGGATTGAGAGTTCTGAAATATTCTTCGCTGCAAATTGTGGAACAACGCCAACATAATCGGCAGAGCCAGCGACCAATGTCTTTATTGGCTCAATGGCATCGCAACGAAGGGATATCATCGACACCACGTCCAATGACATTAAAGGTTCGTATGGCAGCCATACCGCCAACTTCCCCTCCGATGGCATTTCTCCCAGTCCTGCAAATGCCGCTTCAAGACTTGATGGCACAACTTTGCGATTGATGGAAGAGGCTATGACTGAAGCCTGTACTACACCAATAAGAGTGGACAATCCGTCCCAATCTATACCTTCATTCCTTGGCTTAAGGAAAACACGTATATCTGCATCTTCATTTCCCGGCTTGTCATAAGAGTTAATTATGAAATTCAACGCCCTGATCTGCACAGGATTGAGTCCCGCAGTTAATGCCATTATTGCAGACGGGAGCACATAGGAGGCGATAAAAGGATCAGCGGCAATTCTTACAGGTCTCGAAGAAGTCATCTTGCCACCAGAGCCAAACATAGAATCGGCTGCATTATACCAATACAAAATGTTCTCTGCATATTTTTTAAAAGACTGCCCTGTATCAGTAAGAGAAACTTCTCCTCTTATCCTGTCGAACAATTTCACCCCAATGCTCTTTTCAATTTCAGCAATGTTTTGGCTGACAGCCGGCTGGCTGACACCCAAAGACTTAGCCGCATTGGTGAAACTACCCTCTTTGGCTACTGCCAAGAAAACCTTCAATCTAAAATCCTCAAACATAATAAGTATTTCTTATAGAATGCAAAAATAGCACAAATTCCTATTTTGCCGATATTATTTGCTAAATTTGAAAAATAATAATATGATAACATTTTGTATTGTTAAAAAAATCGTACATTTGCAGTGTACTATTAGAGTAATACACGAGAACAATACTTTCAATTTAATATTCATATGAAAAAAATCATCATTTTATTTGCAATGGTGTTGGCATCATTTGGAATGGCCTTTACGTCGTTCGCTCAGATGCAGCCATTGCCTAACGATCCTGCAGTTCGAAAAGGCAAACTCGACAATGGGATGACTTATTACATCCGTCATAACGAGAAGCCTGCAGGAAGATGTGAATTCTATCTTGCCACCAATGTGGGAGCGATTCAGGAAACTCCTGATCAAGATGGACTTGCACATTTCCTAGAGCATATGTGTTTCAACGGAACCAAGAACTTCCCAGGCAAGACTTTGCTTGACTACCTTCAAGGAATAGGTGCTTCGTTCGGAGGGAACATCAATGCTTCTACGGGAGTGGAACAAACTCAGTATATGCTGAATAACATTCCTATCGCCAGAGAGGGCGTAATCGACACTTGCCTTCTGATTATGCATGACTATTCTCATTTTGTGACAAACTCTCCAGAGGAAATCGACAAGGAGAGAGGCGTAATCATTGAGGAAAGACGCACCCGCAGGAATGCCAGTTGGAGAATGCACGAGAAGAGCCTCCCTTATCTATATGGAAATAGCAAGTATGGCTCTTGCACTCTTATCGGCAGCGAGGACAACTTGAAAACGTTCAAGCCGCAGAGCCTTGCCAATTTCTATCATACTTGGTATCGTCCTGATATGCAGGCTCTTATCGTAGTAGGTGATGTCAATGTAGATCAGATTGAGGCTAAAATCAAAAAAACCTTCAGCGATATCCCTGCTGCTGTCAACCCGACACCTAAGGCTGTAATCAAGGTCCCTGACAACAAGGAGCCTATAATCGGAATTCTGACTGATCCGGAGGCTTCCAAAGAATCTATGACTGTTCTTTGGAAGAGAGCCGCAGATCCTGAGGAGATGAATGGTACAATTCAGGGTGAACTTTCTTCAGTTGTCAAAGACCTCATTTCCAGAGTTATGTCTGAAAGATTCTCAGACCTTGAAGCCAAGCCTTCTACTCCTTTCACTAGTGCCAGCCTGGCTATTGGCAATATATGCGAAACGATGGAAGTATCTTATGGTGCAGTAGATAGCAAACAAGGAAAATCAATAGATGCATTTAAGACCTTCTACACTGAAATAGAGAAAATGAGCAGGTTCGGTTTCACAAATGATGAAATCGAGAGGGCTAAAAAAGACCTTATTTCAAGTTATGAATCAAGGGCAAAGAAAGCTCAGACAAGGGAAAATTCAGAATTCGTTCCTGATCTCATTAACAATTTCTTCGACAGTTATGCTTATATGGAGCCAAGCAAAGAGTTGGATATTGTTAAGCAGATCTGCGGAATGCTGAATGCCGATGTACTCAAACAGGTGATTCCTCAGGTGGTTTCCGATACCAATATGGTAATAATATATGAAGGGCCGGAGAAAGCAGGGGTTACTCCTCCTACAAAAGAAGATTTCCTCAACGCTATGAAAGAAGTAAAAGCTTCGGACATCAAGCCAAATGTGGAGCAAAGTTCAAATGAGCCGCTTCTCGATGTTGCCAAACTTAAAGGAAGTGCTATCAAGAAGACTCAGGCAACTGCTTACGGTGCAACAGAATGGACTCTTAAGAATGGGGTCAAGGTGATTGCGATGAAGTCTGACAAGGAGAAAGACCGTATCAGAATCAATCTCTTCAAGAATGGCGGTAGAAGTCTCATTTCAGATACGGATATGCCATCATTTGAGAACAATGTATATCAGTTGTTCAAACGTAATTCAGGTGTATCCAAATTCCCTAAGACTCAACTAGATAAGATGTTGGCTGGCAAGAACGTAAATATGTCGCCATATATCAACGGTTTGCATCACGGAATCTCAGGCACATCCAATGTAAAGGATCTGGAAACTGCGTTCCAACTCCTATATTTGGAATTCACAGATCCTCGCTTCGACGAGAACGAGTATGCTCAAGGAATCAATCAACTCAAAGCCGTATTGCCTAACTTGGAAAGTCAGCCAGACTATAAATTCCAGAAGGAATTGTACAAGTCCCTCTATGGCAATAGCCCAAGACATATTATGATTGACAATTCCATCATTGAGAAGGCAAATCTCCAGACCATTGAGAAGAACTACAAGAATATGTTCAAAGATGCAGCCGGAACGACTGTATTGGTAGTTGGCGACTTCGGAGTAGATACACTTAAAAATCTGGTTGAGAAATATGTCGGCTCTCTTCCTAAAGGCAAAAAAGCAAGCAATTGGACAGATAGACACGATGGAATCGTCCCAGGTAAAATCGAGGACAGTTTCGCCGTAGATATGCAGACTCCAAAAACCACAGTTTATCAGGTATACAATACTCCTTATCAATATTCTGTAAAGAATGAAGTTATAGCTGATGCCATTTCATACATTCTCGATATGATCTATACAGATACTCTTCGTGAAGACGAAGGTGGCACATATGGAGCCCAGACAAGTATGGATATCACTAAGGAACCAAGGGAAGAGTTAACCCTCTTCGTCGCTTTCGAGACTAATCCTTCATCTTCCGACAAACTTCGTTCATTGGCTATTTCAGGAATGAAGAAATTGGCAGAAGAAGGTCCTACAACCGAACAGTTCAACAGGACAATTGAGAATTTCAAGAAGAACATTCCTGAGAATAGAATAAGCAATGATTACTGGATGAGTCAATTGTTCCAATACTGCACTACAGGAATCAAGGTTGATCCTGAATATGAGGCAGCTGTGAACAGTCTTAAGCCAGAAGATATCAAGACTATGCTAAGTAAGGTCATAGCTTCAAATGACTTTATCGAAGTCGTGATGAGCCCAGCCAAAGCAGCTGAGAAAGAATAAATCTGACAGCGAGGCCAAGGCCTCGCTGTCAATAATACAAAAGAAGCCGGCTGGAATCCAGCCGGCTTCTTTATTAATTGTCGGAACTGATTATTGCTGATCTGCAGGATGGATGGCACCCATCGGGCAGGCATCTGCGCAAGTGCCGCAATCGATGCAGACATTAGGGTCGATATGATAAACATCACCCTCGGAAATAGCGCCTGAAGGGCATTCGCTCATACAAGTGCCGCAAGCGACACAATCAGTTTCTGAAATTTTGTAAGCCATAGTATTAATGATTTTTTAAGTTTGTACTTATGAATCCCAATCCGTAAATTGGAAAAGCAAATTTATAAGTTTATCTTTGAATTTCAAAAAATAAATACGATGCATACAGTATTGACCATATTATCATCTATAGCAATAATGGCAAATGCCTCAACGTCAGAGGCGAAGGCCATCGGGATGCTGGCAGTATCGACCTCGGACACAGAATCCATCAGCAACGGCGTTGCACCTACCAGTTTCTCAAAGATAATTTCATTTGACAGGACAGTATTCGATTTCGGAGACATATTATTGTCTGATGGGCCTGTAAGGTGTTCATTCACAGCCAAGAATGTCAGTTCCAAACCTATTGTCATTTACAATGTAGTCTCCTCTTGCGGCTGCACAGAAGTCAAATGGTCCCGCGAGCCTATACTCCCAGGAAAGACAGGTAAGATTTCCGCCACATATAGCAATGACGAAGGAGCCTATCCTTTCGATAAGACATTGACAGTATATGTCTCTGACATCAAGAAACCGATAATTCTCAGACTCAGAGGAGTTAGCCACAGCAAGAAACTCTCTCTCAATCAGATGTATGGCACTGCTTTCGGCGACTTGGCTTTCAAAGATGCAGACATCAAGTGTGGGAACCTTGAGCAAGGTCAGCAAAAAAGCGGAGAAGTTACGATTGCAAATTTGGGTGGGAATCCCGCAAATATATCATTCGGCGACATCACCCCAGGATTGAAACTGACAGTGAATCCCAACCCGATTCCAGCCAAGAGCACAGCGAAGATGACCTATACTATCACATCCAGCAAGGACAAATGGGGAAGGAATTACTATTATGCTACACCTCTTGTAGATGGAAAGTCTTACAAGGCAACCATTACGGATTCTGGTGAAGAAGAAACAGACTCTGAACGCGGTGCGATGAATGCCACTGATCTCAACCCTCAACTTGGGAAGGGGAAATCTCAAATCGGGATATGGGCATTTACCAAAGAAAACTTCGGCGATTTGACTCAAGATCAGATTGATAATGGCTCAGAACCAATATTCTCCGCAAGTACCTGTTCTTTCGGTAAGATGAAAAGAGGAAAGACAATAGATGCCGTTTTCAATGTCACGAACCAGGGTAAGAGTACCTTCATAGTGCACAAGGTGGATTCAGACAATCCGAACACATACAATTATTATTTCCCAAATGTGAGACCAGGAGCCAAAGGGAATTGCAGGCTTCGGCTTTCTACTGCAAATCTTCCGAAAGGAGAGACATTGGTCATTCTGACACTAACCACCAATTCCCCATTGAGACCAGTAATCAATTTATACATAACTGGTTGGATTATATAATATGTTATTCCATATCTTTCTAGATACACTGAAGGAATCTCTCGAGATCACAGGGTTGGTAATCCTGATAATGATCATTATCGAGAGCCTGAACATCGAGTCCAAAGGTTACCTTTTCGATAAACTTAAGAAGACCGAATTCGGCCAAAT
>Ga0070399_1004904_pt1 | contig 10750 bp, 9 predicted proteins | sample BioMet4_FD_61217 | JGI IMG/M metagenome (GOLD analysis project Ga0070399, IMG submission 61217) | Microbial communities from bioreactor (seeded with sewage sludge) at LBNL, California, USA - Biofuel metagenome 4 (version 1) | ecosystem: Engineered > Bioreactor > Anaerobic > Unclassified ... | reverse complement strand
GCCGCGATAAGCCGGTTCTATTCCTCCCGCAGCGCGGAGGCGGCGGCGGCCGACCTTAGCCGCGAATACGACGCCGCTGCCGGCGTTTCGCCGACCGACAGCGTCTCCGAGCGTATCGACAGCGCGCCGGTTGTGCGGCTGGTCAATTCCATGATAGAGCAGGCCGTTCAGAGCGGCGCGAGCGACATACATATAGAACCGCTCGATAATTCCACCCGCGTGCGTATGCGCATCGACGGCATCCTGCGCGAGCAGATGACGCTGTCGGCGGCGGCGCATGCTTCCATCGTGACTCGTCTTAAGATCATGGGCAATATGGATATAGCCGAGCGCCGCCTGCCTCAGGACGGACGCGTGCGCGCGACGGTAGACGGCCGGGAAATCGACCTGCGCCTGTCGGTGTTGCCGACTGTCACGGGCGAGAAGGTCGTAATACGTATTCTCGGCGGCGAGGGCTCGGTCATGTCGATAGATGACCTCGGCCTGTCCGAGCGCAACATGGCGCTTTTTAAAGAGATACTCGCAAGGCCCTCCGGCATGATACTCGTCTCCGGACCCACCGGCAGCGGCAAAACGACAACGCTGTATTCCATTCTCGGCGCGCTGAATAAGCCGGGTGTCAACATAATAACCGTCGAAGACCCCGTCGAATACCGCATGGACGGCGTAAATCAGGTACAGGTCAATCCCAAGGCCGGCCTTACCTTCGCGGGCGGCCTGCGCAGTATACTCCGTCAGGACCCCGATATTATCATGGTCGGCGAGATACGCGACGACGAAACGGCCCAGATAGGCGTGCGCGCCTCGATAACGGGTCATCTCGTGCTCTCGTCGGTACATACCAACGACTCCGCCTCGACTGTATCGAGGCTCGTAAACATGCATGTCGAACCGTACCTTATTTCGAGCGCCGTATCGGGCATAATAGCCCAGAGGCTCGTGCGCCGCATCTGCCCGCGCTGCCGCGTCGCCGCCGAGCCCACAGACAGCGAGAAACATCTGCTCGGCCTGCGCGACGGGGAGCCGGTCTACCGCGGAACGGGGTGCAACTACTGCAGCCATACCGGATACCGCGGCCGTATCGCCGTCCATGAGATACTCGTGGTCGACCGCGAGATGCGCTCGCTTATCGACGACGGGCGTCCGGTCGACGATATAAGGGACGCTGCGGCGCTGCACGGCACCGTTTCGCTCGCCGACACCTGCCTCGGGCTCGTGCGTTCCGGCGTGACGAGCGTCGAGGAAATGCTGCGCGTCACTTACTCGAACTGAGCGTCTATACCTAAAACGAGATCTGATAAGAAGAGGCGGTACTGAATGCAGAAGATCGACGAATACCTGCTCGAAGCGATAGATTTGAAAAGCTCGGATATGCACATCACCGTCGGAGTCCCTCCGATAGTCAGAATAAACGGCCAGATACGTCCGCTCGAAGGACACGCCGCTCTTACTCCTGACGATACGCGGGAGCTGGCGCTGTCGATGCTCACCGATTCCCAGCGCGACGTGCTCGACAAAAACGGGCAGGTCGACTTCTCGTACGTCATCCCGAAGACCGGGCGTTTCCGCGTCAACGTCTACCGCCAGCGCCGCAGCTACTGCGCGGCGATAAGGCTGCTCGTCCAGGAGATGCCAACGATAGATTCGCTTAATCTGCCGCCGATACTCAAGGAGCTGTCGCTGCGTCCGCGCGGCATGATACTCGTCACCGGGCCCACCGGCAGCGGCAAGTCCACGACGCTCGCGGCGATGGTCGATTATATAAATACCCACAGCCGCTGCCATGTCCTGACCATCGAGGACCCGATAGAATATCTTCATCACCACAAAAGCAGCATCGTCGACCAGCGCGAAGTCGGCGACGATACCGTCAGTTTCTCCGGCGCGCTGCGTTCGGCGCTGCGCGAGGACCCGGACGTGATACTCGTCGGCGAGATGCGTGATCTTGAGACTATCTCGACGGCCATTTCCGCCGCCGAGACCGGACATCTCGTGCTCTCGACGCTGCATACGATAGGAGCCGCCGAGACCGTTGACCGCATAATCGACATGTTTCCGCCGTATCAGCAGCAGCAGGTACGCGTACAGCTCGCGTCGGTGCTGCAGGCCGTCGTGACTCAGCAGCTCATCGTCAACGCGTCCCACAGCGGGCGCTGCGCGGCGTTCGAGATAATGGCCGTCAACGACGCCATCCGCAACCTTATCCGCGAGTCGAAAGCGCATCTTATCACTTCCGCGCTCCAGACCGGCATAAAATCCGGCATGATGCCGATGGACTACAGTCTCAGCCGGCTCGTCAAGGCCAACAAAATAACTGTCGCGGAAGGATACGCACACTGTATGGACGCCGAAAACTTCCGCCGGTACCTAAGCGCATAAAAAATTTGACATTTTCGGTCACAAAATGTTGAATCTGCGTCAAACGGGTAGTATAATTGTGATACTGAATTGCGCGCATTATTTCATACATATAAGGAGGAACAGTAATGAAAAACAAAATGCAGTCTCTTGTCAAGAAAGTTCGCAACACCAAAGGCGGCTTCACACTCATCGAGCTGATAGTCGTTATCGCTATACTCGCGGTGCTCGCCGCCGTCCTTATCCCGTCCATCACCGGCGTAGTCGCCAAAGCGACTCAGGCCACCGAGAAATCGAACCTGCAGACCGCTTACCTCGCTTCTCAGCTCGCCGTACAGGATCTCGACGAAGCCGGCTCAGCCATCACCGCCGACGCCGTTAAGACCGGAGCCGCGAAGTACGCCCCGAGCGTCCAGGGCCTTACCGTTACCCTCGACGGCAGCGCCATCAAGACCGTCGCCATCACCTACAACAGCAAGACGATCACTTACGACGTCACCGCCGGCACTTACAACGGGATCTGATTTACGTACACGGTTAACGAAAGCTCCGGCCCTGTCGGGTCGGAGCTTTTTCTTTGTCTTTATGCGGATAAGCGGCGGCGTCAGCATCCGAACAATTAATTTCCGCGCACGCTGCCGTTGCAGGCGCTGTATTTCCAATTCGTCAGCCGCCCCGCAGACGCTACTTTGCGGCGGCAGCTCCGAGGAAAGTGTATGTCCCTGTGCCGGACTGAGTCACGGCGCCGTTATTTACTATGACGTCCGTCTTGAGCTCGTACAGTACGGCTGTGTCGCCGCTCAGGCGCACCTTCACGTCGACAGTCACCGTTTTGTCGGTAGTTTTCGTGAAAGCTACGTCGAACGCGTATTTCCGCGACGACGCTGACGGATAAACATATCCCGGGTCGCCGAGGGCGGACGAGCTTGTCGCGGTGCGTTTGACGAGGCGTCCGGAAGTATCGGTATAAATATAGACGTTGCCCTGCGTGTACGGCACCGAGTCCCCGTCGGGCTTCGCGGCGTCGGTATACAGCGTCACTGCCCCGGCGTTATACTGAAGCTCATTTTTTATCTTGCCCGTAACGAGCAGCGCGAGCTGATGTGACTGGTAGCGGACGTCGGTATTCCCGAACGCGCCGAACACGAACCCGAGCAGCGCTCCGCAGGCCGCGAGTACGATGCCCGCAGCCGCTACGCCTACCACCAGTTCTATGAGCGTAAGACCTTTTCTGTTGTTTCTGAGTTTATTCATGCCTGCGCCTCAGCTCGCGGGGACGAAGCTTTTTATGCTCGCGTCGCCGTCCGTGGATGTGCGGTAACTGCCGGAGGCCGTCGCCTGCGCCGTACCGAAATCGACCGTAAAACTGCCCGACGAAGCCGAACCGGAAACCGCGGGCGCGTAAGTGTTCGTCCCGCCCGATACCGTCGCCTGCGCCGTTGCTCCGGCCGCGTTCATAACCCGGCTCGTCTTGCCGCGTGCTGTACCTATAAGCCCGATTCCCGTCATGAACACGCTCGCCATAAGCACACAGATAAGCGCTATCAGCGCTATGCTCACGACTGTCTCTATCAGCGTAAAGCCGCCGCGTCTTTCCCTCAGGCCGCGCAGCTTTTCAGCAAGCTTTTTCATGAACCGCTCCACTTCCCTTCGCTCCAGCCTCCGCTGCCGGATGCGCCTGGAGTCGCGGACGAATTGTTGCCGAGCGCTTTGGCAAGTCCCGACGGCATTGGTATATGCTCAAAATAAAGCACCGTGTTGTTCGAAGGCAGGCAGGAGATATTCTTTGCTATGACGCTTCCGGCCACCTTGCAGGTGGCGGCGTAAGTGCTGCCGGTCACGCTGTAAACATAGCGGTACATCTCGGAATAGAGTATATTGCCGTTGTCTGCGTAGAAATTGCCCTGCGGCATATTTATGTATCCCGCTATCCCCGCCCAGCCGCTGAGCGAAAGCGTGCCCGCTCCGGTACCGGCGACATATACTCCCGACGTGGTGTTGCCCTCCATGGGCGTTATGCAGGCGACCGAACTCGTGCCGTGGTAATCGAACGTCGCCTTGCCGTCGATATATATATACAGGTTCCCGGTCATGTCGGGCTGAAGATAGACGCCGAAATTGTTAGGAGAAAAGACCGTGCTGTCGCCCGTGATGAAAAGATACACATCGTGGCTGCCCGAAAGGTAGAATCGGCTCGAGAAGCCGTTTATGGTATGGGCGGCGCGCAGATATACGTTCCCCGCCGAGGTATCGACATAATACTCGTTCTTTTTCTGGCTGATGTTGTCGAGATCGCCGTACAGCCCAGCCGCCGTCGAGGTAATGTACCCGATGTTGCCCTGCGCCTGTGAGAGCGTTATCTTCTGGCTCGCGGACGGAAAATTCTTCAGCGCCTGCGGCAGCGTGGGCGTCGCCGGCGTCGTGCAGGAGATACTCTGCGAGCTCGGCTTCACGCTGCCTGTCACGATGTACTGGGGGGAATAGTTCAGCCAATACGACAGCAGGCCTCCGTAGGTCAGATTGCCGTAAATATAACATCCGAGGCTCGCGCCCGCATTCTTCTGAGCGTAAACGCTGCCGAAGAGATTGTTGTTCTGGTAATAAGTATCCATATAGAAGCTGCCGGCGGTGTATATATCTCCGTAGGTGTTCAGTTCGCGCCATTTGAGGTCGTTTATTATACTTACGTCGCCGCCGCAGCAGATCGATTTGCCGCTGTTGCCGGCAATTGACGCATCGTTCACCACCGAGATGTCCCCGAGCGACAGGTTAGAGGTCGAATAGAACGTGTAGCTGAAATCCGGCGCTGCGCTTTTGCCCGCCGTAAGCACGCGCGCGGCGCTTGCCGTCGCTCCGCCTTTGGTGGCCGTCGCGGTGACTTTTATCGCCGAAGGCGAGCCGTTCGAATCAAAGGCCGTAGCCTCGACCTTCACCGTGCAGTTCCCGCCCGCGAGCATGGCCTGCTCGGAAACGTCGTTTCCCTTGGCCGTGCCGGTGACGGAGCGGTTGCTCTGGGAAAGGCCCAGCCCGGCGACGAACGTGCCGTCGCTCTCTATCTGTTTTACCGTTACGCTTACCGCCGAGCGGGCGGTATAATAAGCCTGCTGCCTGGCGCCGGTAAGCTGAGAGGTCGTGACGGCAGACATCGACGCCGTCAGCACTGCCGCGCCTACGACCAGAAACAGCGTCAGCAATACGAGGGTAAAGGCAAGAGTGCTGCCTTCCCTGCGGGTCCTGAGCTGTTTCATTATGTTCAAAACCATATCGCACGCCTCCCTGCGTCGGCTGCGCATACGTTACATCAGGCTGTTCTTCCCGGCCGGAGCGCCCTGAGCCCAGTCAAAATAGGTATCGGTACTCGCCGGTTTTTCGGCGCCGTAGCAGACTACCGTAATCGTCGAGCCGGTCGAAGTCATCGTTATGCCCGTCACCGCGGCGGTCTTGCCGGTAGCTTTGACGGCATCGAGGAAAGCGACGACGTTCTGCGTCGGGCCGGTGACGCCGATGTTTACCGTTACCGCCAGCAGCGAGCCCTCGGTCTGGGCCTTCGAGGAGGAAGCGGACGCTTCCGTCGCCGACGACGCCGACGAAACCGCCGAGGACGAAGACGAGGAAGACGAAGAAGACGAGGAAGAGGATCCGTTCTTATAAGTCGCGGCGTAATCGCCGAGCTTGTAGGCCGGGAGCGCGGATCCGGAATTTGTCTGCGTCGACTGGATATTCGTACCGACGTCCGCCGATACCGGCGAACTGAAGGTTATGCGTTCTACGCTCAGCCCGCTCGCCGACGCCATATTGCACAGCCATATGTTGAGCGACGGGGTATCGACAGACGGCAGTATGCTTGCCGCGGCCTTCATGGCCTTGTCGAGCGCCGACTGCCTGTTGGTCTCGACATTAGTCGCGGCCGAGACCTGAGCTTCGGCGTGGGTCTTTGCGAAAACATCCTGAGCGAGCGTGCTTTGTTTGTTCTTATAGTTCAAATACGCGGGGTATACCAACATGCTCCCGCCGCAGCCTATTATCAGCACCAGCGCGAGCAGTGTTATCAGCAGCTTTTCCCTGAAACTCAGCTTCATTTCGACGCGCCTCCGTTCCCGGAAAAAGTGATGGTGAAATCATAGGAAGCCCCGTTTTTGGCGACCGACGCGTATCTGACGCCGGTAAAGCCGTTTTCGGTCAGCGCGTGGGCAAAAATTGCCGCCGAAAGCTGCGAAGTACTGCCGCAGCTGAGGACGTAAACGCCGCTGTTATATGTGACGGAGCTTATCGTAACGTCCGCCGGCATGGCTTTGGCGGCTTTGGCGAGCACGGATGAGTCCGGTCTCGCCGTCGCGGAGAATGCCGACGCTTCCGCGGACGCCGTCTGGGCGTATTTATTGAGTGCCTGCAGCCCGCCTGTCTGCGCTTCGAGCGCGCTCTGGGCCTGAGTCACCGAGTCGCTTTTGAGGTAATTTTCTATCGAAGCGGTCTTTTTGTCCGTAAAGTGGCCCGCGACGGCGAATATGACCGTCAGACCCACTACGCACACCAGGCTCACCGCCGCGACCGCTATACATATCGTGCTCGTTTTGTCCAGCCTGCTGCCCGAATCGATAGGGGAAGTATAAACCGAGAAAAAGTTAAGATCCCGCTGCACGTCAATTCCCCCTCAGTCTTATAAGAGCGCCCACGGCGTTTATATACTTCGCGAGCTTGATCTTGTCGTTTTTTACTTTCGATACCGAGACGACCGTCTCGGTATCTATGCCGAGCGCCGAGCTCAGCGCCTGGTCGAAGCCCTCGGCCTGCGCCATGCCGCCGTAGATATATACCGACGTCACCGGGCGGGTAGAATCGCGCCTGAGCTGGAACTGCGCCATCTTGCGCAGCTCGTCGGAAACGGCGTTGACGTACTGATGGACGGCTTCGTTAAGTATCTGGTCGCCTCTGATGAGGTCGCTGCCGAGCTCCAGCCCGTCCCAAAAATCGCCTGCCGCCGAGGAATATGCCCCGCTGCTGCCGAGCACCGACCTCAGCTCCGACGAGGTCACCGGCGCCAGACGCGAAAACACCCTGCGTCCGTCGCTGAAAAGATGCATCTCCAGCCCGTCGTCCTCCATATCCGCGAAGATGACGGCCGGCGTCTGGGGTCTTCCGTTTACTTCCGAACCCGTAAAGAGCTTCTCGACCGAATTCTGATGCGCATCGAGCGCCACGGGTCTCAGCTTCTGGCTCTTGAAAGCCTCGGCGTAGCCGTCGACCATCTCGCGCGGCGCCGCGTAGGCCCAAACGATCACTTTGCCCTTATCCGCGCCCGGACGCGCGCCGATGACGGTGTATTCGTAAACATATTCTCCGGCGGTGTTTACCGTCTGGATCATTTCATTCTTGACCATGCGGGCAATGTCGCGTGGCTTCGACGCCGGCAGTTCAAGCCTGCGTGAAAGCAGCGCGTCGCTCGTGAAAGTCATTATCGCCGGACCCGGACGCAGCCCGCGCGCGGCGAGCAGCTTGCCGACGGTCATTGCGAAGGCCGCGTGATTGCGGATATATCCGTTCTCCACTGTCGCCGGGGGGAGAGTCACGCTGGCCGCGGCCTCGAGATTCACGATGTTTCCCGAGAAGCTGCCGGCAGCGAGGCTCAGGCTGTCAGCGCAGACGTCTATCGATAGCAGCATTTATTACCGACCTTCCTTTGAACGCGCGCGGCTACATCGTGCCTGCGGCGCTTATCTGGCTGTATATTGCGAAAATCGGCATTATCGTCGCGAGGATGATTACCGCGACGACTATGGCGAGTATCACTATCATAACAGGTTCGAGTATCGAGATTAGCTTTGTGACGGCGTTATCGGCCTCGTCCTCATAGAAAGCGGCCGTTTTATTCAGTATCTCGTCCATTCGTCCGGTTTCTTCGCCGATGCTAAGCATCGCGTCGAGCATCTGGGGGAAGATGCCGACTTTTTTCACGGCCGCGGACAGCGCGACGCCGCGCTTTATGTCCTCTCCCACGTCGTCGAGACGGGAGGCGATATATTTATTGCTCATTATCCGCGCGACGATGTCGATAGACTGTATCACCGGCATGCCGCTGCTGAAAAGCGACGCGAGCGTACGCGAGAAGCGCGAAGCCTCGGTCACCGTTAATGTTTTGCCTATTCCGGGAACGCGCAGCTTGAAACGGTCCCAGCCGAGCTTTACGGGTTCGATCTTCATTATCGTGTGCCACGCGAGCACGACCGCTACTATGACGGCGATAAATACGTACCAGTAGCCCGTAAGCGCCGAGCCGAAATTGAGCAGCCCCTGCGTCAGTCCCGGCAGCTTCCCGCCGAACTGAGTAAGGATGCCGATAAATCTCGGCATTATAAACGTCACGAGGAATACGACGACCGCGACCGTCACCGCCGCGAGGAACGCGGGGTATATCATCGCCTGCTGCACTTTGCTGCGGCTGCGGTAATCTTTTTCGAATTGGTCGGCGAGGCGGCTCATGACGGTATCTATCGTTCCGCTCGACTCGCCGCATTCGACCATGCTTATCATCAGCCGCGGGAACGCGCCGTTCTGCGCCTTGAGGGCGCGCGACAGCGACTCGCCGCGCTGCACCTGCTCGTAAACCGCGAGTATGACGGCTTTGAAACGCTTGTTCGCGGTCTGGGCATAGAGTATATCGAGGCACTTGACGACCGGGATTCCGGCCGACAGCATCGTGCTGAACTGGCGGCAGAAGACAACGAGATATTTCAGGTTTATCTTGTTCCCTGACAGGTTGATATCCATCGACGCTCTGCCGGCCTCGCGCACATCGAGGCAGAACTGCCCGCGCTCACGCAGCAGCTTATAAAACGCTTCAAGGCTGTCCGCCTCGAGCGTTCCGCTGTAATCGCGGCCGGATATGTCTCTGGACCTGTAAATATATTCCGGCACCCGCACACCTCCCAGCGCCATGCAAGACCGTATACTTATTTAGTCTGATTTTATCATAAAGTCCACTTATTATCAATAATAATAAGTCATTATACGGTCGATATTTGTCGCATTTTGCATTTACCGATACATAAAAGGGCCGCGGAGCGAAAAATGCTCCGCGGCCCGTAAAAGCCGTATGCGAAAATCACCTTGTGGTGTCGGTATCCTTCGGCACTACGTCGTGCGCTCCGCCCTCGACGATGCTCGTCGAAGACACCAGCGTGATGCGCGCCTTGTCGCGCAGCTCGGCGAGCGATATCGCTCCGCAGTTGCACATGGTCGACTTTATCTTAAGTACGCTCAGCTCGAGGTTGTCCCTGAGGCTGCCGGCGTAAGGGATATACGAGTCGACGCCCTCGACGAATTCGAGCTTCTCGTTGGCTCCGCCCATATCGTAGCGCTGCCAGTTGCGGGCTCTGTTCGAGCCCTCGCCCCAGTACTCCTTGACGAAGTTGCCGTTGACCTTTATCTTGCGTCCGGGCGCTTCGTCGAAGCGGGCAAAATACCTGCCGAGCATGACGAAATCCGCCCCCATCGCCAGCGCCATGACTATATGATAGTCGTGGACGATGCCGCCGTCAGAGCATATCGGGATATACATTCCCGTCTCGCGGAAATATTCGTCGCGCGCTTCGGCTACCTCGATAAGCGACGAAGCCTGCCCGCGGCCGATGCCTTTCTGTTCGCGTGTTATGCATATCGAACCGCCGCCGATGCCTATTTTAATGAAGTCGGCGCCGGCGTCCGCCAGATAGCGGAAGCCTTCGCGGTCGACGACGTTGCCGCCGCCTATATATACGTTCTCGCCGAAAGTCTTTTTGATATATTTTATCGTGTCGGCCTGATACTCGGAATAGCCGTCGGAGGAGTCGACGCAGAGTATGTCGGCGCCGGCCGCAAGCAGCGCGGGCACGCGCTCGGCGTAATCGCGGGTGTTTATCCCCGCGCCGACGAGCAGGCGCTTTTCGCTGTCGAGATTCTCGAGAGGATGCTTGTGATGGCTGTCGTAATCCTTGCGGAAAACGAAGTAGAGCAGATGCCTGTCCTTGTCGATGATCGGCAGGGAATTGAGCTTGTTGCTCCAGATCATGTCGTTGGCCTCGCTGAGGGTTATGCCCTCCTCGCCGTAGATGAGCGAGTCGAACGGAGTCATGATATCGGCAATCTTTGTATCGGTCGGGGTCCTGTTCGGGCGATAGTCACGGCTGGTGACGACGCCGAGCAGCACGCCGTTCGGGGTGCCGTCATCGGTGACGGCTATAGTGGAGTGGCCGTTTTTCTCCTTGATGGCGATGACGTCGGACAGAGTGCAGTCCGGGCGGAGATTGGAGTCGCTCGGGACGAATCCGGCTTTGTGCTTTTTAACGCGGCTTACCATTTCGGCCTGAGTGTCTATCGGCTGCGAGCCGTAGATGAAGGATATTCCGCCGTTCTTGGC
>Ga0070399_1004881_pt1 | contig 10792 bp, 9 predicted proteins | sample BioMet4_FD_61217 | JGI IMG/M metagenome (GOLD analysis project Ga0070399, IMG submission 61217) | Microbial communities from bioreactor (seeded with sewage sludge) at LBNL, California, USA - Biofuel metagenome 4 (version 1) | ecosystem: Engineered > Bioreactor > Anaerobic > Unclassified ... | reverse complement strand
ATCGGCAGCGAATAATCCACAAACGCCTGTTCGTGGGCGCCCCAGCCATTCCATTCGCCGCAATTGGCATAACAGAGCCGCAGGATCGCGATCCGGTCGGCAAACGGCGACTGCCGCAGTTTCGCCAGGGTGGAACGCAGATGTGCCGACAATTCCTGACGCCACTTCGGCGACGCATACGACGGCTGCAATTTTTTCTTCGGCGCCATGGCCAGCGACTGAATTCCGTTGTCCAGTTTGATCATTTCTTCGGGATAGAGTTCGCTCCATTCCGGCGGGGCATACAGCTTCCAGTGCAAATCGATCACGGCATCGGGATGGTCGCAGACGATCCGGTTCAGGGCGGCGTACAGCCGGGTCAGAAACGCGTCGTCGTCGAGCTGGCCGTTATGGGAAAATTCCCCGGGCTCCACCCAGAGCAGATTGCCCCGGGCTCCGGCGGCGGCAAAGTCACGAACCGTCCGGCTGCGATGTTGCAAGGTGTCGAAGTCGGTACTTTCCACCGAGGTGATGGTGCCCATCGGCACGCCGTCGATGACGAATGACGGCGTCCCGCCGATTCGCGCCACTTTGCAGGACGGAAATTCGGTCTTTTCCTGGCGGTTGACCAGCAGCAGCCGGGTTTCGTAAACCGTCTTTCCGGCGGCGGCGAACCGCAACTGGACCGGACGGGCGTTATTGGTCAGTTTGGACTTCCGCCAGGCTTCGGACAATCCCGCTGCTGGCAGCGTCACGGCCACGCCGCGAGGAACAATTGCTACCGTTGCCGGGAGAGCGGACGACGCGGTCGGCTGGTCGATCGGCGCGAGCGTCAACTGATAGGTACCGACCGGCAACCCGCTGTTCGCGGAAAGTTCCAGCCGGGCGTCCGCCTGAATATCGACCGGGTCAGGATAGATCGGCGTCAACAGTTTCAAGCCGCTGGTTGCGTCCTGGAGAGAATGATTTTCGCCGTCCGGCGTTCCGGTCACGGAGAATTCCCGGACCAGCATCCGGTTCCGGTGCGGCCGCAGCGAACAGAACAGCTTGCCGTCCGCTTCGAAAGGCCGGGTACAGGCGGTACGCCCGTCGATGGCGACCGTGATTTTGCCGTCGGCCACCGTTGCCGTGAATTCGAACCACTTGCCCGGTTGAACGAAATCGGCGGTATTGCCGAGCGGGGTCAGATCGCCGCCGGACGTGTTTTCAAAGAAGAATTTCCGGTCCCGGTTGTCGAACCCGAACCGGAGGTCGCCGATGCCGATGCCGGCGGCACTGCCCTGATCGGTCGTCGCCAGTTGGAGTACCGCTTTCACCGTGAGACGGTCCGGCGTAAAGAGATGCTTCGACATGACCAGCGTCCCGACGCCTTCGGCGGAAACCCCGTCGGCTACCGTCGTCACCCGGCCGGTGGCGATGCCCTGGGACAACTTTCCCTGCGCGATGACCGACTCGGTGACGGCGGCTCCGGCGGACCAGGCCAACCAGCCGACTAATCCCAGCAGCAGCAGGTGGCGGATCACTTCTTGTCACCATATTTGGCATTATACATGAACCCGGTCTGATTCATATTCTGCTGCCAGTCCTTGAACCCGACCCAGCTGGCGTGACAATCCATGAAGGACATATTCAAGCCTTTGCTGTGGCGGAGCGGCGCGAAGTAGTTGTATTTCACCGAGGCGGAATAGGAGTCGTTGACACCGTCGCCGCTACAGTCGACCGACAGTTTGCCGCCGTTGGTACAGGGATTGAACCCATATAATTGAGCGCCGTCGGCGATCATGCAGAGTTCCGGCGGGATGTTGGTCTGTTTGCGCAGCAGATAGGCGCTGCTGGCGGACGACCAGATGCCGAACGGAATGCGCGGATTGTTGCTGTAATTGTCGGCGTAATTGGCGCCGTACGTCCAGGTGTTGGCCGTAATTCCGGAGGCAGGGCAAAACAGCTTCATCGTATTGGGGTACCCGTTATAGCCGAGAAAAGCGCGGGTGTTGTCCCAGATATTGACGCCGCCGCCCCGGGTGTATTGTACGAAGCAAGCCCACCAGGCAAAAGCCCGGTTGTCGGTCATCGCCGCGGGAATGTAGTCGTTGTTGTCCAGTGAGTAGAACGCCCCGAGCTGAGCGATGGTTTTGACATTGTTGAGACAGGCGATGCTGCGGGCTTTTTCGCGGGCGCTGTTGAGGGCCGGCAGCAGAATAGCCGCCAGAATGGCAATAATGGCAATTACTACGAGGAGTTCTATTAGTGTGAAATTTAACCGTCCATTCTTTTTCATCGTTCCGTCTCCTTAGCTTACTTATAATTATATAATTTCCCTAGCGGGTTGCAACCGACAATTCCGGTTTCTCTTCCGTTTTCTCGACGGAAAACGAATCGAGGAAAAACGAATAGCCGCGGATAAACGCTTTCTCCGCCCGATCGACAAGATAATTGACTACGTAAATTTCGCCGTCCGGGAACTGCGCCCAGCCGGAATACCCGGTGTCGCTGACCGGCGAACTGTCGTGATCGATCGCGATGATTCGGGTAACCGCTTCGCCGTACGTCCGCGCCAGAACCGAGTTCCGGTCGGCGAGACCGCAGAACAGATTCTGGCACACGCCCCACTGCAATTTACCGCCCTGCATGAACCGGTGGGTAATCATGATCCGTCCGTCAAGCAGAAAGCCGCTGGTGGGCCGGTGACATCCGGGGAGCGGAAACGGCACCGGTTCGCTCCAGGTCAGTCCGTCGTCGGTCGAAAACGTCTTGTAGCAGGGCCGGCCGGCAAACGAATTTTCCCGCATGAACGCCACCAGCGTCCCGTCGACGTTCAGAATCGACGCTTCGCAGAGGTTGAGTTCCGGCGACCGGCCAACGATGACCGGTCCGCGCCAGGAATGTCCGGTGTCGTCGGAATACCACAGCCGTTCGACCAGCTTGCCGGATTCCGGATCCTGATAATGACAGGCCAGCAGACGCCGTCCCGACGGCAATTGCAGCAGCTTGTCGGGCACGATTCCCCGGGCCGGAGTTTCCAGCCCTTCGTTCCAGGTCCGGCCGCCGTCGCGACTGGCATAGAGGACGATTCGGGCTTCGCTATGATCTTCCGACATCCCGTAAATCCGGTCGACCGTGACATACACCACGCCGTCCGGCAGTACTGCCAGCCGGGCATTATTGTAAAAGTATCCGAGTCCGGCGGTGCCTTCCGTCAACGGCCGCTTCGGACTCCAGGTCCGGCCGCGGTCGGACGATTCCGTCAGCATGATCCGGGTATAGGACCGGTTGCCGTGATGGGTGCATTCCGAGAACACGCACAACAGCCGATCATCTTCCAGCCGGCACAGATCCGGCCACGCCTGATAATAGGCGGCGTCGCGGTTGATCGTATATTGTTTTATTTCCATGGTTCGACTCCTGTATTCACTGCTTTCTTCTGATATAATTATAGCTTTTTTCTTCCGGCTTGTATATAATATTATTATTGCATTAGTTATACTTTTATAACATTATGGAGAAAATGGCCATGGAAGTCGATCGGGAAAAAATGATCACCTTTCTGGACCGGGCCGCCGCGTTTCCGATCCATGAAATAATTTTTGCCTCCGCCCGGCCGTTTCCCACCCTGGAATACAATTGTTATCTCCATCCCTATCCGCGGGGATTCTGGGTATTGAGCGGAGTCAAACACGTGGGGATTGCCCGGCGCGGCCAGATCGAACAACAATTCATCGAACCCGGCACCATGATTTTCGGACATGACGGCGCCTGGGTCAAGGAATTCTGGGATTCCGCGCACGAAATGATCTGTCTGATCTACTTCAAGGAGATGATTCGAACGCTGTACATCCGGCACAACGGCCGGCCGCCGGAACAAAATGGACCGGATGTGTATTTTAATACCGGCCGTCCGCTTGCCACTCCGGGCGACTATGTGCTCAAAGGGTTGATGACGCTGGGCGGAAAGGTTGGACTGGCAACTCCGGCGGGCGCTCCCGAACTTGCCGCCGCCCTGTTGCAGTTGACCCGACAGGAATTAACCGAGCAAACCGCCAATCCGCAGGGCAAATCGCTGTTCACCTGGAATTGCATCAAGAATTATCTGGAAGAAAACCTGGCCGCCGACTTGTCCCGGGAAGTAGTGGCGATCAAATTCAAGATTCATCCGTCCCATCTGTCCCGGCTGGCGCGCCGTCATACCGGCATCGGGTTCAACGAGTACGTTGCCCGGGAGCGGATGGAACATGCCGCCATGTTGTTGCGGCAGGGGAGTCTTACGGTCGATGAAACCGCCGCATGCTGCGGCTTTAAATATACGTCTTACTTCATCCGGGTTTTCGAGCGGCATTTTCAGCTGTCGCCCAATACTTACCGGGAACGTCAGGGGACCGGAGAAACGTCTTCGGCCCCCCGTCGCCGTTAGCGACAGCAGTAGGACGAGAACCGGACCGATTCCAGGGCCCGGGCAATTCGGTCGCTATCCGCCGGGGTCGGTTGCGGCAACGGCAGCCGGACCGGTCCGCAGTCCACGCCGACGAACCGCATCACGGCTTTCTGAACCGCCAGCGGATGAAGTCCCAGCGAGAAAATCGCCTGTAACATGGCATGGACTTGGGTCTGAAGCCGGTTGGCGGCTTCGCCGTCGCCGGCCAGTGTCTTGGCGATGATGTCGAGATAGATCGGCGCGGCAAAGTTGAACGTGCTGCCGACCGCCCCGCGGGCGCCCAGGCCCATGGCCGTGTACAGCAGTTCGTCGCGGCCGAACAACATATCGTATTTCCGGTCCTGAAATTCCAGACACTGGGAAAAATCCATCAGATTTTCAAACGTGTATTTGATCCCGGCGAAGTTGGGAATCCGACCGTCGATTTCTTTCAACAGATCGAACATCGGGAAGCCCAGTCCGGTCATGGCCGGAATGTGGTAATAGTAAAACGGCAGTTCCGGCGCCGCCGGCGCCACTTCCGCCAGCCAGGCGGCCAGCATTTTGACGTTGGCCGGTTTGTGATAGCTGGGGGCCAGCGCGCCGCACGCATACGCGCCGTGAGTCTGAGCGTGCGCTAACAGTCGTTTCACGTCCGGCAACGAGTTGCTGCCGACATGAACGATGATCTTGAAATCTTTCGGCACGGCGTCCAGCCAGGCTTCCGTTACCGCCATCCGTTCGGCCGCGTCCATCGACTGGCCTTCGCCGGAACTGCCGCAGACAAACGCGCCGGCCACGCCGTTGCGGACCAGCAGCGCGGCATATGGTTTAATCCTTTCCAGATTGATTTCTCCTGCCGGAGTAAACGGCGTAAACGGAGCGGCAATCAAACCGGTAATCTTTTCTCTTTTCATATCAGGATACCTCATTTACCGTCGGAATTATGGTTTCGGTCAGCCGGACGGGCTGCCGTTTCGAAATGCTGAAAAAGGTTCTCTCTGCCGCAGCGCAAGTGGTGCCGCATCCGTTCCGCCGCCGCTTCGGGCGTTGTTGCCGTTTGCAGCTCGGCCAGCAACCGTACGTGCGGGTCGTCCACCAGTGGCGAATGGTCCAACCACATCAGCTCGTCGAACACCACCTGCAACTGCAACTGTTCCAACTGCGCGGCCAGAATTTCCACGCCGGTCAGCCGGATCAGCGCCAGATGAAATTCCGCATCGGCATTGCTGCGTTCCCGAGGTTCGACCCGGTCGGTTTTTTCCGCCAGTTGCAACAGTTCCGGTTGTGCTTCCGCCAGACGGGTGTAAGTCATTCTTACCGCCTGACATTCAATCGCTTCCCGCAAAATCAGGTTTTCGTAAAGCCGGCGCGGATCGCAGGGCCGCAGCATGGTCCCTTTGCGGGGAATCGTCACAATAAAACCGTCCTGCTGTAAACGGATCATGGCTTCGCTGACCGGCGCAATACTCACGCCCAGTTCTCTGGCCACGCTCCGCCGGTCGAAAAACGATCCCGGTTGCCAGCGTCCGCTGATAATCCGTTCCAGCAGCCGGTGATAGACTTTTTCCGATAGGGATGAATTCTTTTTTATTGCAGTAATCATGGTTTGACCTGTCATGTGATATATCAGTAAATATATCATTGATTGTTGGTTTTGGCAATCCCCTTTTGCCGGAAAGTCGGGAAAAAACTTCACAGACGGTAATCCCTCACTCTTTTCGGCAGTTCAAAAAAGAAAAAATCGCATAGCGAAACAATCTGCCGCCGCGGGCTCCGCGGGCCGGGGCCGAGTTGGGGGCCGGGGACCGACGCGAAGCGGAGTATGCCCCGGTAATTACGCAACGGGGCATACCCGTCGCTGGTCGCCGGAGGCGAAATCCGGCCTCCTCCGGTCATGAGGTTTTACCAAAGTATTTCTGAGCGGTGCTTTTCTCTCGGTATAGCGAAGCGGACTCGAGGAGAAAAACAGAACTGCGAACTTATCGTTCGCCCGGGGCGGAAGCTTCGCGAAAAGAGTGAAGCCTTACGCGTGGGGAGTGGGAAAATGGAATTGACTTGAGCTCAAAAAAACGCAAAGGATGGATGTTTTTAGCAAATTATGGAACGGTAATATCCATAAATAAAAAATTTATTCGGCGATTATCTTGATTTTTGTAAACTAATATCATATAATTTTAGATAGGTTTGGTCCGGGTGTTTGTTTTCACTTACAAAGTGGAGGTACAGTATGGCGTACATGGTAATCGATGAGCTTCTGTGTACTGGCTGTGGAAAATGTGTTGATGTTTGTCCGACTGATGGGGTGTACGTCGAGGACGGAAAGGCGCATATTAATGAAGATTCATGTATTGTCTGTTGTACCTGCGTCAAGCCGTGTACTACTCATGCCATTTCGCGGGTGTCATCGTAATTTGGACCTCGGAAAGTCGGTTGTGGTGATCTTCAACTGCTTTTCCGTAAAACGGCATTGACTATTATTCAAATGATTGAATGATGGGTTTCATTGCCGACCGGTGGCCGTTTTAACTCAACATCGTGTTGACGTTGGAGCGGTTGCCGTTTTTTTTCGGAAGCTTAAACGCAAACAATGATTAAGCCTAGATGTTGCGGATTAAGCTCAAAACAGGGCGATATAAAGGACTATGAAATAGGCAGGACCGCTTATCATTCTTTCGAATTGCAGGTACGAGACTGAGTAGTGATAAAAAAGACAAGCTCCAGCCCCCACCGTCCCCTGGAGCCTGTCGTAGAACTATGCGCCTGTGACATTGGCAATAAAAGAATTACAATAGAATTCCAACTCGTCTATAACTTCATTCAACTTCAAATTATCCTGTTCACAGATTTTTTTCATACGATTAAAACGTAATTCAATTTCTTCTTCTGTTGCATTTTCGATAAATGCATCATCAAAAAGATTATCGAAACGTTGAATTGCACTGAGTGTCTTGTTCTGCACGATCACTCTCTCCTTTTCATTTGACCGACGGAAATGCGGAATGCTCTTATTTCAACCGTTCTATGACTCATGCATAGAATTTTCATTCCGTTCATTATCCAAGCGCAAATATAAACTTTCCAACATAACATCGGACAACCCGAAAACTCCAAAATCTTTCTTCATAAGACTATTCGAGTGCAACTACAAGAATCTTGCACCGCAATTCAAAAAAAACTCGATTTGCAGAAAAAAACTGTAACGGGACGAAAATCTCAAAACGAATTTCCGGGGAGAAATCCTGAAAAATTTGGAAATTTTTCAAGGTTTCTCCCCGGCCCCCTTTCCCTGAATTTTAAACTTTTCAATTTATTTATCTATTTGCGCAGAAAAGAGATAAGTAGGCTAATGGTTTTGTGAAATTAAAGTCGGGGTGTGGGGAAGAATGGGACGTTGTTTCAAAAGCGCCCCGTGTCTTCCCCACGACCCGCGATTTGAGACTGCCGTTTTTATAACTGTCCGATAAAGTTATAAAAACTTTGATTCTCAACTTGTATTGTTTGAAAATTATGACAACAATAAAATATTATTAAGATGAATCCTCAAAAATTTTAAAGAATTGTTCCTGTATGACGATGATTTATACTACCAGAAAAACGTTGCTGGAAGCAATTAAAGACGGAGACGAGGTATCATGGCACGAGTTTTATGACACATACCGTCCATTAATTATTCTGCATGGAAAAGATTATAAATTGTCCGTCGAAGAGAATGAAGAATTGGTGCAAATGATATTATTGGAAATATTTCACAAATGTAAATCCTTCCATTATGATCGTGGTCTGGGCAGATTGCGCGACTATTTGCGCAAAATTATCGGACGGAAAGCGGTTGACATTCTTCGCCGGAGAAAAAATAATCTCGTTTCCGTGGATGTGTTGAATGATCAATTGGCCGAGGAGTCTTTACTGGAGCAGGAGTGGGAAAGCGAATGGCAGATGCATGTATTGTCACAGGCCATCAACATTCTACGGACGCAATTGGAACCGATTACTTTTCAGGCATTTGAGTTGTACGTTATTAATGAGAAACCGGTAAAGGACGTTGCCAGATTTTTGGATATTTCGGTTAATATGGTTTATGTTGCCAAAAGTCGGGCGGTAAAAAAGCTTCGCTCGATTATTCAGGAGCTGCAGGAAGCAATATGAAACACTATACCAGTGAAGAGCTCGATCAGTATCGACATAAAGACATGAATTTCATATTGCGGTTCATCTGCCGCATTCATCTTTGTTTTTGCTCTGATTGTCGGGCGGCAATGTTGCAGTTGCGTCACGATGATACTTTGCTGTTAAAAATAAAGAACTCGATGAACAAGCTGAAGATTGAAGCCAATCCTGTTACTTATCAAAAAATAAACACTACGATTCATAATGGTATAAAAAATGGAACGCCAATTTAAATGGACACGGGGCTGACGCCGATCATTGTACCGGATTATGAACTGATTGCCAAATGCGGACGAGGCGCATACGGGGATGTCTATGTCGCCAGGAGCCTTGCCGGTTCATTGGTTGCGCTGAAGATTATCGAAAAAAATTCTCATTCGGAAAAAGAATTCAAAGGCTTGCACAACTACTGTTCCCGATGCGGCAATTCCCCATATCTGATTAAGATATTTCATACCGGCGAAAGTCAATCGTTTTTTTATTACACGATGGAATTGGCCGACAATTCCGGGGATGAAAATAATTATATTCCCTCCACCTTGGCGCATTATCTGGCAGACCATAAGAGATTGCCGGTTCGCGAGGTTCGTACTTTGGCGCTGAATCTGTTGGCGGGGCTGGACACTTTGCATGGCGCCGGCCTGGTGCATCGGGACATCAAACCGGAAAATATTATTTTCGTCAATAAAGTTCCAAAACTTTCCGATATCGGCTTGGTCACATCGTTTTCCGTTGCTTTCAGTCTAGGTGGAACACTCGGCTTTATTCCGCCGGAAAAATTGAAATCATCGAGCAGTACCAAATCCGCCACGGATGACTTGTATGCGCTGGGCAAATTAATCTATTGCGCCTTTACCGGCAACCCGCCGGATAAGTTTCCTTCGATTCCGCAGGATATCATTCTTGATAAGGAAACGAAAGAGCTTAATGATGTGGTTCTGGTCGCCTGCAATAAAGTCAGCCATTTGCGCTTTCATACGATCAGCCAATTTCGCACGGCACTGACTACCTCGATATCGCGGAAAAGAAAGACGCTGAACTTTATATGGAAGCATCGTTATTCCTGGGCGGTATGCATCGTGCTATATTTGTCTGCCATTACGGCCTTGCAGATACTCGTCGATAAACTTGAAAACCCGGAAGACAACAATCGTTATAAAAAAACCGTACAGACGGTTTCTCCGGATGTCGTGGCGATTAGGGCTAATCATATTCCCTTTGAAATTGCTGATAATATCGAATCTGGTAATAAACAGTCTTTTCCCAGTTCAAACTTTCTTCCGGCGAAGGTATCTCCGCCGGGGCATCCATCGTTTGCGGCCGATAACCAAAACGTGAAAGCAATTAAGTCCGTACCATTCGAACCCGGCGGTACGATAGTTCCTTCCGTAATCACTGAGTTTGAGTTTGAATCATTGCTGAAACAACCTCTCGATAGTGCTTTTATTTATTTATATGTGACAAGAGTCGACTATTATTTATTGATAAAAGGAAGTCGAAAACTTCCTCGACTGCAAGAAGCGGTTACTGCATATCTGACCCGCTTGGCGATGTTCGAAGCACTGCTGTTCAAGCATATGCCAAATAAAGTGGCGGAAATTAAAACCGTCGCGAAAAATTGTGATGATGCGACGAGCGTTCTGTCCGCATTATTACCCATGGTTGTTGCGAATATAAGAAACAATGAAAAAATATATCAAGCATTTTGCGATTGCGCGCTTCACGCGGAAAACGTAAAAGTGGTTTTTATGGAAGAACGGGATTTGCTTCCGGAAGCAATCGCATGGGATAAATACCTGCGCGCTGTCCGACTGAACGCCCTCTCGGCGGCGGCACCTGTTTATTTTCAAGATCCTTTCGGTGGCAAGGATACCGATTTGAAAAATGTTCTTATTGCTTATCAGAATCTGCTGCAAAATTCTTCCGGAGACAACAAAGAGCACAGCCGATTGCGTGTCGAGCGCTTCTTGAAAGGATTGAAATCCCGCATTTCCACTCCTGCAATTGCGGCCTTGGAAGTCGAATTGCCGCCCCTTAAAATTAGATTGGCGACGGCAAGGGCCATTCGTACTTTCGCGCAAAAAAATATTAACGATTATCTCGCATATAAATATGGCGTTGACATATGGACGTTGCGTGGGTGTTACGAATCGAATTATCCGATGTTCAGAAACAAAATACAAGCGGCTCTCTACGACTTGCCAGCGATACAACAACATCGGGCATGGTTAAAGA
>Ga0070399_1004873_pt1 | contig 10803 bp, 5 predicted proteins | sample BioMet4_FD_61217 | JGI IMG/M metagenome (GOLD analysis project Ga0070399, IMG submission 61217) | Microbial communities from bioreactor (seeded with sewage sludge) at LBNL, California, USA - Biofuel metagenome 4 (version 1) | ecosystem: Engineered > Bioreactor > Anaerobic > Unclassified ... | reverse complement strand
GAGAGAGCTGGTTGCTTCGCTTAAGGCTTCGGGGGCAGGCTGCGCCGGTTCGGTGATAACGAACTGGGACGGCTCAAAGCTTGACTTTGCGGGCGGAGGCATTGACCTGCAGGGCTTCGGATTTCAGGACTATTACGATCTGCCGATGAAAGACATAAACCCGATACTTACCGAAGACAAGGATTTGCTCTTTGCCTGCGGCGGAGCGATGATTGTAAACAGGGAAATGTTCCTGTCGTGCGGCGGTTTCGATGAAGACTATTTTGCTTATTACGAGGATGTTGACCTCGGTTGGAGACTGCGTGTGCTCGGATGCCGGGTCGTATTATCGGTAAAATCGCGCGTCAGACACAAACATAACAGTACCTCGCGCTCGATGACTAAGCAGCGCATACAATATCTTTTCGAAAGAAACAAGCTATACACCTGCTACAAGAATTACAGCGAAGAAAAACTGTATAAAGTATTTTTCCCGTCTATCCTTCTCGACATGCGTGAAGCGTATGCTCAAAGCGGTATCGACGGGGACAACTATGATATCCGCAATCCCGGCGCTTTCGACGCCGAGCCTGTTAAAATAAATCATTTAGCCGCTATAAAGTTCTCCGCAATAAACGAGTTTATGGAAAACATGCCCACATTCGCAAAAAAGCGCGATTTTATACAAAGTAACCGCAAGACGACGGATGAAGAGATAGATAAGCTATTCACCGAACCTTTCAAGGTTTTTATAAAGGACACTCCCGCTTTCATAAGCAGCAAGTATGAGTTCGTTAAAACGCTCGGACTCGAGCAGCTTTTCGATAAGGAACAAATCTGCCGCGTGCTTCTTATCTCGGACGGTGAAAACAATACGCTTTACGAAAACGCGGCGGACATGTTAGCGAAATCCGGTAAATTCGCGGTAACTCTCGCCGGGCCTCAGATAAATGCGCCCGAAGGAGTAACTGCGCTCGCTTTTCCGGACGCGGACCCGACGCCGGTCATAAAGGCTGCGCGCGAAGCTTATGTCGTGATGGTTTCAAGCGAAGTGATGCGGAAACAGCATATGCTGTTAAGGATCCTCGCGCCGAAATATATTATAGCTGACCTTTCTCATGTCTCCTCGCTTGAGCAGGAGGCTTCCGGTTGCGACAGAGGCTTTGACGATATAAAAGAACTCGACTGGTTAATAAGAGAAGCAGATTACTTTGTGGCGCCGCATGACGATATTGACGGCGTACTCGACAGACTCGCAAAAAGCGGCAGAATAACTAAGTCTATGCGCAGCGGAAATACCGAACGATTTATTTGCAGCGACGACGAGAATCCGGGTGAAAGACTGCTCGATTTTTGCTGCGATCCATCCAGGCTTCCGATGCGGGGAGAATCATATGAGGACGTCGGCGCCGATTTCGCAGATGGCGGTGACGACAGTGAAGAATCGGTCGAAAACAGACTTGCAAGGATCGAAATACGGCAAAGCGAACTCCGCAGCCTTATTCTCAGCAGTCTTCACAACGGTAAGAAAACTCAGGAAGACGTAAGAGATATTACCGAATGGTCGTATCTAATGGAGTCGAGATTTACGAAACTTAAATCAAAACTCGCAGGGATTAAAATATTCAGGAAATTCGTGCGCTGAAGCAACGAAGGTGCAAAATGGTTGTAATTCGTAAAATTAAAACTGCATTTAGCGTTCTAAAGAGTCACGGGGCAAGGGAAGTCGGCGGCCTTGCAAAAGACAATGTGATAAATTTTTATAAGAAGTCGTCAGGTGCTATATCCCGTGCAGCGAAAAAAATCGCGATACGTCTGTTTCCGGATAAGGAACGCAAAAGCGGAAGAATCCACATTTTGTATGTGACTACCGAATACGAGGCTCTTCATTCGCAGACCGTCAGGTATCGCGTGCATAATTTTCGTGAAGCTCTGCGCGGAAAGGCCGACACCTGCTTTTCACTCGTCACGAAGACCGACGACAGACTGATCGGGTGGGCGGACGTAGTTGTGCTTATGCGTGTTACCTATACCGAGCAGGCGCAGACATTGATAGATTCGGCAAAACGTCAGCACGTGCCTGTTATTTTCGATATCGACGACATTGTGTTTCTTCCCGAATACGCCCCTCATTATTGCCGGGTGCTCGGCGATACAAGCGAAGAAAACATTAAAAAGCGCTCAGGAGAATTCGAAGGATTTGAGAAGACCTTTCGCCTTTGTGATTACTGCACGGCGAGTACTCAATATATCGCCGATATAATGCAAAAAGAGGGCAAATATGCGAAAGTAATACACAACGGGCTTAACCAAACGCAGCTTCATATTGCCTCGCGCTCTCACCACGAAAACTTCTCACGAGCAATCGGTTATCTGTCCGGCACAAAAACGCACGATCAGGATTTCCTAAAAGCACTCCCGGCGCTCGAGAAGATATTTTCAGAATATGACGACGTTTCGCTGCGTGTGGCGGGTTACCTCGACCTGTCTGTGCTGCCGGAAAATATTGCGAAAAGGACCAGCACAGCCTGCTATATGAGCTGGCAGCGTCTTATGAGCTACGGAGCGCGCAATTATATTAATATAGCTCCGCTCGATATAACCAATCCTTTTTGTCATGCCAAAAGCGAACTCAAGTATTTTGAGGCGGCAGCGGTCGGCGTGCCGACAGTTGCTTCCGCTACGGATACTTTCAGCCGCTGCATAGAAAATAAAGATAACGGTATGCTTGCTTCCGACGATGAGGAATGGTACTTGTCGATAAAGGCGCTGCTTGATGATGTCGGCCTTTATGAGCATATAAGCAAAAAGGCAAAAGCTTACGCGCTCAGTCATTATTCGCCGGACGCGACAGCGATAGAAGCGCTCGCAGCGTATAAAGATATTATTGATAAAGCGAAATCCGACCTTGAGTCCGACCGGCGCCCTCTCGATTGAAAGGCGCCGTTTTTTTTGCGCAATTATCTGTTTACAGCAGTTTTTGCTTTGCACAGGAGGTGAAAGCGGCGGATTTGTGATACAATATAACGAGAACAAAGAAAATGCCGCGAAAAATATGAGTATGGGCGGTATAAGACATAAATATAATGACGACGAAAGGAAGGTCATGAACAGATGGAATATTCTCACATGATCGATTTGAACGATTATACGCTTGAGGAATGGAACTCTCTGCTCAAGCTGGCGTCGGACATACGGCTCAACCAGCGGGCGTATATAAACCGCTGCGAGGGCAGGATAATGGCAACTTTGTTTTACGAACCGAGCACAAGGACACAGATGTCTTTTCAGGCCGCTATGCTGAGACTTGGCGGTCAGATAATCGGCTTCGACAACCCGGTGAATTCATCCGTATCCAAGGGCGAAACGCTGATGGACACTATCCGTATCGTCAGCGGTTATTCGGACGTTATCGTCATGCGCCACCCGCTCGAGGGCAGCGTAAAAGCGGCGTCGCTTTATTCGCGCTGTCCGATAGTAAACGCCGGCGACGGCGGCCATCTGCATCCGACTCAGACGCTAACCGATATTTTCACTCTTTATAATATAAAACAGCGCCTCGGCGGTATGAACATAGGCGTATGCGGCGACCTTAAGTACGGCCGAACGGTCCATTCGCTGATAAAAGCGATGACTCGTTTCCCGGGAAACCGTTTTTATCTTATTTCCACTCCGGAGCTTGCAGTACCTGACTATATAAAGCAGATAATAACGAGTTCAGGAGCAGATTGTATCGAGGCAAGCTCTATCGAGAGCTGCATCGGCGACCTCGACGTTCTGTATATGACCCGCATCCAGCGCGAACGCTTCGCGACGCCGGAAGCATACGAGAAGCAAAAAGGCGTATTTGTTCTTGATCGCGAAAAACTGAAAAAGGCAAAAAGCGATCTTGCCATTCTTCATCCGCTCCCGAGAGTTGATGAAATAGAATTCGCGGTCGACAGCGACAGCAGGGCGCTTTATTTTAAACAGGCCGAGTTCGGCATGTTTGCCCGCATGGCGCTGATACTTAAAATCATAGAGGACGACCTGCTCGAGAAAAAAGACGACGATTCCATGCCGGGCGGAGTGCACTGCATGAATGCGCGCTGTATAACTCAGCAGGAGACATATCTGCCCCAGCTCGCACATATCGACGCATCCGGGCGCAAATGCTGCCTGTACTGCGACGAAGAGCTCCCGCCGAAGCCGGGAATAAGAGTATAAATAAGCGGAAGGTAATTTATGGCTGAAATAATCTTAAAGCGCGGCGAAGAAAACGACGTTTTCGCCGGGCATCTTTGGATATATGATAACGAAATAGACAGGGTAGAGGGCGACTTCGAGCCCGGCGGCATCGTCGATATAAAATCGTCGAAGGGTGCCTTTCTCGGCCGCGGCTACATTAATCCGCTTTCTAAAATAAGGGTGCGCATAATTACCCGCGAGCACGAAGAGATAGATCGCGCGTTTCTTGAAAGAAGAATCGACGACGCTGTCGCTTTGCGCCGCCGTCTCGGACTCGAAAACTCGTACAGGGTGATTTTCGGCGAAGCGGATATGCTTCCGGCTCTGATAGTCGATAAATTTTCGGACTGTCTCGTGATCCAGACACTCGCGCTCGGTATTGACCGCATGAAGTCCGATATAGTCGACATACTTCGTGACCGGTTCGATCCCAGATGTATTTACGAGCGCAACGACGTCCCCCTGCGCGAAAAAGAGGGCCTTAAGCAGCAAACCGGCGCGCTTTACGGCATAAGCCCAGGAACGGTCGAAATTAACGAACACGGTATTCGTATACTCGTCGATATAGAGAACGGGCAAAAGACCGGATATTTCCTTGACCAGCGAGAAAACAGAGCCGCAATAGAGCCTTTCGTTAGAGACGCGCGCGTGCTCGACTGTTTCAGTCATACCGGAGGTTTCGCGCTACACGCCGCCAAGTACGGAGCAAAATCTGTAGAAGCCGTCGATATTTCCGAACAGGCGCTCAAGATAGCTGCTGAAAACGCCGTGCTAAACGGGTTTTCAACGATAGAAACTAAACAGGCGAACGTATTCGACCTGCTGAATGATTATGTGCGAGCGGGAAATATGTTTGATACGATAATCCTTGATCCGCCGGCCTTCTGCAAAACGAAATCGGCGTTATCCGGTGCCTACCGCGGGTACAAGGAAATAAATCTGCGCGCCATGAAACTGGTAAATCCGGGCGGATTCCTGATAACCTGCTCATGTTCGCATTTCATGACGCCGGAATTGTTTCTTAAAATGATAAACGAGGCAGCTGTCGACGTGCGCCGCAGGGTGAGAATAATAGAAATCCGCTACCAGGCGAAAGATCACCCGGTAGCGGTCAATGCAGACGAATCACTTTATCTTAAATGCGTCATGCTTCAGGTTCTTTGACTTTTTTCTTGGCAATCGCTTTTTTGAAGAACAGCACAACGGCCGGTATCAGCGACACGAGCACTATGGCGACAACGACCAGACTGAAATGCTCGCTTACTGCCGGTATCTTGCCAAAGAAGAATCCGAAGACAAAAAACGAAGTTGCCCATGTGATCCCGCCGATGGCGTTATAGATGAAAAACTTACGGTATTTCATTTCGCCAACACCGGCGACGAACGGGGCGAATGTGCGGATAATGGGCATGAAGCGCGTTATGATGATGGTCGCGGCGCCGTATTTTTCAAAGAAGACTTTTGTTTCGTCGATATGTTCGGTCTTGATAAACTTTAGTTTCTGGTGTCCGTTTACCTGAATGCTCAGCGAACGGCCTATCTGATAGTTCAGCATATTGCCGAGTACGGCGGCCGCTATTAGCATGGCAAGCGTGGGCCATCCCATAACTCCGAACGCTGCGAGAGTACCCGCGGCGAAAATAAGAGAATCGCCAGGCAGGAATGGAGTTACAACGAGACCTGTTTCGCAGAAGATTATGAGAAACAGCACAACGTACGCGATAGTACCGTAACTGTTCATAAACTGGCCGAGCGTATCCGGATTAAGATGAAGGATAACGTTCACCAGCGACTGAAAGATGGACATTCGATATACCCTCCTGTGTTGAGCGTAGCAGCGAGTAAGGCGAGCGATTTTATTGTCGCCCGCAGCGTCTTATATATTGTATCATAATTCGGCGGCCGATATATTTCTAATTTATAAATATTTAGCCGTTTGTGTAAAATTCCATGAAAATTGCCTCACGTCAGGCCGAATGAAATTCTATGCGCCGGAACGATACATGCTCGCAGCCTTAATCGCAGGGCTTTTTTACTTTAGCACACTGTGATATAATACATAAAATCAGTTACTTTTACGGAGGCACGCATGAAGGAGCAGTCGTCCTCAAAAGGTTTCGCAGTACTAAGCGGCGCGAACGTAATATGTAAGGTCCTGTCGCTCGTATATCTGCCGATTCAGACCCTGCTGGTGCACAACGAAGGCAACGGCGTTATAGGCGTCGGCTTTCAGCTGTATATGTTTATATATGCGCTGTCGACGGCGGGCCTTCCGGTAGTGATATCAAAATTTGTTTCCGAACAGGTCTCTGTCGGCGACTTTCGCAGCGCTCAGAAGATACTTCGCTGCTCTACTGTGCTGCTGATGGTGTTCGGCGTCGCGGCAACGTCATTTACATTTTTCGGTGCGGGACTGCTCGACTCAATTTGCCACGAAAACGGTCAGTCGGTGCTGATGTTCAAGGTGATAGCGCCGACATTCCTGTTTACATCGCTGGCCAGCGCTCTGCGCGGGTATTTCCAGGGCAGACATAATATGACCCCGACCGCAGTTTCACAGATAATCGAGCAGATAGTCAATTCTGTTTTCACGGTCGCTCTTGAGGCGCTGCTGTTCAAATACGCGATGCGTCTCAGCCGCGGGCATGAGGAAGTCAATTCTTTCACTGCCGCAGGTTCTTCGGCCGCGACCGCTTTGGCCGCGCTCGCGTCGGCAATGTTCCTGCTTTATGTTTACCGTAAGACCCGCGCACAGAGAAAACACGAGATACGTCACCAGTCGTACGACGGGCCGACGATACAAACGTCGTTCGTGTATAGGGAGCTGCTCGCGTTCTCGATACCTGCGCTTATCAGCGGTATATCGACAAGCGCCATAAACCTTATCGACTCCACGACCTGTATCGACCTGCTTTGTAAAGCGGGAATGAGTATTAAAGCTGCGAACTCTCTTTTCGGCATATATTCGACAAAATATCAGCGCCTGCTTACTCTCGCGACGATGTTCATAGCTCCTCTCGTTACGGCGATGATACCAGCGCTTTCAAGCGCGCTCGCAAACGACAACGGCAAATATTATCGTTATAAGATACGTGAAAGCTATAAACTGATTTATATCGTCATAATGCCTGTTATAGCCGGGATCACTTTCCTCGCGACGCCTATAATAACGCTCGTTTTCCCATCGGACACCGACGGCGGTCTGGTCGTAGTATACGGTACGTGGATAGCGGTGCTGATGGCCGTTCAGTCGATACAAAACGGTATTCTGATGACGTTGAATCATCCGATGATATCTCCGCTCAATGCGCTCGTCGGCATGGCGGCAAAAGTCGCGTGCAATTTTATCTTGCTGCCGATGGCGCATATAAATATCTACGGCGCGCTTATCGGCAACGCAGTCGCTTACATAATCGGCATCGTGCTCAACGAATACTTTATCTACCGTTATCTAAGGATAAAGCTGCATACTTCACGCTATCTTATAGTTCCGACCATATCGTCGGTGATTATGGGCTTAGCTTGTTTCGGACTGTGTAAAGGACTGAATTTCGCGTTTGCCGCGCTGATGCACGCGTCTGCTCACGGCGCGCGTGCGGTCGTGGCAAGCGATATTGCGACGCTCTTGACTGTTCCGGTAGGCGCTGCGATATACGCGGCGATCATGATAAAGAGCGGCGCTATAAATTCAAAAGACATAAGAAAACTTCCGAAAGGCGAAAAATTATGCTCGGCGCTGAAAAAATTCAGACTTCTCGAAGCCTGAAAGATCTGCGGCGCGGATTAAAGGACAATACCGAAGCGCCGGTTGTTTCCGGCGCTTTGTTTTTAGGCGGTTTACGAAAGGGGAGAACGCGTAATGCTGAGACTTGTCATGGGACGTTCCGGCAGCGGGAAAAGCCGCTTTGCTCTCGATAAGGCCGAAGAAGCTATGAACGACGGGCGCAAAGCCGTCGTCATTGTCCCCGAACAATTTACTTTCGAGACCGAGCGCTCGCTGCTGCGCTCGGCAGGGCCGTCCAGCTGTCTTAATATAGAAGTGCTCAGTTTCTCCCGCATGGCACATAAAGTCGCGTCAGGTTACGGAGGCTTTGCCGGCAGATATATCGACAACTGCGGCCGCGCAATACTTATGCACAAAGCGATAACTGAAGTAACGGACAGACTTAAAATCTACGGCAGACAGGCTGGGTATCCGTCGTTTGCAAAAACTATGGTAGAGACTGCGAGCGAATATAAGCTTTGCTCCGTTACGCCGGAAATGCTCGACGAAGCGTCTGTAAGGACAGACGACCAGCTTTTGCGGAGCAAACTCAAAGATGTTTCACTCATCCTTCGTTCTTACGACGCGCTGCTTGCGGACAGGTTTATCGACCCGTCCGACGACCTGTCGCGTCTGGCGGACCTGCTCAGGAAACACCGCTGCTTTGAGGGCGAGGACATAATAATCGATTCGTTCAAGGGCTTCACGGCGCAGGAAAAAGAGGTAATAGCCGAGCTCATCAAACAGGCAAAGGACGTTTATATAACTCTCTGCGCCGAGCGCGGTGAGCTCGATAACGCATACGGGCTTTTCGCGCCGGTCGGGGAGACCAAACGCTCGCTCATAGCGCTCGCGGGACGCTGCGGAGTTCCGGCAGCGTCTATATGCTGGCTGGACGGCACGAAACGTTTCGAGGCCGAGCCGCTGCGTGAGCTTGAAAAGCGCATATTCCGTCCGGAAGCAAAAGTTTATGACTTTCCGGCTCCAGAAATACATATAATATCAGCCGCGAATTTCTACGACGAGTCTCAGTTTGCCGCGCAGGAGATTGCCCGTCTTATTAGGGAAGAAGGCGCCCGCTGCCGCGATTTTGTCGTGATCTCGCGCGGACTTGAAAATTACCAGGGCATACTCGATCCGGTATTCGAAAAATACGGTATACCGCTGTTTTTCGATAAGCGGCGCGACATAGCTGTCCATCCGCTGATGACGGCGCTTTTGTGCGCTCTTGAGATAATTTCAGGCAACTGGCGTCCGGATCCCGTATTCAGGTATCTCAAAACCGGGCTTGCAGGATTCGACAGCGTAGAGATTTCCAAAATGGAAAACTACACGCTTATTTGGAACATACGCGGCGAAAGATGGCTGTCACCGTGGACAGACAATCCCGACGGATTTACAGGCAGTCTGACCGCAGACGGCCAAAAGACGCTTGCGGAGCTGAACGCTCTGCGCGAAAAACTGACAACTCCGTTCATCAGGTTATCGGCCGCACTCGATAATGCGCCCGATGTTTCCGCAATGATAAGCGCGCTCTATTCATTCCTTACCGAGACCGGGGCCGATAAAGCCGTCCAGTCAGCGCACGACAGGCTCGAAGAGGCCGGAGAGCTCGAGCTTGCCGACGAATACCGTCAGATTTGGGAAAAGCTCGGCGATGTCTTTGACCAGGCCGCAGCCGTGCTCGGACAAGAGAAAATGACTGTCAGCGGCCTCGGAGAATTGCTGAAGCTTGCCATAGAGAATATGGAGCTTGCGCATATCCCGCCGTCGCTCGATGAAGTTACGGCCGGAGACGCCGAGCGCATACGCGCCGGCAGCGCAAAATATGCGTTCGTAATCGGACTTGCCGACGGCATATTCCCGAAAGCCCAGACTTCGTCCGGCGTAATGACCGATGCTGAACGCGAGGAGCTTATCGCGCTCGGCCTCGAACTATCTCCGCCAGCGCGCCGCAAAGTCGCCGAAGAGCGCTTCATAGCGTACGAGGCGTTTACCTGCGCGTCGGACAGGCTGTATCTTTCCTGCCCGCGCAGCGATGCCGCAGGTAAATCTCTGCGGCCGTCGCCGTTTTTGTTGAGTGTAAAGACGCTTTTCCCCCATAGCGATATACGGAGCGAGGCGCTCGAAAACGACTTCGACAGCGTTCAAAACGAACGCTCTGCTTTCGATATGCTCGCCCTGCGGTTCGGTCAGAGAGGTACCCTGCGCGACAGCCTCGAAAGCTATTTTGAAAAAGACAAAGAATACTCCGAAAGACTCGCGGCGCTTAAAGCCGCCATGCGCCGCGAACCAGCGGTAATTAAGGATAAAAGCGTTGCACGCGAGCTTTACGGAGAAAAGATGAATATTTCTCCGAGCAGACTCGAAAGCTTTGAACAATGCAGATTCCTGTATTTCTGCCGTTATGGTCTTGGCGCGAAAGCGCGCAAAAAGGCCGAATTGGCCGCGCCGGAAATAGGTACGCTTATTCATTTTGTCCTTGAGCGACTATTATCCGCGCATCAGGTAAAGAAACTCTGGGAGACGGAAAAATCCGAACTTGACTGCGAGATAGACGCGCTGCTCGACGAATTTGCAAAAATGTATTTCGGGGGTCTCGAAGACAAGCCTGAACGTTTCAAATATCTTTATCTGCGTCTGCGCCAGACAGTAATAGTACTAGTTGAACGCATAGCTCAGGAACTTTCGGTCAGCGATTTCTATCCGGTCGATTTTGAACTCGACATCCGCTCAGGCGGCGACGTCGCACCTGAGCTAATAGAACTCAAAGACGGCGGCGCGATAGCCGTTGAGGGTAAGGTCGACCGCGTAGACATTATGAAGAAAAGCGG
>Ga0070399_1004870_pt1 | contig 10810 bp, 8 predicted proteins | sample BioMet4_FD_61217 | JGI IMG/M metagenome (GOLD analysis project Ga0070399, IMG submission 61217) | Microbial communities from bioreactor (seeded with sewage sludge) at LBNL, California, USA - Biofuel metagenome 4 (version 1) | ecosystem: Engineered > Bioreactor > Anaerobic > Unclassified ... | reverse complement strand
CCACAACTTCATCAAGAAGCGTGCCTCCAAGGTAAACCGGGATGGTAATGTCGCCTCCGCCGCCCACATTTTCAAGAGCCGCAGAGAGCGCGTTTACCATCGTGCCGGTCTGGCTTGCTATTCAACTCAAGATAAAGATGAAATGGCATACGGAATGGTCGCCGAGAATTCGACACCATACGGAGAACAAGGGAAAAAGAATTAATTGGGCGGAGGTGTAAAGGCATTGGAACTTTCAAAAACCATAAAAGATAAAACTTTCGATGATTATTTTACAGAGGTGGATCATGACGAAACAATTAACATGGTTCGCCCGGGTTCTTTACGCCTTTTTCACCTTAATGTCAGGAGCGGAAAGATAAAGATTAGTGATCTTGAAAAATTTACAATGCTGAATATTGGCAGGTATGTTTTTTCAAGAGCAAGGCAAGAGCAATATGATAAGGCGGGCAATCTTGACGCTGTTATGCAACAGGCGATTCGCATCATGCGAAAACGTGGAGCTGCAGATACTAAGGGTGCTGGGAATGAGCTCGGAGAGATTATGATATACGCTTTCCTTGAAGAAAAGCTCAAGGCCTATAAGCTATTAAGCAAGATTGAGCTCAGTACGGATGCAGCTCAGTATATGAGTGAGGCTGATGGTATTCATTTCCTTTGTGCTGATGGCAAGGGAACTATGTACAATCAAATGGTTTTCGGGGCATCTAATATTGTAGGAGACATTAAGGATGCAATTGATCAGGCTTTCGAGTCTATAAAAAAGATTAATGAGCATGAGGACAGCGAAATATACATGATAGAGAAAACTGTTCTTGACAGATTTTATGATAAGGATGATCTGACGCTTTTGAAGGAATATATTGTTCCGGAAGAAGGTAAGAACACTGACTACGAAACATCGTATGGTGTTTTTCTCGGTTATACCCTTGGTATTTCCCCTGCCGGGCGTACTGATGAACAGTTCCGCGAAGATATAAAGCAAAAGATGGAACTGGATGTCCGAGAACATGCAAACTATATAGCTCAGAAGATTAGGGACAATGGACTTGAAAATCATGCATTTTATTTTTACACGTTGCCGTTGAATGATGCGGAGACTGAGAAAAAAACAGTGATGCAGCACGTTTTGGATGGAGATGTTGATTTATGAGCGGAGAAAAAAGTACACTTGGTGCCGCCATATATGCCGACATCGATAGTAATGAGTATCTGAATAAACTATACGAGCAGGCGCTTCTCAATTATGCTTTGCGACTGTTTCAGCTTGAAAATAAAATACAGCCTCACGCATTTGATCAGAAGGAGAAGCGGGATATTTTGCGATTTGCTGATATCCTTTCAAAGTCAAATGACTTGGTAAAGGCAAACAGTCACAAGATTTGGGCGCAAGAAATTGTCATTCTAATGAATGAGCTTTATTCAGAAGACCCTATGATCAAGCTCTATGCTGGTGATGTTTTTTCAAGTACTGGAAACCATAAGGGCATCGAACATATCAATTCAGAATACCAAGACATCACTGCACTGGAACGGATATTTGCAGAGTATCGCAATGATTATTTGACCATTCCTGCAGAGCCAAATGAGAAATTTTTTGCTCCACAAAAAGAAGCCTACGAGCACCTTACGGATGAGTGCTTTAGCTATTCTGCGCCGACATCTATGGGAAAATCCTTTATTATGCGTATGTTTATAAAGGATGAGGTCGTTAAAGGAGCACAAAAAAACTATGCTCTGATTGTCCCAACAAAGGCTTTAATCAATGAAGTGCGCGGCAAGGTGATAGACGATCTCGGAATCAAAGGAAATTCAGAAAAGATCAACTATCTTGATAAATGCAATTATCGTGTGGTGACAGCGGCCAGTGATATTGCACTCGAAGAAAAGCATAATTTTGTCCTTGTGCTGACGCCGGAACGGCTTTTATATCTGCTTATCAGTAATCCAGAAATCCAGATAGACTATCTGTTTATTGACGAAGCTCATAAGCTGTCTGGTAAGAACAGTCGAGCCCCATTTTATTACAAGGTGGTGGATATGCTCCTTAAAAGGGAGTGTAAACCGCATTGCATATTTGCTTCTCCAAATATACCGAATCCACAGGTTTATCTCCGGATGATGACGGATATAGAAGCTGGTGATGAGAATAAGCTGGCAATCACTTATTCTCCGGTCGTTCAGATAAAGTTTCTTATAGATTTGAAACAACGAGAGATTCAAGTATATAATGAACATAATAATAGCAGGATTCATGTGGCCAGCATAAAGAGGTACAATGCCAGTCTCATTGATATTCTGATGCTTTTTGAAATGCTGAACAGAGGACTGCCTGAAAAACAACGGAAGCAAACCATTGTTTATTACAATGGTCGAAATAAGGCTATTGATGCCGCCCGTCGCTATTCAGACGCACTTGGCTACGATGGGATAAAAAATGATCCCCTGTTGGAAACTTTGTCAAAAGACATTCGGCAGGAAGTTCATGGTGACTATTTTCTTGCTGATATGATTCGGAAGGGTATCGCGTATCATATCGGTTACTTGCCTGCGTCGATTAGAGCACGGATTGAGAGACTCTTTCAGGACGGGCATATTACAATTATGTTTTGTACAAGCACACTACTCGAGGGTGTAAATCTCCCGGCAGACAATCTTTTTATCACGGATAACAAGATATTCCGGAGTGAGATGACACCTGTGGATTTCAGAAATCTCATAGGGCGTGTTGGTAGGATTAGCTTTAATCTCTTTGGAAATGTTTATTTTGTGACAGATGAAGAAGAGACTGTAAAAGCTGATGATTATGTCCGGATGCTTCAAGAGGATGTGCCAGAACAAGTATTGTCTATAGCAACAAACCCGAACGTACTCAAAAAGACTGAGAAAAAATATATCGTCGATATTTTTAAAAGTGGAAGCTCTGTCATCCCACAGCGGGTTAATGAGGATGGTAAGCCTCTACAGTCGGAAGAATCTTACATAATGATGAGGAAATTTGGTTTGATTCTTCTGCGTGACATTGTTGAAAATAAGGACACCCTCGTTCGACGAGAGTTTAAACCGCTGCTGACGGATGAGGATGAAATATGGATAAGGAAGTACTTTAAGAATTCGACTACAATTCCCGACGATGATATTAATACCTCCGTTGACCAAACGAAGAGGCTTATTATTGCAATTAAGCAGCACGGTCTACAATACCCGAAGGTGCTCAACGGTAAATTTGATTATCATGAGGTCTTGGATTTCCTTAATAAATTGAGCAATGTCTTTGCGTGTGATATCTACGAGTCAGGGACACTTGGAAAAGAAACGTTGAGAAAATGGTACGCTGTTGTGCTTTGCCAGTGGATGGAAGGAAATGGCCTGAATTTTATAATGAAAGCAGCGTTGCGACATCATAAGGATAACCCAGATGATTTCTGGTTAAATAGGCATACCAAGGGAAGCTATGACGACACAAATATTGTGCATCGGAATATTGTGTTTGCAGATACTCTTGAGGTCATAGAGAATATTGTTCTTTTCAGCATTTCAAACTATTTTCTGCGATTTTCAAATGAGTACAGGAGTATAAAAGGCGACGAAGCTCTCGATGATAACAACTGGTATGAATATGTGGAATATGGAACCACTAATCCGCTTACGATTCTTCTTCAAAGAAACGGATTTTCGCGAGAATCTGCCAGATTTATAAAAGAACATCCCGAATATGTCGTTAAGGATGGAAGCACTGGAAAGTTAAAATTAATGGCCTCGTTATCGAAATGCGGGAACACCAGCGTTGAAAACGAAGCTGAGTATATACGGCAAAATGTGCCAGGCATATTTGATGGCGAGGAGGATTAAAACCGAATGGGAAAAGAACTATTTGATAACATTCCGAGCAAGGTAGGAGACCTGCTCAGTGATGTAAGAAACGGAAAGGTTGGTCTTCCTGATCTTCAGCGTCCTTTTATATGGAAGGATAGCAAGGCTCGTGATCTGCTGGACACAATGCTGAAGGGATATCCCATTGGTTATATCATGCTTTGGCAGTCACCTGAAGACTATGAAACGGTGAGCCACATTGGTACGAATGATAAGGTTTATATTCAACCAGATTACCTTGTTATCGATGGGCAGCAAAAACTGATAGTATTGCATGGGAAGGTTAAGAAATGACTGAGACAATAAAAATACAGAACTGCAACAATGTAATTAGCGGTAAAATAAATATCTACCCTAATAAATTGAACATCTTATTTGGCCGCAATGGTACTGGTAAATCGACGATAGCACGTGCAATTTATCTTGCATCACAGGAAAAGCCGCTTACAGAACTTGCTCCTTATGGAAGCGTAAATGGTAATGCTCTGCCAAGCATAGAAGGTGTTGAAAATGGAAACATTGCCATCTTTGACGATAATTATGTGAGCCAATATGTTTACCAACCCGATTCGCTTATAAAAGATGCTTTTGAGGTACTAATTCGCTCTGATGAATATGATGAAGCTAAAAAGAATATTGACGAAGCTTTGGCTAAAATAAAAACCACGATAACGGAACGAAAAGAGATTATTGATTTACAGGCACAAATAGGCATTCTGATTGATACAATTAAAGTTACTACCAACAATAAAATAGCAAAACGTGGAGGAGCAAAGGGTATCCTTGAGGGTAAAGGTGCATTTTTTAAACCACCAGAGGAACTAAACGAGTTAAAGCCATTTTTTGAAGAAGATACTGTTTCTAAATGGGCATCATGGAGATTACAGGGATATGAATTGTTCGGTCAAAAAGGTCGGTGCCCTTATTGTTCTACTGGAGATACTGAAAAAACTAAAACCATAAATAAAGTATTTACCGACAACTTTGATAAATCCAGTGTAGAAGCTGCTGCGGCTATAATAAAAGCACTTGAGGGATTAAAGCCATATTTAAGTGAAGAGAAAGTATCGCAACTGGTATCACTATTTGGTGTAAAAGAGAATTTAAAGGTTCTTGAAGCGCAATTGACAAAATTGCTTGCTGAAGCAAATTACTTACATGAACGATTGACTGCAATTGTCTCCTTTAATGGATCTTCTGTAGACAGAAATAATATTGCAGCTTTGGAATCAACACTTAAGGATATGAAGGTGGATTTCCGCGCAATTGATTCGTATTTCATTTCACATTTAATAATATCGGAAATGGGTGATGTCAATTCTGAAATTGATAATCTGCTTGGAAAAGTGAACATATTAAAAAGTGAAATTGGCAAATATAACAAGTATGTTCAAGATAAAATTCAAAGCAGAAAACAAGACATTAATGACTTTCTAAATCTTGCTGGATTTAAATATATGTTCGATGTAGAAATGGTTGATGAGGGTAATGCACGGGCGGTACTTAAATATATGCTACCTGATGGTAACTCCAGTGATATGCAAGCTCCTGGCAAACATTTGAGTTGGGGAGAAAAGCATTCTTTTGCTTTGATATTATTCATGTTTGATGCAATACATAGCAATGCAAAATTGGTAATTCTTGACGACCCAATATCTTCATTTGACAGTAATAAAAAGTACGCAATCATCAATCGCCTTTTTAAAACAGGAGATAAAGGAAACAGTTTATATGAAAAGACAGTGCTAATGCTTACCCATGATTTTGAGCCAGTAATAGATTATATTCAAACGAATTCTGGCAGACAGACACCTACATCTGTTTGTGCAAATTACTTTGAAAATATAGACGGGGTATTACAATGCACGCCGATTCGTAAAAATGAAGATTTAATGTCATCCGTTGTCTTGCTGAAGGAATTAGCTTCAGATCCGGCAATTGATATAGCAGCCAGAATAGGATGTTTGCGTAAATTTATTGAACATCAGTTTAAAAATCCAAGCGTCGAATCAAATGCCTATAATATATTGTCGAGTCTTATGCATGGTCGTGAAGAACCTACATTTGACACAGAAGGGACAGATAAACTATCGGATGAACAAGTAACTCCGGGAATAAATTACATAAAGGACTTTATTCCGGATTTTGATTATAAGCATATTCTTGAGCAATGCACGCCGATATGTCTTATGGAAAGATACAAAATTGAAAAATCTGCTTATATAAAGATGCTAATTCTTAGGGCGTACACTGAAAGAGATGCCGATGCGCGAAATCGGCTTCGGCAATATAATGATGTTTTAAGAAAATATGTCGATGAAACATACCATATAGAAAATGATTATTTGTATTCGCTTGATGTTCGGCATTTTAATATTGTCCCGGATAATTATATTAAAGATGCGGAGCAATATGTTGCTAATGAGTGTGCAAGGTTTGATTTCAAATCCATATAAGTGATGATATTATTCGGCTGGACAGCGGAGACGCTTTTGGAGTCGCACTCATCAAAGCCTTTCAATCCGGACATCGCACGAGTATTTTATCGGGCCGGTTATATTGAGAGCTGGGGACGCGGCATTCAGAAAATCTGCGATGCCTGCAAAAATCTCGGATCGGATTTACCGGAATATATTGTCCATGGCGATAATATTATGGTTAAGTTCGCAGCACTCCAAAGCGCCAAAGTAACGGAGCCTAAAGCACCAAACCGACATGATGACGGTTTGAGTTTCGGTTTGGATGTCGGGCTCTGCTTGACATAGAGGCTATATCTTGATGGGTATGCATGATTATTTTATTGGGGATTGTAATGCAAAAAACATGCCGTGAAAAGAATTAGAACAGGAGGACAACAGTATGGACGACCGTGGAGAAATAATTATCTATCAGACCGAAGATGGTCTGACGAAGATAGATGTCAGTATGCAGGACGAAACGGTATGGCTGTCACTGGAACAGATGGCTGATTTGTTTCAACGAGATAAGTCTACCATATCCAAGCATATTAAAAACATTTTTGAGGATGGAGAATTAGTCAGAAATTCAGTTGTTGCAAATTTTGCAACAACTGCTGCGGATGGAAAAACATATCAAGTGGATTACTATAATCTTGATGTTATTATCTCCGTTGGCTATCGTGTCAAATCCCAGCGTGGCGTTCAATTCCGTATATGGGCAACAAACATCTTAAAGGAATACATCAAAAAAGGTTTCGCGATGGATGATGACCGCTTGAAAGAGCTGGGTGGTGGCGGATATTTTAAGGAGTTACTGGAAAGAATCCGTGACATCCGGGCTTCTGAAAAGGTATTCTATCGTCAGGTATTGGAAATCTATGCGACCAGTGTTGATTACAATCCTAACGCGGAAGTCTCTATACAATTTTTCAAGCGAGTACAGAACAAGATTCATTATGCTGTTTCCGGCGAGACTGCTGCGGAGGTCATCTATCATCGTGCTAACGCAGAAAAAGATTTTATGGGGTTGATGTCTTTTTCAGGAGACCAGCCTACGCTCCGTGAAGCGAAGGTTGCAAAGAACTATCTGAATGAAAAAGAACTTCGTGCGATGGGCCAGCTTGTTTCAGGATATCTTGATTTTGCTGAAAGACAGGCAGAGCGTGAGATTCCAATGACTATGGAGGATTGGGCCAAACATCTTGATGGCATTTTGATCTCCACAGGAGAAAATCTGCTGAATGGAAATGGGACTGTCAGCCATGATCAGGCAATGGACAAGGCACAGAAGGAGTATAAGAAATACAAAGCGAAAACATTAAGCAGCGTGGAGCAGGATTACCTAGATAGCATAAAGCAGTTGGAACAGAAAGGCAAAAAATAATCTATTATGGTCACTGGAAATCCACGAATAAGGGTTGAGGCGATGGGAATCCGGACTTGTTCCCGCGTAGCGCAGGCTCGAGGCGATTGGAAAATCTGCCGGATTGCATATTATAAGTAGGAGCCGCGTCTTAGACTTGTTTCCGAGAACAGATAAGGTTATATTTTGACCACATTTCAGCCGATTTTGCTCTTGGATAAATTCCCGCGTACAGACGGAACGTATTTGTGGCATCCAGACATCCATCCGAAGCAATCGAGCCATGTGGAATCGGTATGCCTTCTGACAAAAACGGGAGTTTGATATGTATCCGGATTTCATTGCGAGTGAAGCGGTCAGCATCGTACTGCTGCTGTTTCTGCTGTATCTGGTTCGCCGCAATCGCATTCTGTCGCAGCGGCGGACGGTATACTATTGCTGGGCAATTTCCTTCACGATCCTTATGCTGGTGACGGAAAGCGCGGCCTACATCGCGGAACGCGGCGGCCCGGCCTTTCGCCTCGCCACTATGCTGACGAACACGGCCGGCTTTGCGCTTTCACCGCTGGTGGCGGTGCTGCTGGCCGCGGTGTATGACGAAAAGCTGTGCGAGAAAAAGCTCGTGCTCCTGCCGCTGGCCGTTAACGCGGCGGCGTCGGTGCTTTCGCCGCTGACGGGCTGGGTGTTTTCCGTCAGCGCGGAGAACATCTATGCGCGCGGGCCGCTGTTTTTTCTTTATATCGCCGCCTATTTGTACGGGTTCGGGCTTTTGCTGGCGGCGGATGCCCGGCAGGCGCGGAGCTATGCGCAGGGCGAACGCGGCTTTATGGGGCTGCTGTGTCTGGTGTTCGTCGCGGGCACGGGCGTGCAGGTGCTCTGGCCTGCGGTACATACGACATGGCAATGCGTGACGGTTGTGCTGACGCTGTACTACCTTTTGCAGCGAGAGCTGCAATACCAGTGCGATGTGCTGACAGGGCTGCTGAACCGTCAGGCGTTTACCCGCTGGGAAAACTTTGCGGACAGGATAAAAACGGTGCAGCTCGTCATGCTGGACATCGACGGCTTTAAGCAGGTGAACGATACGCTCGGCCATCAAAAGGGCGATGAATACTTGCAGCGCGCGGCGCAGGCAGTGAAGCTGTGCTTTTCCAGCGCGGGGCCGTGCTACCGCATCGGCGGCGATGAATTCTGCGTGGTGGCGGAGGATACCGATATCGCGCGGCTGGAAAAGTGCGGCCGCGCCTTAGATGCGCGTATCCGTACAATGCAGGCGGAGGACCCCAATATGCCCGGCATATCGTGGGGCTGCGGCATGGGGCGGGATGCGCAGGAGGCTCGCCGGCTTGCCGATGCGGAACTGTATGCGCAGAAGGCGAAAAAGCACTGCTGTGAGTGCGTGCCGGACGGCACGGCCGCGGCGCAGAAAAAGACGGACTGAAAAAAGGCTCGTCCCGGCGGTAAAACCGGGGCGAGCCTTTTTATCGGTTAATAAGTGGTAACAGTCACATCGCCGTCGGCGGGCTTGGCGTAGTAATATGTTTTGCCCGATACTTTATAGCTGAAGTAGAAGGAGCCGTCGGGGTACGCATAAATCGACGGGATACGGGAAAAAAGCGTATCGTCGTTCAGATACTCCTTAAAGTGCGTGAGAAAGCGGGCATCCCATTTGCTGGGCGTAAAGCCGGAGCGGCTGGAATAGGTAAACGGTTCCGACAACGAGGAGCTGGTCTGCACCGCATAGCCCATCTCGCCGTAGGTCTCGGCCTGCGCCGACTGAATGGCGAGCGCTACGGTGCGCAGCTCGACCTGTACCTGCTTTTCTTTCGCTTTTGCAATCCATCCGACCATCGACGGCACAAGGATGGCGAGCAGAATGGCCAGAACGACCAGTACGACGATGACTTCCACAAGCGTGAAGCCGCTGTGCTTGGCTTTGGAAAAAATTCTGCTCATAATCCTTCCGCCTTTCGTTTAGTCGTCGGTGCTGTCGAGCTTGAGCACAGCGGTAAACGCTTCGCTGGGAAGTTCGACGGTGCCGAGCTGACGCATCTTCTTTTTGCCTTCCTTCTGCTTTTCCAGCAGCTTTTTCTTGCGCGTGATGTCGCCGCCGTAGCACTTGGCCAGCACGTCCTTGCGCATGGCCTTGACGGTCTCGCGGGCGATCACCTTGCCGCCCACGGCCGCCTGCACGGGGATCTCGAACAGCTGGCGCGGGATGTTGTCGCGCAGCTTTTCGCAGATGCGCCGGCCCTTGGCGTAGGCGTTGTCGGCAAAAACGATCATCGCCAGCGCGTCCACAGGGTCGCCGTTGAGCAGGAATTCCAGCTTGACAAGGCGGCTTTCCCGGAACTCCTTGAACTCGTAGTCGTAGCTGGCGTAGCCGCGGCTGCGGCTTTTGACGGCGTCAAAGAAATCGTAGACGATCTCGCCCAGCGGCATCTCGTAGTGCAAATCGACGCGCACCGTGTCGAGGTATTTCATGTCGATCATCAGGCCGCGCTTGCTCTGGCACAGATCCATCAGGCTGCCGACGTATTCGTTGGGCGTATAGACGTGCACGTTGACAAACGGCTCTTCCTGCCGCGCGATCTGCGACGGATCAGGATAGCCCGAGGGGTTGGATAGCGTCAGCGTACTGCCGTCGGTCAGCGTCAGGCGGTATTCGACGCCGGGCGTCGTCGTGATGAGGTCGAGGTCGAATTCGCGCTCGAGGCGTTCGGTGATGATCTCCATGTGCAGCAGGCCGAGGAAGCCGCAGCGGAAGCCGAAGCCAAGCGCCGTGCTCGTCTCCTTTTCAAACGAAAGCGAGGCGTCGTTGAGCTGCAGCTTTTCCAGCGCGTCCTTCAGCTCGGGATACTTGGCGCCGTCGGCGGGGTAGATGCCGCAGAACACCATCGGCTTGACCTTGCGGTAGCCGGGCAGGGGCTGGGCCGTGGGGCGCGCCGCCAGCGTGACGGTGTCGCCCACGCGGGTGTCCTGCACGGTCTTGATGCTGGCGGTCAGGTAGCCCACCTCGCCGGCCTCGAGATGGTCGCAGGGGATCAGGCTGGTGACGCCCATGCGGCCGACCTCCACGAGCGTGAACTGCGCGCCCGTGCTCATCAGGCGGATC
>Ga0070399_1004869_pt1 | contig 10815 bp, 9 predicted proteins | sample BioMet4_FD_61217 | JGI IMG/M metagenome (GOLD analysis project Ga0070399, IMG submission 61217) | Microbial communities from bioreactor (seeded with sewage sludge) at LBNL, California, USA - Biofuel metagenome 4 (version 1) | ecosystem: Engineered > Bioreactor > Anaerobic > Unclassified ... | reverse complement strand
TAAAAGAACAATACCTATCACGTAATCCCAATAAAACAATTCAAAACGCCATGTTTTGCCGGCAAGTTTTTGTGTGTTTGCCCATGAACCCCAGCAGAGCATTGTTATTATGCAAAAAACAATTGCTACATAGTAATTCTCAACTATAAACATTTTTACTCCTTTATAAATGGATTATCTGGCAATAAATTAACTAAACAGACCTCTAAAAAATATTTCCGAATTATTCGGCTGATTATTTATCTATTTCATTTTTATACGGAGCCGAAGCCTGAGCGCCAAAACGTGTAACGGAAATTGCGGAAGCTTTGCAGGCAAACTCAACAGCTTCAAGCATGTTTTTATCCTCAGTCAAAGCGGCTGCCAAAGCTCCGTTAAATACGTCACCGGCGGCCGTGGTATCAACGGCTTCAACTTTTTGCGCCGGAACTAAATTAAATTCATTTTTATTATATACCAACGCGCCTTTAGAGCCAAGCGTGATAATTACTGTTTTAACCCCTTTTTCAAAAAGCTGCTTTGCCGCCTCTTTGGCTGTTTCAATATCTGTTACTTCAACTCCTGTTAATAATGCGGCTTCCGTTTCATTCGGAGTTATTATATCAACATTTTTCAGTAATTCCTCCGAGAGCCTACAGGCAGGGGCGGGATTGAGTATTACTTTTATATTTTTACTATGCGCCAGCAGCGCGGTATACTCAACCACTTCCATTGGTATTTCAAGCTGCATCAAAACAATATCGGCTTTTTCTATTATTGTTGTTCTTACTTTTTCAATTTCTTCTTTTCGCAGCGCGGCATTCGCGCCGGGAGCAACAACAATACTGTTTTCAGCGTCTTTGCTTACCGTTATCAATGCAACGCCCGAAGGATATTGCGAATCGGAAATAATACTTTCAGTATTTATCCCTTCTTTTTGAAATAACTGAAGGGTATCTTTTCCAAAAATGTCTTGCCCCGTTTTGCAAATAAATGTTACATTACCGCCCAAACGCGCGGCCGCAACCGCCTGGTTAGCGCCTTTGCCTCCGGGGTTCATAAAAAATGTTCCGCCAAGAATTGTTTCTCCCGGCGCGGGAATATGATCAGCTCTTACAACCATATCCGTGTTTGTACTTCCTACTACTACTATCAATTTGTCCATATTTCTTTATTGTTTTATTTGATGTAATATGTTATTTAGGCTGGTGCATCATTAAATTATTGAGTAATTTCTGAATTTCGGCAACCGGTCTTGCAAAGTTTAAATACTCATGCCCCACACCTTTGTTATTCCATTTATTAGCGCCGCTTTCTTCAATAATTATTTTTCCACGATTGGTTGTAAACCACGGCTTGTACCCTTTTATTGCAACGAATACAGCTACTTCGTCCCAGCTCATTCTTCCATTCGCATCGCCTTTGGATTTTGGTATACAAATACCAAATACATCTTTTATGGGACTGTTTTTTATCTTTTCGTTATTAATCAGCGGCAGACCGGTTTTAATTTCTTTACCTATTTGAAAACCGTCAAACAATACCGGCGTTGGCCAGTTCTTAAAAACTTTTTTTGATGATACCGAATCTGTAAAAACGTTATACTCTCTCCCCGCCGGAAAACTACCAGCCATGCTTACAAGCCGCTTAACTTTTTTACTTATTAATTGTCTGCCGGAAAGAGGGGAGTATTTATCAGCTTTAGTTTCAAGCAGGTTTGCAAGGTTTGTTACAAAACCTACTGTAACAATTGTAACACTTTTATCAGGCTGAGACGCCAAAACCTTTCTGTAGACTTCCACAGCATCAGGAACTTCGGAGTTTTTCTTTATTTTATGCGGATATTTTGCAAGAACAGTATCCGTCCAATTCTGCCAATCCTTTGCGGTAGAGGCATTACCTTTTGGAACACCGATTAATATATCAGGCCTGTTAAAATATGTGTTAAAAACGCTGAATACGCCTGCAACGCCTTCATACTTTGTGCTTGCAACAGTCGCCAGTATTTTAGCCTGGCCGCTATCTGCCAGCGCGTGCAAAATTGTAATGGCCCCCACATCATCATAATCCGGCCCCATATCGCTATCAAAAATTATTCTTACCGGCTTTTTTTGGGCAAATACGTTACAAACAAGTAATAGTAAGATTATCAGAACAATTTTATACCGTTTCATCTTTATATCCTCATTTTTGTTATCCATTAAGCGCCGTTTAGCTTAATTAAATTACAGGTGCAGCAAAGCAAAACTAATTTAAGATATTCGCTTAACTGAACTCCTTGTTATAAGCCTTGTTGGTAAAAGTATCTTTTTCGGTTCATTGCTTTCGGCATCCAGTTCAATGGAGTCCATCAGCAGTCTAAAAGCAATTGTTGCAATTTCTTTTACAGGCTGAGCTACAGTCGTCATTGGCGTAGCCAAAAAGCTTGAATAAAACTGATCGTCAAAGGCAACTATTGAAATATCATCGGGGACGCTTATGTTTTCTTCTTTAAGCGCTCTCAACACTCCCAACGAAATGAGATTGCTCGCGGCAAAAACCGCCGTGGGCCTGGCGTTCATATTTAATAGCAGCTTCATTGCAACGTAGCCGTTTTCCTCTCCAAAGTTCTCACCGGAGACTAAGTTTTTATTGTACGGTATTCCGTTGCTTTTTAACGCTTCAACATAGCCTCTTAGCCTTTCCTGATTGACACTGGTACTTTTAATTCCCTGCACAAAAGCAATTCTCTTGTGCCCGTTTTGGATTAAATAATTTACAGCCTCCAAAGCTCCCTTAAAGTTATCGGTACCTACAAACGGCAGCTTCAATTCCGGAAAAAATCTGTCTATGGTTACTATGGGAATGTTTCTAACATTTTCTTCAATCAGATGCTCTGCCGATTCTCCAACAGGGGAAATGATTATTCCGTCTATCATCCGGCTTGTAAGAACTTTCAAGGAAGATTTTTCAATTTCCGTCTTTTCTTCAGAATCGGAAACTATTACAGAATAGCCCCGTTCCCTTGCTTCCCGTTCAATAAAGCTTGCAATTTTTGCAAAAAACGGATTCGAAATATCGGGAATCATCAAGCCGATTGTATTTGTCTTTTTTAGTCTTAAGCTGCGGGCCAACTGGTTTGGGGCATAATTCAGTTTGTTTGCGGTTTCCAGAACAAGTTCCGCGGTTTTTTTGCTGATACGGTATTTTTCGGCCTTACCGCCAAGAACTCTCGATATTGTTGACGCCGAAAGATGGAGTTCTTTTGAAAGACTCTCTATTGTCGCTTCTGTTTTTTTTGCCATTTGCATATTGCTCAATCCTTTGCGCAAATTTATAATAAATACGCTTATATGTCAAATGATATTTTATATTATTCGCAATAGCACCCGATTTAAGGCATTTTATAATCCTTTCCGTGGTTTAAAGTACGCAATGGTTTGCGCAACAAGGTTAATATCCGGAAAACAGCCCTTTTATATTGCGGAGTTACGTAATAAAATCATTATTTCCATTAATAATCGTATGCTCCCCCATCCGCATCCGGCGCTTTTTCTTTCTGGTTTTTATATTTGTTAAAATTATACGAGAGGGATAAAGACACTATTTGGTTTGATGGACTGCTTTTACTATAGGTATGTATATCTTTATCAAAGCTTTCTCTTGATGGATTGTACCTTATGACATTTGTAACATTAATACTCAGACTTAATTTTCTATCAAAAAAGTTCTTATTGACGGATAAATTTGAATAATAAGAATCGTATGCCTTATATGTTGTAACTTTATATCCGGGATACATAGAGAAATAAAGGTTTGCTTTTATGTCATACCATAAGGTAACATAACTGTTTAGCCGTATGGAAGAAAAGTTATAATTATAAAATATTTTTTCTCCGTCAGTTCTTGTATAGTCCGCATAATTTCTTGAAAAGCTTACTCCGGGCGAAATTCTGAACCACTTAAATATATTTATGGAAGAACTGATTGATAAACCGATTTTTTTTATATTTTCATTATTACGAGGATAAGAATAATAAATACTGTCTTTAATTAATGAGCTTGGCGAATTTACCAGATCTTTCGCATATTCATAATAAGCAGACGAGTTTAATGAAACAGACGGCAGCTCAAAATTCTTTGATATTTCAACTCTGTCTCTGTATGTGGGTTTTATTTCCGGATTGCCGCTGCGACTTGTAGTGTTGGTCAGTTTTTCAATAAATGGATTATACATAGATAAGCCCGGACGTGTAATGCTTCTGCTGTAACCAACATTTATTTGGTTGTCTTTCCAAAGTTTGATAGTCATATTGAGGGAAGGGAAGAAATCAAAATAGTTGTTATCAAAACTCTTAGCGTTTTCAGGAGTCCCCTGATACCTGGTATACTCTGTTCGCAGTCCTAAATTATAATTAAATATTCCGCTTTTATTGGAATATGAGAAATACCCGGCATAAACTTGATCTTCGAACTTAAAAATATCCGAGGTATTATCCTCAGTACTTTTAAGAACATCAAGCTGCGAATAATTCATATAAATATATTGGCTATTCCTATCGCGGAATGTGCTTTTCAATCCGATCTCTGTTTTTTGGTCTCCGGCATCGGAATGGGAATAGTCAAGATTTATTGAATACAGCTTATTGTTGTTGTTATAAAATGTCTTTTCAAGCTCGTCATTATTGTTGGAATATTCCCTGTCAAACAGACCATCCCTATGATTATCGGAACTGGAATAAAAGAAATTGACATTAAAAATATTTTAACATCCACCTCATTATTATAACTCAATTTATACTCGTAGTTTTTCCCTTCGCCAGCATTGGTTGTATTGTTTCTGTATTGCAGTGGAACCGAATTGTTCTCCTGGTATTCATCAATTACCTCTGCATCGCAAGAATTTTCTTTCCCTTTTAAATATGTTAAATTAGATGAGAGCAGACTTCCGGGAAGGAATAAATATTCCAATCCAATTTTGAAAGTATTTGTTTCGGTGCTATAGTTGTTATTTGTATTGTACAATATTTTGGAATAATACGATTCGGGACTGGTCATTTCGCTAAAGCAATTTCCGTCACGGTAATACTTTTCATAATAATAACTCCCAAACATATTAAACTTACCAAACGAGGCGCTTACATCTCCCGAAGCTTTATAGTTATCTTTTGTCCCAATATCCGCTCCCAATCTTGTTCTATAGAGGCTGTTGTAATTTTTCCTGGATATAATATCAATAACCCCGCCCTCTCTCTCCGCATCATATTTTGCCGTAGGGGAAGAAAGTATCTCTATTTTATCTATACTGTTAATATTTAATTGTTCAAGCAATCTGTTTTGGGTCAGTATTGATTCTTTTCCATCTAATAAAACAGAAGCCCGCCTATCGCCCATGATATATATTTTACCTTTATCATCAACCGTAATAAACGGAAGGTCGCGTAATAATTCAAACGCGGTTTGGTTATTACTAATTTTCAGTTTCGAAACATCTATAATTATTTTTCCATTATCGTATACAATTCCAGGTCTGTAGTCAATGATATTTACTTCTTTTGTATTTATTGAGCTTTTTATCAACCTAATATAACCCAGACTTACATCTCCAGCATCTTTATTAACAATAACAGAATCCTTGATTTTTTTCTGGTATCCTATGTAAGAAATAATAATTTTATATGTGGAAGGTTCTAATTTATGGAAAGCAAACCGCCCTAACGAATCAGAAAAAGCAGCCGCATAAACTTTGCCGTTGGTTCTATTGCATAAGGCCACAGTTGCTTTATATAACGGCGATGAATCCAAAGAATCCACAACAACGCCGCTTATTTTTTGTTCATTGTTATGTCCGCCTTGCGGATATAGCACACTGCTAAAAGAAACAACAACTAATATTAACAGTACTTTTGTTTTGTACATGCCACCCCTTGATTTAATAAAAAAGCTTATTTGAAGTCTCTTAACATATCATCCGCATACTTAATTATTTCCAGATTGCTTTTTACCGCCTTACCGTTTTCCAAAAACAGAACGTCTTCCATTCCCGTTCTGCCGGCATACCCTCTCCGTTTTGCTTCCCGCATCAGCTCCCACGAAACCCCGTTAAACCCATGTAATAATCTTGGAATACGCACATCATTTTTATCCAGCGCCTGTTCAATTTCATCTATTGTTTCCAGCGCTTCGCCTAACTCTTCGGCTTCCGGCTCTATCAGTATTCTGCAAACCCTATCCGGTTTATTTGCCACAAATATCTCAGCCGCTTTTTTTTCATTCAAGCCGGCTTCTATATAAACGCCCTTCAAAGCCAGCAGCCTGCATATTTCAACGGCATCATCTTCAATCATGTTTACGGATATGAAGTCGGGTATGCCTTTCCATTCACTTATATATTTTTTTCGCTTTTCCAGATCAGGTTCAATCCACTCGCCGGAGCTTATACCAAGTTGAATAGAGGGGGATATGTTTTTTATTAACGACACCAGATCATTAACATCATCCGGTTTCAGGCTTTCGTTCCCGTTTTTATCATAGCAATGTATATGAAAAATTTTAGAGCCATATTCATATAATTGCTTTACCTCTTTCTCAATTTCGCTTAATGAATGAGGAACATTCTCATTTTGTTCTTTTCCGCGCGCGCCATTAAGAGCAATTTTAATTAACATTTCTCTCCTTTTCATCCAAATAAAGATAAAATCTGGCAGAGTATGCTTTTATTTGATCAGGAGCATACTTTTTACTACTGTGCCTTTTCCAGCAGAAATTTTATAAAGATAAATTCCCGAACTTAATTTTTGGGCATTAAAATTAATTTTGTGGTTACCGGCTTCAAGATAACCATCAAAAAGCGTTGCCACTAACCGCCCTGTTACTTCAAACACCTGCACTGAAACATTACCGGCATCAGAAAGGCTGAAGCTGATAGTAGTTGACGGATTAAATGGATTGGGATAATTCTGTTCCACCTTTAAACTGGCCGGCTGGCTATAAGTTTGCGCCGCGTCTTTATTGTTCTGATTTACTTTGCAGGTATCACTTTTGGGCAAAATCCAGGTTTCGTTAGTAAAACATGTATTCCAGCCTGTCTGATTTACAGCCCGTATTTTATAACAGACTGAAGTATCCGGCGCAATAACAGTTTCATCCGCATCAGTATAACAGGTGTTTATGGTTTTGCCTTTTAATAGCCAGTTCCCATCTTTCTTTTTCCACACTTCGTAATTTGCAAGATCGGGTAAAGCGCTGGCATTCCACTGTAAATATGGATGTCCGTTGTTTGTACCTATACTAAAATTCAATGGCGTATAGCCATCGCTGATTGTTGTTGTATGCGTAGTAGGATTTTCAAACACACGGATAGGCGAGGAAGACCACGTCCGAAGTTTGCAATATTGAGGATAAAATATTTCCACCGGACTGATTACATCCTTACCGTCCATTCTTTTTAGATAATACCTGTCAACAAGTTCATAGACCACATACCTGATGGAGCCCTGCGCATTAAGCTGAAGTGATTCATCCATTTCGCTATAAGCATTGGAGCTATATTTATTAACCAGAACAGAGGGGATACTAAACCTATCCATATATGCTATCCCAAGCGCCTGCTTTGTGTTCAAATGTGTAAATTCAGCCGTTCCATCTTCTGACCAGCTGTGATCCAAAACAGCGTTTGTCATATCTCTTTCCGCCTGAGTAATACCGCTATGTTTTTGATATTTAGTAGTGAGCTGGAACCCATGTTCATAGGAGAAATCTTGGATTTTTTTCCAGGATTGCGTTCTTATTATTTTGTAGAATGGGGTTCCAGCAATTTGACTCGACCGGGAATATGAGTCGTCATGCACCAAAGTAAATGGTATCCACGTTTCTCCAATAACTGTTTCTTCAGAATACAAAGGACTGCTGGCCGTATAACTTGTCATTACCGGAGGCTCCGGGATATTAAAAAGCAGACCGGGTTGATATACAAGGTTGTTTGCCAAAACATTACCTGAACCGGGGATGTCCCCAACTTCAGTCATTTTGAAATAGGAATAATCATCATTTACTTGACTTGTATTAAAACCGAGCATATCATATACGCCGGTTTTTTCTCCTGTTGTACCATATAAATTCCGTTCAAAACCATAAAAGCAGCCCGTTGCCACCACGCTTTGTATCTGGAAATATTCTCCATTTATGTTAGTAAATTTAAACCTTTGTCTGTTCTCTGTTAAACTACTGTTATTGCTCAATATTTCAGTCTCATTAATCATCAGAGGATTCCCCGTTTCAGCATTAATTATATAGAACTCGTTATCATTGCCCGAAACAGGCGCTATTATCCATTTTTGCCTGGGGTTATTTGTATAATCATAAGCTAATGAAATATAATCATCTCCAAGTACGGAATTCCCGACATAAATATTACCCTTGTCAATTCTTGTAAGTACTTTCCCACTAAATCCTTTCGATTCAATCTTATAATATTTATGATAAAAATCATCCTGCGGTGGTATTGCAAACAACGTTCCGCAAAAAAAGATTACAACTGCCATTGATATGAGGAAATAAGCACATGTTTTCATTTTTCCCTCCAATTAAGTAAAAAGTATAAAATAAAGGGGCATAGTTTTTTTTGGGGGGGTATTTAACAAGATAAAAAATATTACAATATTCTCCGCATACATGTATAAATGTATTGCTCAATTTAATTCCTTCTCAGGTATCTTGTAATTCTTAGTACCGTCCAAACAACCTCCGCCTTCCCGTTTGTTCCCTTGCGTACTGTTAGAAGTAACTGCTTATAGTGCAAATTATGGAGAAATTGCTCTATTTGCAAGTATGGAACAAGACTAATCACAAAAATTATGCTCCACAGAAAAAGAAAAGGAGAAAAATAAAGCAATACCATAGTCATGCTGTTAGCAATTTCTTAAGAGATCGCCGGGTATTAACAGCGCTTTCCCTAAAAGCCAAGATAATAGAGAAATCCGAGAAAACAGACGAGGAACCGGAATCGGTCGTGCTGAGTCATGCAATCATTGATCTATATATAACCAGTTAAAGAGGTATAGACGGATGAAGTATCAGATTGGACATAAAAACAGGGAATGGGTTACTCTTTTCAGGTAATCCATTCCCTAAAAGATGAATTTACTATTTTAAATTATTTTGAACTTTAATAATGCTTTTTAATGAATCACTACTCAATGGTTTATTATGCATACTTAGAGTATGAACTCCCAAGCCATTTTCGAGTTCACTTTCATCATTAAAAAAGATCTCAAAATCTTTACAAAACGGACATGAAACATGTTTTTCATTTTGAACATTTTCCTCTAATTTCCCTACTTTTATTTGATCGTTGATTTGAGCATTGTTTAAACGAATACTATGATCGCATAGCATGTGCAAGCCAAATATTATATCGGTCTCTGTAGTATCTGAGGATTGGATACGATAGTTACACCCTTTTTCAGGACAAGAAATATTTTTAATTTCCGGGACTTTAGTAACCTGCGGATAAACGTTAAATAAAAGGCAGGAACAAAACAAAAACGAAAAAAGACTTACAAGTAAGTTCTTTTTGAATGAATTGAGATAAAACATATTTACTCCTAAAATATATTTAAAGGGTTAATTAAAATAATTTACTATCTGCTAATAAATTATTCAGTAAATATATTTCGTTAAATACTCCCGTTTCATTTTCATATTAAAGGTTTTATTGAGATAACATCTCCCCGCCACAAACAGAACCCCTTCATAAGGGAGGATTTCGGATTCATCAAATTTCTTTACTCACACAATCGAAATATGTATTATTATTTTAATAGAATAGCAAGAGAATTGCAAGTGTTAAAAATACCCCCCGCAAAAACTGACATCGGAGGATATGGCTTTGCATATAAAATATATAGTCCTTTCGCAAGTGAAAATTCTTTTACGTTTATTATTATTTACCCGCTTGATTTAGGGAGAGTTCAAATAAGTTTTCTTACTCATATATAAACTCTCCCTCTGTATTTTCCTTTTTTTCGGCTTTCTCTGGCTTCCATTTTTCGCCTCAGCTTTTTTCTGATTTAAGAATTTCCGAGACGACATTTGCGGCTATTTTATCAGCATCATTTTTTTTACCAATACCGGATTATTCCCGCCACCTTCATTTGCTTTAAGCACGTAAAAGTATACGCCGCTTGCAAGGTTGGCTCCGTTAAAACTGACTGTATAACTGCCTGTATTTTTATTTTCGTTTACAAGAGTCTTTACTGCTCTGCCGAGCGCATCATATACCTTTAACGTTACAAACGCATTCTTTTGTATTCTGTATTCAATTTGCGTTGAGGGATTAAACGGATTGGGATAATTCTGTTTCAGTTCAAAAGCCGTTGGTATATCGGAAGGTGTGTTTTTCACTTCGGTTGCGGTCTGCGGCTGAGCTATGGCTATATTATAAACGTGCGAGCCGAACGCGTCCGATTTCATACCGTCTTCAAATTTAAGATATAATGTATGCCAGCCCTTATCGTAATATTTATTTAGATTAACAGAAAGAGTTACTTTATTGAGCAATGCAACGTGAGCGTTTACCGTTGTATCCGCGCTCCATTGAAACACTTTATCCCAAGGGCCATCAAGACTGTTACTTACGCTGACCAAGTACTCATTGGCTATTGTGGCGCTTAACAGCAAATCCTTAACATTATTACTCAAAGCTGCCAGTGTATCAAGGTTAAACTTGTAAATTATTTTGTCATTATAATCGGCCCATCTCGATTCAGAATCATAAGATGTTCCGGTATAGCCGGGCAACAGGTATGCGAGTTCCGTGGAATTATTATTAGGTACAAATTGCAGTATATTGGTTCT
>Ga0070399_1004867_pt1 | contig 10822 bp, 6 predicted proteins | sample BioMet4_FD_61217 | JGI IMG/M metagenome (GOLD analysis project Ga0070399, IMG submission 61217) | Microbial communities from bioreactor (seeded with sewage sludge) at LBNL, California, USA - Biofuel metagenome 4 (version 1) | ecosystem: Engineered > Bioreactor > Anaerobic > Unclassified ... | reverse complement strand
TCTGACAAAATCAGCATGTTCCAGCCCCGGAATCAGAGAAAAGACTCTTTTTTGCTCAGGCCATTTTAAATGAGTCTGAAAACCTACAATATTGTACAAACTGGCGGCTCCGTTGTCTTGCCTTAACTGAACAACAGCATATGCCTCTTTGCCCGTTTTGGGGTCAGGCAAACCAACAGGCTTCAAAGGACCAAACCGCATGGTATCTTCTCCTCGGCGGGCCATTACTTCTATAGGCATACATCCTTCAAACACTGCCCCTTTGTCAAAATCCTTCACAGGAGCATCTTCTGCAGCACATAGTTCCTGCCAAAAATGCTTGTATTCCGCTTCTGTAAAAGGACAATTTAAATAGGCAGCTTCCCCGTGTTCATATCTGGAAGCTTTGAAAACCTTGTTATAATCCAATGATTCTGCTGTTACAATAGGAGCCGCAGCATCAAAAAAGTGAAAATAATCTTGATGCACAAATTTTTGTATGCTTGCTGCTAAAGCCGGGCTGGTCAATGGTCCTGTCGCAATAATCACGTAATCTTCCTCGGGAAAAGCCAATTGAGTTATTTCTTCTTCTTTAACTGTTACCAAAGGATTAGTTTTAATTGCTTTAGTTATAGCTTGTGCAAAACCATCTCTGTCAACAGCTAAGGCTCCTCCGGCCGGGACCTGATATTCATCTGCACAGCGCATGATCAGTGAGTCCAGTCTGCGCATCTCTTCTTTCAGCAGTCCAACAGCATTTTCTATATTATTGGCACGTAAAGAATTACTGCACACAAGTTCACCGAAGTTACCGGTTTTGTGTGCAGGAGTTGATTTGCCGGGCCGCATTTCGTGTAAAATCACAGGCAGACCGCGTTTTACCAACTGCCATGTGGCTTCACTGCCGGCTAAACCGCCCCCAATTACATGAATATTCATAGTGGCTCCTTATTATTCTTTATTTTTTTTCATTGAATAATTTTCGCATTCTTTATTACTGCAATGTAATACTTTATTACCTTTTTTATCCGTATGTTCAACCATAATACTGCCGCAAACAGGACAGAAACTGTCTACAGGTTTATCCCAAGTTGTAAAACGACACTTAGGATAATTGGAACAGCCATAAAAAATTCTGCGTGTTTTACTCTTTCTTTCTATAATGTCACCGCCGCATTTGGGACACTTAACTCCTATTTTCTTCAAAATAGGTTTGGTATTCCTGCATTCAGGGAAACCGGGACAAGCAAGGAATTTACCATGTCTGCCCTCTTTGATAACCATAAAGCGACCGCATTTTTCGCATTTAATGTCTGTTACTTCATCTTTATGCTCAACTACGGGAATCTCTTTGTCGGCTTTTTCCAAAGCCTTGGCAAAAGGACCATAGAACTCGCTAAGGACTTCATTCTTTTCCATTTTATGCTCGCTCACATCATCTAATTCCTGTTCCATATGAGCACTGAAGGTTACGTCAATAAGTTCTTTAAAATATTGATCCAAAAGCTGATTAGTAACAATACCTAAATCAGTAGGCATAAGCTTTTTGCTTTCCTTAGCTATATAACCTCTGGTCAGAATGGTCTGAATGATGGGAGAATAAGTGCTGGGCCGGCCAATGCCTTTATCTTCCAGTTCTTTAACTAAAGTAGCCTCAGTAAAATACGGAGGTGGTTCTGTAAAGTGCTGAACCGGTTTTTCAACTTTCACAACATCCAAAGGTGTATCTTTTGCCAAATAAGGAACTTTTTTAGATTTTTCCTCGGCAAAATCTTTTTTATCCAACAAACTCATGAAACCGTCAAATTTAATAGTGGAACCGGTAGCACGCAGTTCAAAAGCTCCGCCGCCAATAGTCAGAGTTGTGATTTCACTTAGTGCATTAGTCATTTGGCTAGCTACAGTTCTATGCCAGATCAAAGAATAGAGTTTTAATTGATCTTTGGTTAAATATTTTGCTACTGAAGCAGGTGTTCTCTTGATAGAAGTAGGTCTGATTGCTTCATGAGCTTCCTGGGCATTTTTTTTACTGGAATAAACATTAGGCTTGCCCGGCAGGTATTTATCACCATGTTCGTTTTTGATATAGCTGCGAATTTCTTCTAAAGCAGAAGCAGCCAAATGAACTGAGTCAGTTCTCATATAAGTGATTAAGCCTACAGTTCCGGCTTTACCACCCACATTTACACCTTCGTACAGTTGTTGGGCAACCATCATGGCTTTTTTCGTAGTGAAATTTAATTTTTTAACAGCTTCCTGCTGCAAAGAACTGGTAGTTAAAGGCGGCATAGGATGTCTGGCCCGTTCTTTTACAGATGAACCGGTCACAGCAAATTCCGCTTTGGCAAGCTCTTGGGCAATAGTGCCTGCTTCTTTTTCATTATGAATAACAAGCTTTTCCTTATTTTTCTTAATGACATCAGCAGTAAATTTGGTGTTTTTGTCTTTTTCTTTTAAAGTTACAGAAGCAGTCCAATATTCTTCTGCCTCAAATTTATCTATTTCTGCCTGTCTGTCGCAGATAATTTTCACAGCTACAGACTGAACACGGCCGGCACTAAGACCTTTTCTGACTTTACGCCACAATAAAGGACTAAGCTTATACCCTACAATTCTATCCATGATACGACGAGTCTGCTGAGCATCTACTCTATCCATATCAATAGTCTGGGGCTGCTTAAAAGCGGCCTTGATAGCCTGAGAAGTTATTTCATGAAAAGCAATACGGCATTTTTTGGCAGGATCAACACCTAAAATATAACCAAGATGCCAGGCAATTGCTTCCCCTTCACGATCAGGGTCAGTTGCCAGATAAATCTTATCAGCTTTTTTTGCTAAGCTGCGAAGTTCTTTAATCAAAGGACCTTTTCCTCTGATATTAATATATTTAGGAGTAAAATCATGTTCAAGATCTACTCCGAACTGGCTCTTGGGCAAATCACGCAAATGTCCCATAGAAGCTCTGACCGTATAATTTTTTCCTAAAAATTTCTCTATAGTCTTAGATTTTGTTGGTGACTCAACAATTACTAAATTCTTTGTCATCAAATATCCTCCTCAATTACATATATAACGATTGCCGGTATCTTGACCGATAAGACCTTTTAATTGCAAGTTAAGCAACAGGCCGGCAAGTTTTTGTACAGGCAAACCGGAATATAATACTAATTCATCTATAGTAACTGAACGATGGTAGCTAATAGCAGCCAACACCTTTTCAGCATCTTTCACTTCTTTTTCCGGCAAAACATCAAACAACGAGATATTCTTCACTTTTGCTTTTTTCTCTTTTTGAGGCAAGAGATGATATTCTGCCAAAATGTCTTCAGAACAGCTTATCAGCTTTGCACCATCCTGAATCAGACTATTTGTTCCCATACTGGTGGGCGATGTAATATCACCCGGTATGGCAAATACATCCCTGCCCTCTTCCATGGCAAGCCGTGCCGTAATAACAGCACCGCTTTTTATGGCCGCTTCAACTACTAAAACAGCTGAACTTATACCTGCAATGATTCTATTGCGTAGGGGGAAATGTATTCCCAAGGGTTCGGTATCAGGAGAAAATTCTGTAATAACAGCGCCCTTTTCCTGAATTTGAGAAAAAAGTCTGTGATTACCGGCAGGATAAATATTATCAAAACCGCTGCCAATAACAGCAACAGTAATGCCTCCGCCTTCTAAAGCTCCTTTGTGAGAAGCCGTGTCTATACCATAGGCACCGCCACTGACAATGACAATTCCTTTATTTGCCGTTTCTGCGGCCATTCTTTTTGCTGTAGACAGCCCATAAGCAGTCGCCTTACGGCTTCCGACCATGGCTAAAAAGCACTGTGCTTCAGGAAATTGCCCTTTTATATAAAGTACCGGAGGCGGATTGAAAATATGTCTTAATGGTGCGGGATAAAGCTGCTCTCTAAAATCCACCAACTGTACAGAATGAATATGGCAATAGTTGGCTATATCATCCGGTAAATTTGGCCGGTATCTGGATTTATAGCGATTTAATAATTGAGCACTTACTAATTTTGTATCCTTTAAAGCAGCAAAATCAGCAGAAAAGACCTTTTGTGCAGAACCAAAACGGGCTATTAATTCCCATAAAGTGGCTGCAGGCAAATAGGTAAAAGCAGAATTTAAAGCAGCTAGATAGTATTTGTCCATATTTTAGTTCATCCTTTGCTGAGTAGTAGTAGTAAATAATATAGTAGGTTAATTAGTAAACAATTTCATATTATGGTAGTATTGCGTAAAAATGTCAAGTAGCAACTTTCTGCTAATCCATTTCCCGCATAATTGCATCGGCAATATAATCAGCAGCCGAAGGCTTACCCATGGCACCCAGGAAAATATTTGTATCACGATCGTATTCTTTTATTAAATTAGCCACTTCAAAAGGGTTGATGGCAACTTTGGCCGCTCCTAAAGTTTCTAAATAATAAGCATTGGCTTTTTCTTGTCCCAGTGATGGTTCATAAATTACATATTTAGCCGGAATAGTCAATATCTGGGCTGCCAAAACACCCTGGTCCGAAGTTACTATATAATCTGCACAGTTCATTAACCCGGCAGGGGCGTCCACAAAGCCAAAAACTTTAATAGGATAAGGCAATTTGCGAAGCTGCCGCATCATATTTAAGTTTTTCCCGGTTAAAGCTACGAATTTCATAGTTGGATCATAATTATTAATAATAGAAGTTACCAGATCATCAATGGGAAGCTCACTTTTCCCCCAGTTCATAATAAGGCAGATTCTATCGTCCCTTTTCCATCCATACTTCATACGAAGATAATCCCTGCTATATTCTTCTCCAAAAGCTTTATTAATAGGAATACCAAAACTGAAAGCTTTTTGCCAAGGCTGTAGACCATGCCGTGGGACCAAAGCTTCCTCTGCAAAGAAATATACATTGGTTCTTGCAAACATCCACCAGTTATGGACAGAGTATTCAGGAACAATAACACAGGAAAAAAGCTTAGCATGCAGTTTTTTGTAAACGTCAATAATACCCGCAGATAAAGGGTCAAAAGCAATAACAGCATCAGGACTTACCCGTCTTAAAAAATCTCCTGCTGCCAAGGCAAAAATATTACAAGCCAAAGAACGAAAATATAAGGACCATTGCGAATGGTTGGACCAATCGTAAAGGCGCCTATATATTCCCGGTAAAATATTAACTATAATACTTGCCATGCCACTGAACAGGCTCCACAAAAAGTTAGGAAAAAAAGAAGTAATAGTCGCTGTAACTACTTCATATTCCGGTTCTTTGGCAAAAGCTTCCTTCATAGCATTAATTAATTCTTTATTTTCCTCATCTGATGACTGGGTAAAAACAAGGATTTTATAATGACTGAGTGCCACGTTAATTCCACCCCTTTGAAAACAACTTCACTTGCAAATTAAACCTTATTTATTGTATCATAAAATATATGGTTTACAAGTATTTCCCCCAAGGAAATTTTCCTCGGGAATGTGTCAACACTAAATTCGAGGTGAAAAACATGAGTTTAAACTCAACTCCTGCAGCGGAAAGACTGCATATTGGTATTTTTGGCAGACGTAATGCCGGAAAATCCTGTGTTATTAACGCTATTACCGGTCAAAAACTGGCAATTGTGTCAGAAGTTTTAGGCACTACTACAGACCCGGTTTACAAAGCTATGGAGCTTTTGCCCCTGGGACCGGTCATGTTTATTGATACTCCCGGTTTGGACGACACCGGGGCATTGGGCAAGCAGCGTATAGAAAAGGCCTATCAGGCATTAAACAAAACCGACATCGCTCTCATGGTTGTGGATGCAGCCCAAGGTCTTGCCCCTGAAGACATGGCGATTTTAGACACTATTAAAGCAAAAAAAATAAATTATCTGGTTGTTTTCAACAAAATAGACCTGGTTCCCAACTTTACGATACCGGCTGAATATAAAGATAACGGTATTGCCATCAGCGCAGCAAATGGCATTAATATTTTTGCCTTAAAGGAACGTATCGGGCATTTAGTACCCAGTGATGCTATGACTCTTAAATTAGTGGGAGATTTATTAGTTCCCAATGATTTGGTGATTTTAGTGGTCCCCATTGATTCAGCAGCACCTAAGGGCAGATTAATCTTGCCTCAGCAGGAAACAATTCGCGATATTCTGGAGGCCAGGGCTACCGCCTTAGTAGTTCAGACCTCAGAATTGGCAGAAACTCTGGCTACAATTGGTAAAAAGCCAAAAATGGTCATTACGGACAGCCAAGCTTTTGCCCTGGTAGCCAAAACGACACCTCCGGATATTCTCCTGACATCATTTTCTATTTTGTTTGCCAGATATAAAGGTGACCTTAAAGGTGCCATAGAAGGAGCCACTGAACTGGAAAAAATTCAAAACGGTGACCATATCCTAATTTCTGAAGGCTGTACTCATCATAGACAGTGCAACGATATAGGTACTGTGAAATTACCCGGCTGGGTGAGAAAATACACAGGGAAAGAGCCTATCTTTTCCTATACCAGCGGTACGGAGTTTCCCCGGGATTTATCCCCTTATAAGCTGATTATTCACTGCGGCGGCTGTATGTTAAATGCCAAAGAAATGTCCTATCGCTATGCCTATGCACAAAGCCAAAATATTCCCATGACCAATTATGGTATTTCTATTGCTTATATGCACGGAATTTTAAAACGTTCTTTGGCACCTTTTCCCTCTTTGGCAAAAATTTTGCCTTAATTATCTAGACTAAATGCGCTTTTCTGCGATATACTATTGCCATAGGCGAAAATCTCAAAATCACAATAGTAGACGCAGCAATATTCTAAAACACGGAGGCTTACTAATGAACGAAAAAACTAACGAAAAAAGAGAGATAACTTGTGAGATTGTAGAAAAACTGGGAGTTTTATCCACTAATCCCAAAGGCTGGTCCAAGGAATTAAATCTTGTCAGCTGGAACAACAGAGATCCGAAATATGATTTGCGTGACTGGTCACCTGACCACAAGCTTAAAGGCAAAGGGCTGACTTTTTCTCAGGAAGAAATCAATAAGTTAAGAGAACTATTAAACAATCTATAATTTTCACCGGATTTTCGACCTAAAATAACACAACAAAAAGAGGCTGCAACATAATGACCAAACGTCATTGTGATACAGTCTCTTTTAATATGCCAGCACCCTTTTATACAGCCGACATGATACTTAATATTTACTATTTTTCTCTCATATGGTTAATACGACTGGCTTGGAATGCTGCGCCGAAACCATTGTCAATATTTACCACACTGACACCGCTGGCACAAGAATTAAGCATGCTCAGCAAAGCAGAAATCCCGTGGAAAGAAGCACCGTAACCTACACTGGTGGGCACAGCAATAATCGGGCAGTCTGCCAGGCCGCCTACCACGCTGGCCAGGGCGCCCTCCATGCCTGCCAGGACGATAATTACACTGGCGTTCATAACTACATCCATATTGCTTAAAAGTCTCTCCAGACCGGCAACTCCGACGTCATAGAGCCTTTCTACCTGATTGCCCATGACTCTAGCAGTGATGGCAGCTTCTTCCGCTACCGGCATATCGCTGGTTCCCCCGGTAGCAATAACGATGGTTCCCAGTCCATCAGCCTGAGGCATGGTTCCCACCACACCTATATTGCCCATGGGATAATAGGTGAAATCAACTACTTCTTTAACTATAGCAGCTTTTTCCTCAGATAATCTGGTAATCAAAATAGTATCTTGAGAATTTTCCTGCATCTTTTTTACAATATCAATAATTTGCTGAGCAGTTTTTCCTGCCCCGTAAATGACCTCTGACATGCCTTGACGCAAAGCCCTATGATTATCTAGCTTAGCAAAGCCTAAGTCCTCAAAAGGGGCTTCTTTGAGCTTTAAAACAGCTTCTTCAACAGATACTGCTCCTCTAGCTACTTTTTCCAATAGTTCTCTTGTTGCTTTTTGTTCCATTTTTAGACCTTCTTTATTAGTATTCCTTTTGAGTATAGCACTTAAAGTTAACTATAGAGCAAATGTTGTTAAATATTTTTTATAGATTTAAACAAGTCTTTTCTTTCGTCTATTTTATTTTTACTGCCTACTACACATAAATAATTATCATTAAGAATATCTTTAATAAGAGGGGCCAGATTTCTGATATCGTCCACAGTTGTGTCTATCAATTGGTTTCTGTCTTTTTGTCTTTCTTCATCCGTAATTCCTTTAAGTTCCAAGAAAGCTGCTCTGTCCAGATGCATGGCGTTAGTCAGAGGAATATCCGCAAGACTCATAGAACCAATCACATACTTGGTCATTTCTCTTTCGGTAGCCGAAAATTCAGCCAGATAATCCGGCAGTCCATCATAAGCATCAACTGTAGACTGAAGATTCGGGTCACGATAAGAAGTAAAGTAGGCATAACCATTAGGGTCAAAAGCAGCGTTGGCGCCATAAGCACCGCCTTGTACACGCACTTTAGTCCATAAATATCCATACCGTAAAATAGTAGCTAAAACTTGCATTGCACCGGTATAAGCATATCCGTGACGATGGAAATCCCCGCCTTTAACTACATACTGAACTTTTCCCGCAGTTTCAATAGCTTCATTGGGACCGGGGGCAGGAATAATTATTGGTTCCTTTCCGGCAAATTCAGAATGAGGTAACAACGCTACAAACTCTTTTGCTGCTTTTTCTACTGTTTCTTTGTCTTTTTCATCACAAGAATAAGCAAAAAGTTGTTTGTCCTGATGGAAAATAACAGTCAGGAGTTTTTGTAAATTTCTTTGAATTTCCGGCCATTTTTCATCATAATGAGCCACTATTTCCCTAATGAACATGTAGTAACTGTAACTGTCCAATTCACTGACCCTATTGGCAGGCGAAAAATAAGCAAGCATTCTGGCTGTGGCAACATTTAACCCTCTGGCAAAGAAATTAGCATCCCAGTCCGCTTTCACTTCTTCCAGAATTTCTTTAACCCTTCCCTTGTCGCTAAAATCAGTAGACAAAGCCAAGTTTCTCAAAATATTCATTAGTTTTGGCAGATTATCAGACAGAACTTTTGCCTTCAAAAGAAAATTAATGGAATATTTTTCCAAATTTTTATTATCTACGGCAGAAAGGATTTGGAAAGAAATCCCCCCTGTGTACTTATTCGTATATGTAGATAAATCCTGATATGAAAAATCTTTGGTATTAACTTTGCCCAAAACATCTGTCAGCAAAAAAGCATAAGGCAATAGTTCCGGGGTAATACCTGTCAAATCATAAGTCCAATTTGTGTAAATTATTTTGTTGGTAAAAGCCGGTCTGTATAAATACTTCTGTTCCCCACTATTACTGATTTCTACAGGTTCTTTTTCAATAGCCCGTCTTAGATCAGTTCTTTGCAGAATAGGAATAGACGCTAAATCCTCCGGAGTATCAGCAGAGGCCTGACGCTGATGCAGGGTTTGCGCATCCTTATCATATCGGGTCAATGTTTCCTCAGAAATTCCTGCTTTCAGCTCTGCCATTTTAGCAGTTTCTAGGGCAGCTTTCTTTTCCTCTTCACCGGGATTGGGCTTTAAAGTTAAAATAACTTTGTGAGTATTATCCAGCAAATAAGTTTCTATAAGTTTTTCGAAATACCTGGTCTGAATCTTTTTCCGCATAAAATCCAACAATTCCGTAAAACGGAAAGCCTTAACCGGATCACCGCCGTACAGCCATGTATCCATAGCACTTAGTCCATAAATAAGACCTTTGGGATAAATGCCAAAATCTGCTTCACGGAGCTTGAATTCTTGAGCATTAAGTAAAGAAGTCAACAGTTCTTTGTCTAAACCGTCAACGGAAATTTGCTGAAGTGTATGGTAAATCACAGAAATAAATTTGTCGACCTTTTCCGGGTCGCTGCCGCTGGCCTTTATGGTGAAAATAGGCTGGAGCATGGAGGAAGAAAATGACCCAGATATATCGCTGCCAATGCCTGCTTTAATTAAAGCCAGACGTAAGGGAGCGTTATTGCCGTCTAATAATGCCGCGTTCAAAAGTTTTAAGGCAAAATTAGTTTTGGGTTCCAAAGCAGTAGCTGTCACAATATTTAAAGTCAAATAAGTTTTTCCTTTGGTGTCCTCTCCTACTGCTACAGGATATGTTGCTTCAGCTTCCCGTGTTTTCATGAAGCTTTCCTGAGCAGAAATAGGAATGAACAGTTGGTTTGTTCTGGGGAATTTGCTTAAATACTCTTTGTCCATATATTCCAGAGTTGCTGCAATATCCATGTTGCCATAAAGATAAATATAGGCATTTTCCGGGCTGTAATAGGTTTTGTGGAAATCAGTAAAAGCTTGCTGAGTCAAAGTAGGAATGCTTTCCGGCAATCCTCCGGATTCAAAGCGATAAGGTGTGTCCGGGAATAAAGCTTTATTCACTTCATGCTCTTCAATGGCATCAGCAGTGGAATAAACACCTTTCATTTCATTGTAAACTACACCGTTATACACCAGCTCTTTATTTGGTTCAGCTAATTCGTAATGCCAGCCTTCCTGCATTAAGGTATAAGGATTTTCATAAATCAAAGGATAAAAAACTGCATCCAAATAAACATCCATAAGATTATGGAAATCTTTGTCATTGCGGCTGGCTACCGGATAAACAGTCTTATCCGGATAGGTCATGGCATTTAAAAAGGTATTTAAAGAACCTTTAACCAATTCCACAAAAGGTTCTTTTAAGTGGTATTTACGGGAGCCGCACAATACGGAGTGTTCCGTTATATGAGCTACGCCTGTATCATCTTGAGATGGTGTGCGAAACCCGATAGTAAATACTTTGTTATCGTCCTCGCTTTGCAAATAGAAAAGTTTTGCGCCGCTGAC
>Ga0070399_1004846_pt1 | contig 10861 bp, 9 predicted proteins | sample BioMet4_FD_61217 | JGI IMG/M metagenome (GOLD analysis project Ga0070399, IMG submission 61217) | Microbial communities from bioreactor (seeded with sewage sludge) at LBNL, California, USA - Biofuel metagenome 4 (version 1) | ecosystem: Engineered > Bioreactor > Anaerobic > Unclassified ... | reverse complement strand
TGTGGACATTCAGCAGATACAGGCGAACCTGAGGTATTAAAATTATGAGATAATATAAGTAAGAAATAAGGTAGGTATCGGTTCTTTCCGTATGACTAATTTGCGAACAGAAAGCAGCCAATCCTGCTTTCTGTTTTTTCGTATACAGAAAAACTCTATTCGCTATTCAAACAAGAGGTGATCATCGTTGTACGCAGATAAGGATATGGTATTCAAGCAAATTGGAGCCAAAGTTGCCTATTATCGGAACATCCGGCATTTGACACAAAAAGAATTAGCAATACTGACTCATGTCAGTGCCAGTTCTATTGGACGGATTGAACGCGGGAAATACAATCATAACGTGCCTATGTCTATTCTGATTGATATTGCCAACGCTCTTAATATAGATCTTTCTCTGCTGGTCACCTTCGAAGAAAAAGAAAAAAAGATCTGGTGGGAAGAAGGCGGGAATATAGGGGCAAAGTAATAGAGAAAACAAAGAAATAATTTAGCGTTGTAGCCAGTATTTAAAGAGATAGGAGAAATCATATTATGTTAAACAGGAAGCCAAGCCGTATGATGAAAACAGGGATTATTTTATTGGCAGTGTTAGCTTTAGGAGTCATTGGATATACAGCAAAAAGCGTTATGAGCAACCAACTTTCACCGTCCAGTCCACAGTATGTGGTATCGCATGCTATCGACACCTATAAACAGCATGATGCCACTGCATTTAGTAAGTATGTCGATATTAATGCTGTTTCAGCTAGTGTAAATACTAGTTGGCATGATTATAGAAAAAACAGTTTTAATAGGGCATTTACGTCATGTCCTGCAAATAGTGAACCTACGTTTAACAAATATATAAATCAATTGGTTAGCGGTCAGGTAAAATTAGAACAGCAAAATGAAAAAAATAATATTGGAGTGGCCTATATTTTATTAAATATCAGTGATTATACCATTACTAATATAAAAAATATTACTGATGATAGTAAATCATTTGATCTCGTTGCAAAATCGGTAGGAAATAGTTCTATAGTTATTCCCATGACTATCAAGAAAAGTGGAGATGACTGGAAAATTAGTGCAATAAATGTTACTAATTTATTTGTTGCCTATGATAATGAAATAAAAAGACAAGAGATAGAATTTAATAAAGTTTTAAATAGCCATCCAGAATTTAAAAATATCGCACCTGCTTTAAAACGTAAAAAAATAGATATAGGACCATTTACCATATCAACGTATGAACAAGCATCTAAAAAATTAGATATTGCCGACAAAGAATTAAATGAAATATTAAAAGCAGCAAACGATGGCATTGATCTGTTTAATACCGTTCCAGATACCAATGAAGTAGGTAAAATAGAAAAGTTTTATATATTAAATATTTTAAAATATGAAGCAGATAAAGCTAAAATACAATTGTATGTAGTAGAAAATGTTAACAAAGCATATAAGGGCCACATGGGCAACAATAATGGAAATCAAGATATTACTGCGAGTGATTTTTATTTTGACGGATATATGGATGCCAAAGATAAAATATCTAAATTGGGATATATCGATGGTTCATATTCTAAAATAAGAGCCATCGATGATATGTTAAAATAAACGTTTGAAAACCTTAATTATATCTGATTTTATTATTGGTTTAAAAATGCAAAAAGGTATTATAGATATAGTTATTGGTCGATTTTTATAACATAAATTAGTTCACAAACACATTTCTATTTACGATGAATCTTTTAAAAGTTATGGAAATACCGGTCTTAGGGATATCCCCTATAAGACCGGTATTTTTTTATGAAGCAGATAAATAGCAGGATTGAATCATTTTACCTTTAGCCGGAGTAGCTGAATCATTGCAGCGTAGTCTTTTTCTGTCAGGTTGTTCACATTGTCTTCTAATATAGTAAGATACTGTAATAGCATTTTCTGATTTTCCGGTATTTTTTGATTTTCCTTCCATCTGATATTAATTTCATCATAACTGATATGATTTTTGAAAATATCAATTAAGAAGCGTCCCGTCATACGTCTTTCAACGTTGGATAAAGAATAGTTACCATTAGATGCCGATAATTTTTGGCCGTAGAATCCCAACTTGCCATAATCTGTCAGTGTCGTCTGTCCATATATAAAATCACGACTTACATTATAAAAATAAACCAATTTAAGTTTTTCAAAAAGTTTATGTTGATTTTTGTTTTTGCTGAAGGCCGATTTACTAATTCCTAGAACATTTGCCAGATCAACATCTGTAATATTTAGCTGCTTTTGTAGAACATCAAGGTTTCTATATTCCAAAGGAATATTCTTATCAATCACAAATGATTCACTTAAGATAGCATTCATTATGTCAATATGATGCATAATGCAGGTTGTTAGAGGAATTTCCCCTTTTGTAATAGTATCTGCTGTTACTTGCGGAGGATTTTTAGTATAGAATTTTAAAATAGTTTTTAAATTCCAATATATAAATTTATTTAAATCACTCGAGTTCATCTTGCCATTCGGCTTGAAACAATCAGTATGATCATATATTTGTTTGTATAGGCATTTTCGTTTTATAACAAGCCGTTTGAATATTGAATTGTCTGGAAAACACTTGGGATTAACAAAAGCCAAGCCAAATAATACTTCCTCATTTATTTTTGTGGAAAGTCCATATTTGATGCACATGAATTTATCATATATATCCTTAAAAATGTTTAATATAGCATTTTCTTTATTTATGACATGTTGATAATGATTCAAAATTTCAGTAGGAATCGTAATATATTGGGCATTTGTTGTGGAAAGTTTATTTTTTATAGTATTAATCGTAATCATGCGTTCAGCTGTTTCGATATCGCTGTCTGTAAATAGATGAAGTATATCCTGCAATTGGCAAAGACACTTTTGAATGCATGTTTCAGGTAAAAGGCCTAGTGAATGATCAGAAATTTGCTCGGTTTCATCATTGATTACTGTTTGTAATAAATCAATTTTTCCTTCATTCATTGGATTCCCATTAGTATCCGGTTTTGATTTATCGTCAGATACTAATGCTACTAATGCTTCTAATGCTTCTAATTCAGGACTAATTTTCTCAACCGTATTTGAACGGTCCTTTTGGAACTCTTGAACTTCAGGGATTAATACTGTTGTTAATTTTTCACAAACAGCCTGTTGTGATTGATCGCAAATTCGTTCGGTTTTATCATTTATTACTGTTTTTCCTTCATTCATTGGATCCTCATTAGTATCTGGTTTTGATTTATCGTCAGATACTAATGCTTTTAATTCTTCTAATCTAGATTTAATTTGCTCAAGTGTGTTTGTATTGTCCTCCTTAAACTGTTGAAATTCAGGAATAAATGCTTTTTCTAATTTTTTACAAATAGCCTGTTGGGCCTTATAATCAAAATTTATCTTGGAAAGATCTTTATCAGAAAGCATTAAAATAGCAAGAACTTTCCGTACTTGCCCTAGCATTTCAAAATCTTCATACCCTTTTAGCTCATTGAAAACTTTTTTTATTTCTGACTCATTCATTCCCAATACCTCCCTCGTATGTCATCGTATATGACATGGTTTCCTATGGTTTCCTATGGTTTCCTACTATTTCCTTTTTCATTATATCTTAAATATCCCCACAATAGTAATGTTCATAGAAGGATTATACACTTGAGTTTCCATATTTTTCCTCAGCTAAACGCCGGATAAAACGCTTGTCAAAGCGTTTTGTTCGGTGTTTTTTTGTGTTATAGTTCGACCAGTTGCAACAACAAAAGCAACAATATCTAGAAAAAATGGAGGAACTTTATATGGAACCAGTAAAGAGTAGTACAAATAACAATATGTTTAAAGTCACGGCAACAGAAAGCAAAACTGTCGTAGTACCCACACCTAAGAAACAAGTTATTTTTCGTATTGTCGCAGTACGTGAAACTGATGGTCGATCTGATTTCGTGACTAATGAAAGCAACGCCATTCCCATCAATCAGTTAGAATCAGATGGAGTAGTAACCAGACCAGTCTGCAGTACAGTTGCCGGTGAAGAGTACAACGCTGCTAACAACGATGAGCTTATATCCGTATCGCCGAGGTCGGCAATACAGGGAAAACCCTATCGGCTAACAGCAACTACCAGTCAAACAAGTACCCCTGCACAACTTGCTGCGGAAGGGGTTATCCTCAGCAACTACGGCGAAACACCCCACCTAACACAACAGAAAAAAGCCGTGGAAAAACGTTTGGATAAATTTATCGAAACGGAAAGTCTGACGCTCATGTACATGGATAAAAAAGAATTGGTCCAACTTGCTAACTATACCGCAAGTTTCACAAATCTGTTTTATCTCCAATCACTGAATCCTAATGCAACCGGCAATTATGTGACATTGAACGCGCAAAAACTGAATCGCAAGGACGGCTGTTCTCGAAGTCAAACGGTGAATGTTAAGGTATCGGAAGTCCAACAAGCGCATGATGCCTTAAAAAAGCAGTATCCACAATTTGTTCTTAATGCGGATTGCAGTAATGCCACCACCAGAATTGCTACGTATTTTTCTTGCAAGTACGAAGACCTGATGGATGCTTGCAACAACAAAGTTCCAACGTATTACGACTACCCGGGTTGGCAGGAACTGGAAGATGGCTCACACCGATATCTGTCCGCCGCAGATCCACATTGTTTGAGCGAACGTCGACTTCCCGATATCTCCGGGTATGACATGCCTAAGTATGGAAGATTTGCGCAGGATCTGCTCAACGTAGCCGAACCGCAAATATCACTGCCGCTTCTACTACACATGCACGCCGGTTATGTTGCTGCTATTTTAGAAGATGCTGGACATCCTTTACAATATATCTTAAATCTTGTTGCACTCACGAGCTCTTATAAAACAACGTTAGGTACATTATTCACCCAGCAGTTCGGAATGGAAAAGCTAAACTTCAACTCAACTGATGTGTCTTTAGAGCTGTTGGCCGCAGAGGGTCATGATGCCGGTATCTTATTGGATGACATCCACAACGCCTTCTCCAAAAGCTGCCTTGAAAAGTTCATCAAATTTCAACGTCAATATTGCGATACGTCCGGTCGCGGAAAATCTATCAATGGCGGCACAAAGCTTTTTCGAGCATCGATGCGTACCGCTGTTACTGTAACGTCAGAATCCACCCTAGACCAGCTACAAGAAAGCGGCAAGTTACGTCTAGTGTGCATTAAATATGACAAATCTGCTGTCAATACAAAAAAATTATTTGCTATCGATAAAGAACGTATCCGAGCAGCACATGAACATCGTCATTCCGCCATAGAAATATATTTGACGGGATTCATCCGTTTTTTAGAATCGCACTACGATGCAATCTTTGATATGATGATGGACTTAGACATCAAAGGCCCCCATTTACGTTTTGCGCGGCAGGAAGAAGCGTTTCGGACACTCTGTATTATCAGTATGGTGGTTCTTAAATATTGGCAGGAACTCGGTATCATATCGGAAGAAGCTATCAAAACTACCTATACTAACAAATGGGTTCCTGTTCTCGTTGCCCTGATGCAAGATAACGAAGCCATGAACATAAAACAAAATCCTGTTGCGATGTATCTGTCCGCACTCAATGCAATGATGGCCTGCGATGCGCTCCACATCGCTCCCGAAAAGCAACAATTTATTGATAACAGTGGTTATTTCATCGGCTTTTGGGAGAAAAAGTCGGACCTGCTTCGCTTGGATAGTGGGCGGACCTACGACCGTATCATGGAATTTTATCGCAAAAAAGGATTTACCCTCACGGCAACGGAAAGTGATATCCTGACTGCGATATATGATGCAGGGTTATCAACAGGGTACAAAGAAAAAAATCATAAAGACCGCCCATACCTTAAAATGAAGATCAAAGAAAACAGCATCAAAACGGTGAATTTATATTGGCAAAAAGTGAATGTATTTACAAACGGAGGAATGTAAAATGGAAATTACAGAAAATACTTATTTTGTTCTTATTAGTGCTAATTACGTAGCTACCGTCAATACGGCACAGGAATTATTCAATGAACTTTTAATACTCAACAGCAAGTATAAAAATGCAACAAAGGAAATTTACGTTCTATATACGCTCGAACAGGTACAGGCCCTTTGCCGGGCACGGCATGCATATCTGTGCTATTCTGTTGGCACAACACCGCTATCCATCCCCACGGATGGTTCCCCGCTTATTCGTCGCGGCAATGAAACAGGAGACGCGGCAAATACTATGTTGGCCGTGGAAACAGGCGCGATCCAACCATTTGGTCTTGCCGGGTTTTGGATTTTGGCCGCATCGAACGGTTTTTACATCACCAGCGATGTGCAGCCGCTTCTCCGTGAGCTAAATGCAGGAACGTTCCGTTATCCGCATGTTGTCTATACAACAGGGATTGATGCAACGTATGCGGAATATCTGGCACGCACTGAATATCTATCTATTTTTTACAACCGCTACGGTGCTTCTTCCCGGGCAATTATGTTACCACCGGTCCCACTGAAAGACGGCGAAGTTTTCGTTGATCCGCTGTATCAAGCCCGAGAAGCCAACTATGATCCCAGCAGCACACTACGCGAACTTCAATCACGCGGTCTGCTATAAGGCTGGGAAAGGAGCGATATTATCATGATTAATAATAAGACAATCCCTGAAAAGATGGTATATACCGAACACGAACTAGCAACCAAACTCGGCATAAGTTACTGGTCCGTCCGTTCCCTTCGAATCAAGAACAAACTACCACATTTCCGCACTGCGGGTAAGGTGTTTTATCGCTGGACCACCGTAATAAAGTGGCTTGACGAACAAGAAACAGCCTCGACAAGAATATCGTAGAATCTAAAATGGCGGCCTTGTTTCATGGGCCGTCTTCTTCATCCAAAGGAGGAATAAACATGCCAAAATCAATTACACTTCGCGGCAAAAATAAATATCAATTAATGGTATCCGTCGGGTATGATCCGTCCGGCAAACAAAAAATGGCAATCAAAACAATACGGGCCAAAAATTACCGGGAAGCACAACATGAGTTAGTCCTTTTTAAAGCTAACGTGCAAAAACACCGCAACACCTATATGGAAAGCCAGACAATCGCTCAGTTTGCCGCCTATTGGCAGGAACAGTATTGTGCTAAGGAACTAGCTCCCAAGACGCAACAGTCGTATAAAAATCAACTAAATCGGCGTATTCTCCCTGTATTGGGAAATATCCCGCTAGGCCGCTTAAAGCCAATAGATGTCATCAAGTTTGTAAACAATTTGCAGGAAAATGCAACACGGTACGACGGTAAGGAATGTCCTGTTTCAGGACAAACCATACGGTATTGCATGCGTACGCTTTCCTCTATGCTGCAGACTGCTGTACGCTGGGGACTCATTGACACAAATCCGTCGCAGAACGTTACCCGGATCAAAATTAAACCGAAACACATGCAGCTACCGGACGAACAAGGAGTTGCCAAAATGTTGGAAGCCTTGCAGGATGAGCCATTGAAATATCGGACCATTGTCATGCTGGCATTAGACAGCGGTCTCAGGCGCGGTGAAATCATGGCACTAGAATGGCCTGCGGTAAATTTACAAAAGAGAAGCATCCTCGTAAAGCAAAGTAACCTTGCGCTTCCGGGAAAAGGGATCATCACTAAGCTGCCTAAAACCGAAAGTTCTATCCGCACCGTTAACATTTCTACCGGTACTGCCGCCCTGTTGCAGCAATACAAAGACTGGCAAGACAAGCAAAAAGAACAGCTGGAAAATCAATGGCTGAAAGAGGAAAAGCCATGGGTCTTCACCCAATGGAATGGCAAAGCAATGTTCCCCGAAACACCCAGCCATTGGTTCGGTCAATTTCTCAAAAAACATGGACTGCCACCCATGCCGTTTCACGGTCTTCGTCATCTTACCGCAACTATCTTGATTGCGCAGAACACCCCTCTTAAGAATGTATCTTCCCGCTTAGGGCATTCCGACATACAAACGACGGCTAATATATACTCCGAGGCACTTCAATCTGTTGACCGGATAGCCGCAGATAAAATGGGAGCATTTTTAGAAAAAATGAAGGCAAAAGAATAAAAACGATAATACATGGAAGGCCACTTGTTTACGGAGCGGCCTCTTTTTCACAGCACGTTTTTTATAGGCAGTAATACGAAAAATAGCTGGGTTAATATTCCCATGTAAAAAACATCATAAACTATATAATTATTGACGTTTTAAGCATGGTTTCCCCTATATCCCCCTTTTCCCCTGTTTTTAGCATAGGTATATAGCGGCCAGTAGCTTACAAAAATACGGGGAAATCGGGAAATAAGGGAAATAAAGGTCGAAAGTACCGCTCTTCATCGGTTCTTTCTATTTACCTATGACCCGCAACTATATAACTCCCATGTTCCGGTAACGAAAAGTTTTCTGATACAATTTTCTTCAAATTCGGTCAAACCGGATCTAGCGGAAAATGTCAGCATTATGATAAACAGATCAATGGCATCAGTGAATCCTGCCAAGCAGTCAACCACGATAATAAAATAGCGTTGATTCCATAATTCCAAATTTCGTTCAAAACACCGATCCTGTATGTAGCATTTTCAGTTCCGTCAATTCATCTGCCGCAACTATCTCACGATAGCCATCCAGACGGATATCCAATAACCACATATACTGTTACCTGCCAAAAGGAATGAACAGCCTCCATGAATACGATGACATATCTTTTTTCCAGTGTCCGACGTTCCTGTTCTTTAACAATTGGCTGAATACCGTCTAATTATACGGAAAATCAACACAACAAGTGCATCTACAACATAGATTCCTTTAAAATGGACTGTGATATTCCCCTAGTCATCATTCCTTTTGCATAATACATAGACGACTGCACCTCCATACTCGAAACATCCGTTTGGTTCTTCTTCACTGTCTGTGGTTGGAATGCACCTATGATCACGAAAGAATATCGAGGGGGATGTTCTCATGGACAAAATCACGATTTTCTTGCCATAAAGCAATCCTTTATATCATAGATTCCATAAAATCATATCCTGCTACAGTACTTTCCCCATACAAAAAACAAAAGCCATCTGTTTCCCCACAGAAAAAGCATCATAAACAGCCTTGTTATCAGCTTTTTAAATATATTTCTCCCATTTTCCCCAATTCACCATGTTTTTAAATAGGTACCGTTAGCTTATATCTATATCAAAAATATGGGTGAAATTGGGAATTTGGTGAAATATAATGTTGTAAGTACAATTGTCTATCTTGTTATCACCATATACATATACTATTACCTATATCATTTCTATTTTTACTTAATTAGCGTTCAACAAAAATGTCATAAAAAATATTATCACCATTATGGATAATCGTATTAATATTTTTGATCACCCAATAAAATAATACATAGGAATCATGATAATTTACTGATATGATTTAATGATTTTTTGCCATAAACAAAAAACTTTCGTGCAATGTATGTTTACCTACATCATCCGAAAGTTTACACAAAAAAAGATGGTACATCTCAATCATGACATATCACCTTTGTTTCTTTTACTTCTACCTTAAAATCATCAAATAAGTAAGATTGCTATCCAGCCTTCATAATGTACCATAATTGCTCAACTATTTTTCATATGCTTAATTGTATATTTGGTAAATACGTTAAATTTTATTGCATATGATTATAAATTTTCCTATGTATAATTGCAATATCACAAATATATTTTTCTATTTTAATCATATAATATTTATCTGCTACGTCTTTATGAATCCATCCGTAATTAATAAAAAATGTATGTACATATTTATAATCATGAGTACATATTTTTTATGGGGAGTGGATCATATGCAAAACGAAAAGAAAAACAAAAGAATCGATCTTAGGGTATCTGAAAAACAGAAAACAAAAATCGAGAAAGATGCGGAACACTTTGGAATGAAAGTATCGGAATATTTATTATACCTAGCTGAACACAAACAAGTTGTCGTTATCTCAGCAGGAAAAGAACTTGTAGAAGCAGTCTACCTTCTAAATCAGAAACTAAACCAATATGACAACTACCCTATTTTCCCACTGCAAGATGCAAGAGATATAATAAGTAACAGCCTGACTGGTATTGCAAAAAAGATGAAGGGACGTGAATAATATGTCCATTCTAAAATTTGTTGACCGTACACCCAAAACTATCAGTCAGATGTATACCTATCTTACTGATCCAGAAAAAACAGATATTGGAGGAATATTCGGTATTGGGATAAATCCCCGTATGGCTGTAGAAGAAATAAATTTTGCACAACTCGTGTATTATCGAGATAAATTAGAACATCCTTACATTCAAATTATTTTTTCATTTGATAAGAATCTTTTTCTTTCCTTAGCAACTCTTCGTAAGATCTGTATGGAAATCGGATACGTTCTGATGCCAGATGAACGGCAGGTATTGGGTGCAATACATTATAAAGAGACTAATCATATCCACTGCCACTATATATTAAACTACGTCGGAATACAGGGAAATCTATACAGACAAAAATACAGTGTAAAATACTATAAAGAACGAGTCAACGAAATTTTAGCATCATACAAGCTTACTGAAATCATAATAAATTAAAAACGCTCGAATCAACAAAAATAAACGTTAACCAACGCTTTAAATCAATGCAAAATGAATCATAAGGAGCAGAACAAGGAGCACAATAGCACAAAAATAAGCTCCCGATTTCTCGGGAGCTGCTATTTTACTGGAGCCACTTATCGGATTTGAACCAACGACCCTCTCATTACGAATGAGATGCTCTACCAGCTGAGCTAAAGTGGCGAGTACTCATATATTATATAGTTTCTACGCTGTTTTTGT
>Ga0070399_1004844_pt1 | contig 10865 bp, 7 predicted proteins | sample BioMet4_FD_61217 | JGI IMG/M metagenome (GOLD analysis project Ga0070399, IMG submission 61217) | Microbial communities from bioreactor (seeded with sewage sludge) at LBNL, California, USA - Biofuel metagenome 4 (version 1) | ecosystem: Engineered > Bioreactor > Anaerobic > Unclassified ... | reverse complement strand
TGGTGCGAATGTCCGACCTGCCAGTCGGAATTGAAACAGGGTTACAACCGGACCGATCAGATGATCCGTCTGGTCAACGCCGTAGCCGCCAAAATCCGGGCGAAACACCCCAACGTCACCGTATCGACACTGGCTTACATGGGCACGTTCATGCCGCCGAACAAGATCAAGCCGGACCCGCAACTGCGCATTCAACTCTGTACCGACAAACACGCATTCCGCTGGCCCCATTTGACCGTCGATCAAACCCCCATTTTCTATCCGGCGCTCTGCGCCTGGCATAAATTCGGCAATCCGATCGATATCTGGGACTACACGGTGAACTTTCGCGACTATTTGAAGCCACAGGCCAATCTTACGGTGGTTGCCGACGATCTGCGGATTTATCGCGATCACGGGGTCAAAGGAGTGATGCTTCAGGGGGCGTATTCCGCCCCCGGCGGTGCCGATGCTTTGCTGAAAAGCTGGGTTTGGACCAAACTGCTCTGGAATCCCCGTCTCGACGAAAAAAAATTGGAACAGGATTTCGTTCACGGCTATTATGGCGCGGCCGCGCCGAACCTCCAAGCCTACTACGACCGGATGGAAGCGGTCCGTACCCGCTGGCTACATCAGCCGAATCGCGGCGACGACCTGACCTGGAACGATGCTTTCATCACGGCAGCGGAAGAAGATTTTGCCGCCGCGGAAAAAGCGGCGGCATCCGATCCGGTGATTCTCAACCGGGTCTTGGTGGCGGAACTGCCGGTCCTTTACATGCGGTTGCACCAACAAGCGGCATCTCCCGTGACGTTGCCTGCGAAACAGCAGGAATCTTGCCGGAAGTTGCTGGACAAGTTCGAAAAGATCGCCCGGGACAATCACATTACGATGCTGGCGGAACAGGGCCGGCCCCAATTGAAAATACGGTTGGAAAATTTGAAAATTTCACTGTTCGGTAAAAAGGCACCGCTCACGCCCGGTACGGTCGCGTTCTGCGAAGATACGAATACCTCTCTCTGGGGTGGCGCCAACGTAGTTCCCGATCCGCTCGCCGGCAATGGGTATGCCGTCAGTCAGCCGACGCAGAATGCCACATGGTCGGTGCAATGGAAAAATCCGGTGACGGAAAATCTGCGGCCCGGTAAAGCTTATCGGTTACGGGTTCGGATGCGGCTGGTATTACAACCCGGCGCCACCGGCGATGTTTTTGCCTGCGGCGTCTATAACCCGGACGCCGGCGAACATCTGAAAAAACGTTTCACGGTAAAAGACATCAAACCGGGTTATGCCTGGTATGACGTTGGTTCTCTGGTGCCGTTACAGAAAGACATGATCTATACGGCACCTTGCCACAATCCGAAAGTGAAGGAAATGTTTTTCGACCGGTTCGAATTGCTGAAATGAGAATGCCTCTTCACCAGAATTTATGGGTAAACTGCGGTTTCGGCAGAGGATGCGAACGCAGTGGTTCAACAGCTTTTGCGTAACGGCGCACGCGGCGATACGCTCGATCATTTCGGCGCGAGTCCGCTGACGGCGGCCGCCGCCTGGGCTAATGCCGCAACCGTTAAGGCACTGTTCGGGCCGGTGGCAAAAAGCACTGCAAGTGCATGATAACCATGGTCGTAACGCTATTCTTTATGCCGCGTCCTGTACCCGTGATCTTCAGGCCGGCGAGGCTCTGCTTGCCGCCTGGGCTGAGTGGAAAACAAATCAATGTCGCGCAGAAAAAACTGTCGCCTTATGTGAGGCGGCGTCTGACGGAGTTGCAAACCGGTACCCGGATTCTCAGTCCAACAGTCTCTCCCCCCGGTACGATGCAAAAACCAAACAGTACGATTGAAGTTTTGCGGTATCGATATTTTTCGGTTCCTAATTCTCAACCGACCGATTTCCATACGGGAAAAGAATAAAATAAAAACCGCTTCCTTTTTGACTATAGGCTTCTGTAGGAGTTGAGACTTTCGTCTACCAACGCCGTTTAAACATGGGGCGCGCCATGGCCAGACTGCAAACTTCATTGGAAACCGTGATTGCCGTCACGATTCTGACGGCGAATCTGATCCGCTGGGAGCAGAACATTTTTTGCCTTCACGACAATTAGACCATCTCTACAGATTTTTTCATTCTGGATTTGCCGGGTTGTTCTCTGCAATTATCAAATTCTGAAAGGGACACGTAATCGACGGAAGTCTTAAAACGAGTCTTCCCCGCTTCCCAAGATGAGAGATTTCCGTCGATCTTACCGGGACATAAACAAAAAATATTAAAAAAGGTCCAACCATATTGTCATCAAGGATTTTTTGACTATCTTAAAAGCATGAAAATGAATTCGCTGAGAAAATATATTTTCTGGAGTTTCCTGTTCGTCGAGATGATGATCGTCCCGACGATTCAGGCAACCCCAGCCGCCGGAACGGCCGGAAGCGCACACAAAAACGTGCTGCTACTGAACTCTTACCATCAGAATTATTCCTGGTCGGACAACCAGCTGAACAGTGTTTTCAAAACTTTTTCCCGACAGTATCCCGATGCCGAGTTGTTTGTGGAACATATGGATGTAAAGCGTTTTGGCCCGGAGGCCGCACAAAAGAACGCCCGGCGCTGGTTGACGACACACTATCGTCCGGGATTTTTCCAACTGGTCATTGCCGTCGATAATCTGGCATTGCATTTGGCGCTCCAACTCCATCATGAATTGTTTCAGGATGTACCGATTGTCTTCTGCGGCGTCAACGATTTGACGCCGGAAATGCTGGACGGCCATAAAAATGTCACCGGCTGTATAGTCCGCAACGACTTCAAGCAGGACTTTGCGCTGATCCGGCGGTTGTTTCCGTCCACCCGAACCGTATGGATTGCCGGAGATACCGGGTTATCCGGTCAGGCTCAATTACAGTTGGCCAGGGAAACGGTAAAAGCGCTGAATAACGACGAATTGCAGTTCAATTATGAATTTCTGGACGGACGGAATCTGTCGCACGAAGAATTCCGGCAACGGCTCTCTTCGCTGCCGGCGGACAGCGCGGTGATTTTGACCGTCTGGCAGTCCGATAAAGATCACGTTTACCTGCCATCCATCACGAATTACCAAGAACTTGCGAAGTGTTCCATCGCGCCGGTGTTTGCCACGCTTCGCGAAGCGGTGGGCGAAGGATTGCTGGGCGGCTATGTGGTTTCCGGCAGCGAGCAGGCCGCCGCCGCCGCCGACATTGCGGTCAGAATTTTGAGTGGAGAACCGGCGTCGGCGTTTCCGATCAATTTTTTTCCGCATCAGGAAACGGTTTTAAACTATAATGAACTGGTCCGCTGGAATGTCGTAGACCGGGCGCCGGAAAATAGTTTGTTTTTAGGCCGGCCGGAATCACTGTGGCAGCAGCATCGCCTGTTCTTGTTGACTCTGGCCGTGCTGCTGATCATTCAGGCCATGGTGATTGTCCTGCTGATCCGGAATATTTTACGCCGAGTTCAAGCCGAACAGGCTCGCCGGGAACAAAAAGAACGGCTGGCGATGATTCTGAAAGGGGTCCGGATTGCCGTCTGGGAGTTCGATCTGGATCGAGATCGGTTTATGGCGGGAGAAAATTTTTCCGAGGTGCTCGGCGTGCCGGAACCTTCCGGCTTGCGCGAGTTTATCCAACTGATTCATCCGGAGGATCAGCCACGAATTCAGGCGGCATTGGAACATTTTTTTGCCGGAGACGGCGGAGAGCTGCTGGATTTGGAATTCCGGATTGCCGGGCATGAAGATTATTCGTGGATTGTCATGCACGGGTATGTCACCGCCCGCAACGACCAGGAACGGCCGATCCGGATTATGGGAATCGGCCGCAATATTTCTTATCGTAAAAACATGGAAAAGGAGCTGCATAATTCGGAGCAGGAGAAGAAACTGATTCTGGATAATGTCAGCGAAGAACTGGTTTTCATCACGCCGGACCGGAAAATCCGCTGGGCCAACCGGGTCTTCACCGAAGCGGCGGGGAGGGAGGAAGCCGGGCTGCTGGGCAAACTTATTTGTGATGAAATATCCTGTGGGCATGATTGCGAAGCCTGTCCGATTAACCGATCGCTTACTTCCGCCCAACTGCAGACCATGGAACGGCGGTTTCCGAACGGCAAGGTCAAAATCATCAAAAGTATGCCGACCATCGGATTCGGCGGCGTGTTGAGCGGGTGCGTGTTGACGATCCATGATGTCACCGAACAGCGTCAGGGAGAAAAGAATCTGATCGCCGCCCGAGATGAAGCGGAAGCGGCGCGGGGACGGGCGGAACTGGCCAATCAGGCCAAAAGCGATTTTCTGGCCAGCATCAGCCATGATGTCCGAACTCCGTTGAACGGGATTCTGGGCATGGTCGAGTTGTTGCTGTCCACGCCGTTGAATTCGGAACAGCATAACTATGTCGCCACCATCGGCTCAACCGGCAATGCCATGCTGAAATTGCTCAACGATCTGCTCGACTTGTCTCGAATCGAAGCCGGCAAACTGGTTCTGGAGAACAACCCGTTCAACCTCCATGAATTGCTTGACGAAGTGATCAAACTCTTGACGCCGCTGGCCGGAGAAAAACAGCTTCCGATCATGCTGGAATTGGCACCGCTTACTCCGGCCATGGTCAGCGGCGATGTTTCCCGGCTCCGGGAGGTTTTAACCAATCTGCTGTCCAACGCAATCAAATATACGGAGCGCGGTCGGATTACCGTGAAGGTTGCTTCCGAACATCATTCGCTGGGCGCTTGCCAGTTCACTTTTCATGTGACGGACACCGGGATGGGGATGAATCAGGAACAATTAGTTGCCGCATTCGAAAAATACTCCACGCTTTCTTCTCCGGCTCGACACCGCAACTGCGGCGCCGGCCTTGGTCTGACGATCAGCAATCAGTTAGTGAAGTTGATGGGCGGGGCCTTACAAGCGGAAAGCGTAACCGGAGAGGGTTCCGATTTCTTCTTTACGATTCCGCTGCTGCTTTCCGGCCAGTTGCCGCCGGAGTCCGTTCCGGTCGCCGCGCCGGCGGAAATGCCGGATCTCTCCCGGCTTTCGGTTCTGGTTGCCGAGGACAGTCAGGTCAATCAGCTGGTCATTAAAGATTTTCTGGTCAAACATTTCGGGTGTCGGGTGACGATTGCCGAGAATGGCCAGCAGGTCCTCGAACTGCTGGATCAGGGCGAGCATTATGATTTGATTCTAATGGACTGCCAGATGCCAGTGATGGACGGGTACTCGGCTACTGCCGCCATTCGCGCCTCGGAAAAATCTTACGCCCGAATCAAAATCGTGGCCATGACTGCCGACGCCATGTTTGGCAGCCGGGAAAAATGTCTGGAGTCCGGAATGGATGCCTATCTGGCAAAACCGATCCGACTCAATGAACTGCGACAAATGATTCATCATATGGTTGACCCCTTGGTTCCGCCGCCGACCCCATAAAACAACCATTCCCTCAGACGCAAAAGGGGTCGTCGTCACGCACCCCCCATGTTGAAATCTACAATCCTGCCTTTCCCCTGACGCCTAACACAATTCTAACCATAAGCTAACCGATTCCTCATTGCGGCAAGGTTAAGAATCGGTTAAACTATGGTTAGAACATCGTGAGCGGAACTTTTTCTTGAGGCGGAGTCATGAAAAAATTCGGATTGGCGGCGGCATTCCTGCTGATGATTGCGGTCTATCTTCTCCCCTATCGGCTGACGTTGGTCAGCGGTCCGTCCATGACGCCGACCATTGCCGATGGCACCCTGTTGCTGGTTGACCGTAGTTATTATTCGCATCGCCCCATTCAGCGCGGCGATATCGTGACGTTTCACTATGGCAGAGAAATTTATCTGAAACGGGTTTACGGCTTGCCGGGCGATGAAATTATTCAACTGCATACGCCGGGCGCCCCCGACACCATTGTCTTGCCGGATCAGGTTGCCCGGGTGGAACATTCCGTGATCCGGCGGCAACCGGGCGCCGCGTTGCTTCGAGTGAAGGTTCCGGCCGGCCGTCTTTACCTGCTGGGCGATGGCGGAATGCTTTCCCGTGACAGCCGCGATTTCGGGACGGTAGCCCAAGCAGCGGTTACGGGAAAAGTGATTTCGTGGCCGGGCGTCGAATCAGCGCTCTCCGGCCGTCAGGTGGCAGCATTACGCTGACCAGAGTCATTTGCCGGGTTGCGGATACTCTTTGCCGTCTTCCGCAACCGCGTAATTGGCAACCGGCGGATAATCGTATTGGGATGCGTGAGTCAGCTGTTCCCACCGGCGCCGACGCAAATTAATGGTAGCTTCGAGTACCGGATACATCCATTGGATAAAGCCGGGATCTGCCTTACAGTGCCACTGAAAATTGCGTCCGTCGGGATTGATGGATTCTAAGGTGATCATATTATTGTGGCGAAAATAGCGTTTGACGACCACCTGCCCGTCGCGCAACTTGGCAACTACAATATCGCCGCGTTCCGGAAATTCGCCGCCGGCCACCAGAATAACCGTGCCGTGGGGAAATTCCGGCGACATGGAATCGCCTTCCACGTTCAGGGCAAAATAGCCCGGTTTGACTTCGCGGGAAAAGAGGGCGGTTTCGTCGGAACAACCTTTGGCATAATCGTCGATCGGCTCGAGCGCCGGCTCATATCCGGCGGCCTGGGCAAAAGAGATGACCGGAACCGTGACCAAGGGGCTGGCCGGTTGGAGAGCGGGCGACGTGCCAGTCGGTTCCGCCGAAAACGTCAGCCGACCGGGGTCTCCGAGAAACAGCTTTTTCACCAGTTCCGCTTCTTCCGGCGGGGGAGACAGCAACGCGACAATTTTCATCAGCTTGTCTTTCGGGAAGGCAATGCGGCCGGACAGCATCTGGGATAGCGACGGCGGCTTGATACCCAGTTGTTCGGCCAGACGTTTCTGTTGCAGCTGGCGCATCTCAATCCAGCGGCGGATGATGACGCCGATGCGATGATCCTGCTCCATAATTTATTCCTGTCGGCTGGTTGCGTTGATTCCGTCTTTCCTTTATATATAAGGTAATTGCCTAACATGCAAGTCGCATGGATTGATTTTTGCCAATATTTTCTTTTTGAATTCGCTTGATTTTTGAGCGAATCCCGTCACATTAATTAGGTAATTAACAAAGCTGTAACTGTATCGCCGTCTTCTTTTCGGTGCGCCGAGAGCCGGAATTGCGCTCGGACCGATGTCGACAAGCAGTTCACTTTCAAGTTGTAACCAGAAAAAACAGGAGCCGTTATTGTCGGGCGTAGCCCGTTTTTTTTAAATTAGGCAATCGACTATTTTAGCAGGGTAAAAAAGATGAATGTTGACAAATTTTCTGATTGCGGAAGAGGTCTTTTTCAGGCGGTAAATGGTAAGGAGATCAAATGATGGAAGCTCTGTTGAATCCGGCCAACTATCATGCGCCGGAGAGTGAACGGTATTGGCTGAGTGCCAGTCAGTTATTGGTCTGGCGTCGGTGCGAGGCGTTGGCGGCAGCGCGATTTTTGCAGGGAAAAAACGAGTGGCCGGCGGTAACGGCAGCGATGCTGGCAGGAAAATATTTGTCGGCGCGCTGGGCGGGAGATGCCTGTCTCCAGGAATTGACGGCGACTTCGCCGGAACTTTTCCGCCGCGATGGCACGTTGCGTGCCGAATTCGTCCAGTGCGAAGAACTCTACCGCCGGACGGCGTCCGATCCATTGTTCGCCGGCTACATGACCGGAGAGCATTGGGCAATTTTTACCGGCGTCTTGTTTGGCGTGCCGTGGAAAGCGCGGATTGAAGTGTATAATCCGGAACGCAATTTCATGACCGATTTGATGTTGTGCCGTGATTTCGATCCGGTGTGGCAGCCGGCAACCGGCAGCCGGGTGAGCTTCTATGCCGCCCGCGACGCCTATTTGAGTCTGGGGTTGCGGCAACTCCTGGTGGAACAGGCGACCGGACGCCGTCCCGAACTTTATCTGGCGACGGTGACACGTCAAACGCCGCCGGATCTCAAAGTGTTGGAGTTCAACAATCCGGCGGCCACGGCGCGGATTACCCGGGAACTGTCCGCGGTGGCAGAGCTGGTCGCTAGGATTGAGGCGATCCGCACCGGCCGAGCGGTTCCGGTTCGCTGCGAAACGTGCGAATATTGCCGGGCTACCAGAGTTCTGGGAGGGTGTGAAAATGCCGCGTAACAGTCGGGAAAAGAAAACGTCCCCCATCCCGTTATCGAATTCGCTCGAGCCCGCCCAGAGCGGCGTAATTCCGTGCTACGGCAATTTCAGCGCGGAACAGGAAAAGTGTCGGAACTGCAACTATGCCGCCTATTGTCGAGGCGCAGTGGCGGCGGAACAGCAGGGCGGATGGCCAAGCCGGACGGTGGATTTTGCGGTTGTCGAATTTTCCGAAGCGGTGGTCGAAGCAGCGGCGCCGGTTCGCAAAATGCCGGATTCGGAACGCCGGTTTACCCGCGACGACCTGCTTGAAGTGATTTCGTTCATGGTCTGCATGGATCGGGAAACGCTGAAAATGCTGGATGCCACGCTGGCCGATCCCACCATCTCGTTTGCCGAACTGGCCGGACAGCGGAAAGTGTCCCGGCAGGCGGTGCAGCAATACATTCGCAGAAAGTGTGAAGAGGTGCCGGAATTGGCTTCGGCGCTTCATATACGTCAAAACAAACTCCGCCAAGGCGGAACCAACAGCTTCATGGAGGCAGTATGGCAGATCAGACGGCAGATGTCAGAGAGGAGATCAAAAGAACGGAAAAGCGGCTCGAAATGCTCCGGGACCTTGACGTCCTTGATGCGGAATTTAGACTTATCAAGACTGAGTATTTACAGCGGCGGCAGGAATTGTGCCTCCGATTAGAACGAGCCGATGCCGAAGCGCCGGATCAGTTGCCGTCCGGGGACTGACTTGGCGTGATTCATCCGGTCGCGCTCCGGTGGAAATGGTAGTCGCCGGGGCTGGGGAAGCAGATGGCATCTCTGCCGGAGCCAAACATGGATGCCAAATATGGAAAACCCATTGATTAACATTGTGTTGCGATCATCATGTTGACAAGTTTTCTCGCTGGAACAAGCATTCCGCAAGTGACGGATGCCAGATAACTTAAAATCGGAGAAAATGAAGATGGATTCGGAAAATTTCAAAATTGGAGCTTGCGCGCTGGTGTACAAAGGAACGGTACTCGGAGCGGTAATCAACGGACCAACGCTCAAGCTGGAATCAACCTGCCGAAACACCACTTGCGACCAGGCATACGACCAGCCGATTCGCAAGACGCTGTTGAGTACCACGGTCACCCTGACTGCCGACATTCGAGAAATCGATACCGGGATGGGAATGCTGTTGGACAGTAACGGCAAAATTACCATTCTGTCGTTGGGCAAGGAACAGACGCCAACCGGCGGCGAACTGTTGCTGATTCCGTTCAATCAAAATGACACCACCGGCTATCGGTTGCCGAATGCCGTACTCAGCAAAAAAACGCAATATTCGTTTACCGAAAATCAGGAACATTCTCTGGAACTGGAATTCGAAGGTTTTATGGATGCAAACGGCGTGATGCTGGAAAAATTCACCGTCACCGACGACCAAAGGATTACGATGAGCAATGCGACCATCGATCCGGCCCAAATCGAACGCGCCTTAACCAAATATATTGCCGAACAGCTCGATTTGACGGTAGATAAAGATATTTTCCGGGGCGGTCTGTTTCTTGGGAAAGAGGGGTTCGGCGTTGAACTGGTGGAGGAAGATTTAAGCAATACTCCTGGGTTGCGAACCATCAAGGCTTGCGTCGAATGCCTGAATGTCAGCCGTGATTATGTATTTAAAGCCATTTACACGCTGGCCGGACTTTTCCCGATTTACGGCGTAACGGTTGCGACGGACAGCGGCGATATCACTTTTCAGGCCATCTTGAAAAAAGGAACTGATTTCAAGAAAAAAGTTGATGGAGGGAGAATTAAAAATTCCGGTCTCATTTGGTTCACGGTAAAACTCTAGTTTATAGAAGGGCCTTTCCGGACTTTTTCCGGAAAGTTAAAAAACAACAATTGAGGCAAAAATGACTAGCAATGAAGTTAGTGCGCAATCATTGGAAAATGATGTTCAGACCATAAAAGAAAACAAATCAAGAATTGATATCAGCTCTTTTCTAAAAGGCGTTGAAAACGTAAAGAAAGGAGTAACTGTTACCAATGAATTTCTCGAAATGTTCAAAAAAGCGATAGAGGGGAAAAATTGGGAACAAGCAAAAAAGATTTGGACTGATACCTATGCCGAATTCCATGGTGATTATGAATATATTATGATTTCCCGCAAGGAAACTGAAGAAATTCTTAATTCAAAAAGTAATTTCCTCAAGTTTTATGATAAGATGAGAGAACTGGAGAGTGGGTTGGAAAAAGTTGTGGCACAAGCTCCCAAAATAGAATGCGGATTTAAAATTCTGATAGCGCTTCCTGAAGGGTATCAAAATATTAGGCAAGCGCAATTGGATAAAAAATTGGCAGACGCGGGGGTGACACCGGCGCAACTGAGGGAAGCATATGACCAAATGAAAAGCGCATTGGCGATTGCTGATGCTGTTCTCGCATTTGCGCCCAAAGGAATGAGTTCGTATTATGATTTTATATTCAAATCATATGAGGCAATGGGCGTAGCCATAAATATTGTCGATAAATATCAGCGACTTATCAGTAAGAACTCAACAAGTCTTGATGCTTTGGGTAAAAACATGAATGAAAGAGACCGAATGATACAAAAAGTATTAGATTGGTAAATCATCGAGTATGTAAAATTTTTTGTGTAAACGGTCATAACGGAGTAAACTACTCCAGCCAAGAAAGGGAACAGTTATGGCCATTCCGAATGAGTTGTTGGATGAACTGCTGAAAAACTACAAG
>Ga0070399_1004843_pt1 | contig 10867 bp, 8 predicted proteins | sample BioMet4_FD_61217 | JGI IMG/M metagenome (GOLD analysis project Ga0070399, IMG submission 61217) | Microbial communities from bioreactor (seeded with sewage sludge) at LBNL, California, USA - Biofuel metagenome 4 (version 1) | ecosystem: Engineered > Bioreactor > Anaerobic > Unclassified ... | reverse complement strand
TCAACCAGATCAGTTTCAATCTGTTTTCCAATGCGGTGAAATATACGCCGGAGGGCGGAACCATTACATTCCGGCTGCGCGAACAGCTGACTGCGCCGAACCGGATGGCCATGGAATTCCGCTTTATCGACAATGGCATCGGCATGAGCGAAAAATTTCAGAAAGTCATGTTTCAGCCGTTTACGCAGGAGTACCGGGACGATACATACGAGCGGCACGGCAGCGGGCTCGGGCTGGCCATTGTCCAGGAACTGACCGCTGCGATGCACGGAACGGTTGAGGTGGAAAGCAGTCCCGGCAGAGGAAGCTGCTTTACCGTGCGTTTTGAGGTGGACTGTGTTCCGGAGAAGCAGGCGGAACAGGCGGCAGAGATATCAGAGGGCGGGAAACCGAATGAACCCTCGACGGCTGTTCTTGCAGGAAAACATATCCTGCTCTGCGAAGACCATCCGATGAACCAGGAAATTGCCAGGACCTTCCTCGAGGAAAAGAAGATGATCGTGGATATCGCCGACAACGGGCAGATCGGATTCGACCGGTTCCGGAAGTCTGCAGCGGGATTCTATGACGCCATCCTGATGGACATTCATATGCCGGTCATGGATGGCTATGAGGCAACGAAAAAGATCCGTTCGGTTAAACGTGCGGATGCGGGAACCGTACCGATCATAGCCATGACGGCAGACGCATTTACCGATGATGTGCAGAAATGCCTGGACAGCGGCATGAATGCCCATATTGCCAAACCGGTCGATCCGGAGACCATGTATCGTGTACTCGCAGAGCATATCGGCCGGAAGCATGCCTCCGGCAGCGGCAGTGAGGCTGCGGAATAGGAAGGCCCGCGGTACAGACGGGGCATGCCCGGCAGGGCATGGATCATAAAGATCATCGGGCAGCATGAAAGACAGGCTTCGGCGGAGATTTCGCCGGAGCCTGTTTTACGTGATCTTTACTTTGTTTTTACACCTGCCTGCTATCGGCGGGCAGAGAGACCGGATAGGATGGATCTGTAAATCGAAAGGAAGGACAGAATGACGGAAACAGGGAAAATGCAGGCGGCAATCGAAGTCAGCGGACTGAATCTGTGGTACGGAGAAAACCATGCCCTGAAGGATATCAGCATGAAAATACCGCGGCACAGCATCACCGCGTTCATCGGTCCGTCCGGGTGCGGGAAATCAACGTTTCTGCGTACGCTGAACCGCATGAACGACATGATCCCCGGGGTGCGTGTCGAAGGAAAGGTCCTGCTGGACGGGCAGGATATCTATGCACCGGATATGGACACAACCATTCTGCGGAAACGGGCCGGCATGGTCTTTCAGCAGCCCAATCCGTTTCCGATGTCGATCGCGGACAATGTCAGTTACGGCCCGCGGATCCACGGGATCCGGGATCGCAGGACGCTGGAGAATATCGTGGAAAAGTCTCTGCGTGCGGCGGCGATCTGGGACGAACTGCAGGACCGCCTCGGAAAATCGGCGCTCGGGCTTTCCGGCGGACAGCAGCAGAGACTGTGCATTGCAAGGGCGCTGGCGGTTCAGCCGGAGGTACTGCTGATGGATGAGCCGACCTCCGCCCTGGATCCCGTTTCCACGCTCAAGATCGAGGAACTGATGCAGGAACTGAAAAAGGATTATACGGTCGTGGTCGTGACGCATAATATGCAGCAGGCAGCCCGTGTTTCGGACTGTACGGCATTCTTTCTGCTGGGGGAAGTGATCGAGTTCGGAAGGACGGATGATCTGTTCGAACATCCGGAGGATGAACGCACGGAACGCTATATTACGGGCAGATTCGGCTGAGGAGGATGACGGTGCGTACAGTATTTGAAGAGAACCTGAGAATTCTGAAAAATGACATACTGGTCATGAGCAGCCAGACCATGCAGAACTACCGTATGCTTCTGACGGCAATTGCCGAGAAGGATGCCCGGACATTCTCCCGGCTGATGGAGGAAGACGGCAATATCAATACCATGGAACGAGAGATCGAGAACAAATGCCTTTCTCTGATCACGCGCCAGCAGCCGGTCGCGGGCGACCTCAGGATCATAACCGCCGGGCTCAAGATGGTGACGGATCTCGAACGGGTTGCGCATCACATTGCGGATATTGCCGAACTTTCGGAGAGGCTCATCAAGGTCGATATGCAGCAGTATTCCGAACATATTTTTCCGATGATGGCCAGAGCCGGGGAGATCTTTTCGGCGGCAGTCGCGTCTTTCACCACACGCGACATGGAAGAGGCGAAGGAAATCATCGGCCGGGATGATGAGATCGACGGACTTTTCAACAGCGTTAAGAATGACCTGATCACGGCGCTCCGGAAAAGCGCCGACAGCCCGGAGCTTCCTCCGGAGACAGAAACGGCGGGCAGCGGGAAAACGGACCGGACGGTGCCGGCGGACGGTTCGGTCGACAGCACTGCGGCGGATATCTGCATCGACATTCTGATGACGGCCAAGTACCTCGAAAAAATGGGAGACCATGCGGTGAATATTGCCGAATGGGAAATCTTTCAGGAGACCGGGGATATGACGCATATTATGTAGCGATTATGCGGAGGGGCAGAGAGGAGAAGGCGCTCGTTCTTGTAAAAACCCTGCTTCTGGGTTATATTCAGTTGTGAATAGGCTATTTTACAGATCAAAAATCACAGCTGAGCCCGGAAACCGGCTCATGCCGCGCGTTGAACTGCGGCATGGAGGACAGTATGTCTTTTCTGAATTTCATTACCATGATCGGCGGCATCGCACTTTTCCTTTACGGAATGCAGGTGCTTGGAAACGGTCTGCAGAGCGTATCCGGCGGCAGACTTGAAAAGATCCTTGAAAAACTGACATCCAATAAGTGGAAGGGAATGCTGCTCGGTGCCGGTGTCACGGCGATCATTCAGTCTTCCGGTGCTACCGTGGTCATGGTCGTCGGTCTCGTCAATTCCGGCATCATGGACCTGAATCAGGCGGTCGGCGTAATACTGGGGGCGAACATCGGAACCACCATTACTGCCTGGATCCTTTCCATGACGGGCATCAGTTCTTCCAACATTCTGCTTTCCATGCTGAAGCCGGCCAATTTCTCTCCGATCGTAGCACTGATCGGTGTGTTCCTGCTCATGTTTTCCAAGAAGGACAGCCGGAAATACGTCGGTACGATCATGGTTGGCTTTGCCGTACTGATGATCGGAATGACGATGATGTCGGATGCATTTTCACCGCTGGCCGATGATCCGAAATTTACGAGCATTCTGACGATGTTTTCCAACCAGCCGCTGCTCGGCCTGCTCGCCGGACTCGCGGTGACGGCGATTCTGCAGAGTTCATCGGCGTCCGTCGGTATCCTGCAGGCTATTTCCATGAGCGGTACCCTGACAGTCGCATCCGCGATCCCGGTCCTCATGGGCGAGAATATCGGTTCTGCCCTGACAGCGCTGCTCGGGGCAGTCGGTTCCAGCCGGAATGCCAAGCGGGCTGCCTGGATCCAGATGCTGTACTGTCTCGTTAAAACGACGACCTTCATGATCCTGTTTTACGCCGTCAATGCGATCGTTCATTTCCCGTTCATGAGCGTGATCACGAATCCGGTCATGATCGCCGTGATCCACAGCTGCTTCAATATTGCAGCCGTACTGGTGTTCCTGCCGATGTCCGATATCCTGGTTAAAATGGTCAAACGCCTGATCCCGGTTTCGGCGGAAGAACAGGAAGAGATCCGCCGAATTCCGATTCTCGACGAGCACTTCCTTACGGCACCTTCATTCGCGCTGGAGCAGTGCAGGACAGCGGCCAATGAGATGGCGCAGTACTCCAAGGAAGCGCTGTATATCGCAATGGATATGGTGGACGAGTTCACTGAAGACGGCGCAAAAAAGGTGGACCGGCTTGAAAAGACCGTAGATGAATATGAAGATCAGCTGGATTCGTATCTCGTCAAGCTGAGCCGGCAGACACTTACGACCCAGGACAGTCACGAACTGTCCATTCTGCTGCACTGTATCAATGACTGGGAACGGATCACCGACCATGCTCTCAATATCATGCAGGCGGCACAGCAGCTGCACCTGAAGGAACTTACGTTTTCCGCCAGGGCTAAAGAAGAAATGCAGATATACGGCGATGCCGTCAGAAATATTGTCAATATGGCGCTGATGGTCTTTACGAACAATGATCTGGATCTGGCCAGGGATGTGGAACCTCTCGAAGAAGTCATCGACGGGGTCGACATGGAAGAAAAGAGAAGACATATCCGCAGACTTCGCAAAGGCAAGTGCACGATCGAAGCAGGCTTTATCCTGACCGATATCACCACCGATTACGAAAGAGTCGCAGACCACTGCTCCAACATTGCGGTTGCGCTGCTGCAGGTCAATGAAGACGGTTTTGATACGCACGAGTATCTGGACCGCATCCGTGACAATGAGAATCCGGAATTCGAAGCCTCCGTGCATCGCTACGAAGAAAAATATTCGCTGGGTGTCATGAAGAAGGATGACGATACGGCTCTTCCGGCTGAAAAGACTTCCAAAACGAAAAAGCAGGAACCGGAAACCAGGCCTGAAAAAGGGCCGAAACCGGAGAAGACACCGAAAACGGAAAAACCCGAAAAAGCTCCCAAACCCGAAAAATCCGGCGCTGAAAAGGATAAAACGGACGGAAAGAAAGGGAAGAAGAGCAAAAAATAGGGACAACTGAAAATGCGATGAGCGGGAGGCACATGAGGTGGCACTGATCTATATACTGGAAGATGATGCAAATATCCAGGAGATCGAGACGTATGCACTGATGTCCTCCTCTTTTTCTGTACAGGCCTTTGCGAAAGCGGCGGAGTTCCGCCCCGCGCTGGAGAAGGAAAAGCCGGACCTGATCGTGCTCGATCTGATGCTTCCGGATGCAGACGGGTATGAAATTGTCCGGGAGCTTCGTGCGGATCCTGCCACGCGGAAGATTCCGGTCCTGATGGTTACGGCGAGAGGTTCCGAGCTGGACAAGGTCAGGGGACTGGATCTCGGAGCCGATGATTATCTGACCAAACCGTTCGGCATCATGGAACTGATCTCCAGAGTCAAGGCGATTCTCCGGCGCACGGCGCCGTCCTCTGAAACCGGGATCCTGCAGGCCGGAGCCATTCTGCTGGATGATGAAAAACATGAAGTCCGTGCGGACGGAAAACATGTGGAGCTGACTTTCAAGGAATACTCTCTTCTGAAACTTCTGATGGAAAATGCAGGCAAGGCAAAGACCCGCGAGGAGATCCTGAACAAGGTATGGGATACGGATTTTGCAGGTGAGTCCCGTACGCTGGATATGCATATCCGGAGCCTTCGCAAAAAACTCGGAGCGGCCGGCGCACAGATCCGGACGCTGCGCAATGTCGGCTATATTCTGTCTGATTCACGGCCGGAGGAAACCCCATGAAGAAAAAACTGAATCAGTATCTGATCGGCATATCGGTGCTGGCCATTGTGCTGACACTGCTTTTTACGGTACTCGCATTCTGGAAGGAAAATGAACGGCAGGCGATGGAAGAGGTCCGTTCGCAGGTCGCACTCATAGCATCCTTCGATACCGGTGAGGATCCTGCCGTACTGGAAAAATACATCGCATCCTGGAAGCAGGGGGAGACACCGGTCCGCATTACCCGGATCGATGCCGACGGGACTGTGCTGTTCGATAATTTTGCCGATCCGGCGGCCATGGAAAACCATGCCGGCCGTCCGGAAGTCAAAGCCGCCATGCAGAACGGGACCGGAGAAAGCACCAGGAGCAGTGCTACGCTGGGCGGCAGTACGACCTGTTACTATGCGCAGCGGCTGCAGGATGGATCCGTGCTGCGCGGTGCCGTAACGACGGCGGGGATCGGTAAAATGTTCGGAGGAGTCCTTCCCTTTGTATTCCTGATCGCAGCAGCCGCAGTGCTGCTGGCCATCCTGTTTTCCTGGTATCTGACGGCACATTTTATCGATCCCATCCGGGCGATGGCCGATCATCCGCTGGACCTCAGGGCGCCGGAAGCCTATCCGGAACTGCAGCCGCTTCTCGATACGATCAAGGACCAGCAGAAGGATGTGATCAGTGCAGCGCGCATGCGGCAGGAGTTTACGGCCAATGTATCCCATGAGCTGAAGACGCCACTGGCTTCCATTTCCGGCTATGCGGAACTGATCGAGACCGGCATTGCATCGCCAAAGGATACGGCACGGTTCGGAAAAGAGATCCATGAAAATGCAGAGCGGCTTCTGAAGCTGATCAATGATATCATCCGTCTGTCGGAACTGGATATGGGATCGGTCGGCGAGGAACATCAGGAACTGGTGGATCTGCATGAAGCAGCGGAAAAATGTGCGGAGTCGCTGCAGCTCCGGGCAGGAGACTATGGAGTGTCCATCGATGCACAGGGCCGCAAATCGGTGCTGCATGCCGACCGGCAGCAGATGGATGAACTTCTCTGGAATCTCTGCGACAATGCGATCCGGTACAACAGGAAGGGCGGAAGCGTCCATGTTGAAGTGGATCATGACGATGAGAAGGTCATCCTGAAGGTGAAGGATACCGGAATCGGCATTCCGAAAGAGCACCAGCAGAGAATCTTTGAACGGTTCTACCGCGTCGACAAGAGCCGCAGCCGCGAGACCGGCGGAACCGGACTCGGCCTGGCCATCGTAAAGCATATCGTGCAGGAAGCCGGCGGCGAAATCCAGCTGGAGAGCGAACCCGGCGAAGGCACGGAGATCACGGTGCTGCTGCCGGTGAAGAAGCCATAATAAAAGTCCCCTGAACAGCCGGTCTGCAATGGCTGTCCAGGGGACTTTTGATTTGCAGCAGGTGTCTCCCTCGGCGGATCGCCGATTTGCCTGTCTTGTACCTTCGGACGGTCTGCGCAGATCGGCCGGATCCGCCGTCGGGAGACTTATTTACAGGTTCTCATTGGCGACTTCATCGAGCAGTGACAGTTTCATATCGTACAGTTTCTGCGACAGATCCACATACATCTGGTGAGGATTGACAAGACGTCTGGATTCCTCCCAGAGCGTATTCTGTTCCTTCAGGCAGTAATCACGGATTTCCATCGTTGGCATCGACGTAAAGACGCACCTGCCGTTTTTGAACAGCGGGACCATCAGATCGCGCAGCGTATAGCTGCCGGACTTGTATTTTGTCTTTTTCCACGGCTCCAGAGGATCGAACAGAACCAGATCCTGGTCTTCCGTGAAGGTCTCTTCGTCCAGACAGATCAGGTCGGCCTGCATCTTGCCGCTTTCTTTATCATAGACCCGGTAGATCTTTTTGCTGCCGGGGTTTGTGATCTTTTCCGAATTCTCGGAAACCTTGATCTTGGGAATGAATTTCCCGTCCGCGCCCATGATGGCGGAGAGCTTATAGACACCGCCGAAAGCCGGGTTATCCTTGGCTGTGATCAGATTGGTGCCGACACCCCAGGAATTGATCGCCGCACCCTGTGTCTTCAGGGAGTCGATCAGGTATTCATCCAGATCGTTGGAAGCACAGATGGCGGCATCCGGGAACCCGGCGTCATCCATCATCTTGCGTGCTTTCTTGGAAAGATAGGCAAGGTCTCCGGAATCGAGACGGATGCCGTAGCCTTTCATATTGTAGCCTTTTTCCCGCATATACTGGAACGTCCTGATCGCATTGGGCACACCGGACTTCAGGGTATCGTAGGTGTCCACCAGCAGAATGCAGCCGACGGGATACAGATCGGCATAGGTCTTGAATGCAGTCAGTTCATCCGGAAAACTCATGATCCAGCTGTGAGCATGCGTGCCCTTGATGGGAACCTGGAACAGTTCACCGCAGAGAACGTTGGACGTGCCTATGCAGCCTGCAATGACCGCCGCCCTTGCACCGTATGTCCCGGCGTCCGGGCCCTGCGCACGGCGAAGACCGAATTCCATGATACCGTCTCCGCGTGCCGCATAGCAGATCCGTGCAGCTTTGGTTGCGATGAGGCTCTGATGGTTGATGATATTCAGGATGGCGGTCTCCATCAGCTGTGCCTGCATGATCGGCGCCACGACCTTCACGAGCGGTTCGCGCGGGAAGATCAGCGTGCCCTCGGGTATCGCGTAGATATCGCCGGTGAATTCAAAATGTGCAAGATAATCGAGAAAATCCTCGTCAAAGATGCCGACGCTCCGGAGATAGTCGATATCCTGCGGACTGAAGTGCAGTTCCTTGACATAATTAAGAAGCTGCTCTACGCCGCACATGATCGAATAGCCGCCGCCGCAGGGATTGGTGCGGAAAAAAGCGTCGAAGATGACGGTCTTGTTCTGGTCTTTGTGTTTGAAGTAGCCCTGCATCATCGTAAGTTCATACAGGTCTGTGAGAAGTGTCAGATTCTGTCTGTCCATTATTATCCTTTTTTCCGTTAAAACGGAACTGCTGCGGCATCATTGCCCTGTATCCGTTCATTAGAAGAATTCCCGAACGACTTCAGTTTAATCATCCTGCGGCAGAGCTGTCAAGACACATACGCACGCGAAAATGGCAAAACAGCCGGCACAGGGAGGAGAAGCCCGCCTCCGGAGGCGGCTTTACCTGCATTTTACCCGGATATTACAGCAGTATGGTTTCTGCGGAATCCGTCAGCTGATAAGCTTTCAGTGTACATGAACGAAGAAAGCAGAAAAGACGAAGATACGCATAGAGGAGGAAAATTATGAAAAAGAATCTTGCAGAAAAAATCATGGCTGTCTGTGCGGCAGCCCTTATGACCTGCTCGCTTGCAGGCTGCGGCTCCGTTGCCGGGGCAGGTGCTTCCGCAGCAGCAGCTTCAGCCCCTGCGGCAACAGCAGCATCGGCAGCAGCATCAGCAGCACCGGCAGCAGCATCGGCGGCAGCAACAGCAGCGTCCGCAGCTTCAGCAGTATCCGGATCCGTTACCGCTTCCGGATCCTCGGCACTGCTTCCGCTGGCACAGGCAGCGGCCGAAGAATTCATGAAGAGCAGCCCGGACTGTACGGTCGCGGTCAACGGCGGCGGGTCAGGTACGGGACTGCAGCAGGTCTCCGAAGGTTCGGTCGATATCGGCGATTCAGATGTTTTTGCCGAGGATAAACTGGATGCTTCCGCCGCTTCGTCACTGACTGATCACGAAGTCTGCACCATTACCATGGCACCGGTCGTGAACAGCAGCCTGGGGGTTACGAGCCTTACGACGGATCAGCTGGTCTCGATCTTCACCGGAAAAACGACCAACTGGAAAGATGTCGGCGGCCCGGACAAACAGATCATGCTGGTGACCCGTCCGTCTTCTTCCGGCACAAGAGCACTCTTTAAGAAATGGGCACTGAACGGTCAGGAAGAAGCCTCCAATTCCGCACTGGAGACCGATGACTCCGGCACACTTCTCCAGACGGTGCAGGATAACGACGGTGCGATCGGCTATGTTGCCCTGTCCTATCTAGTGAATGCACAGAATATACAGGCAGTTGCCATCGACGGTGTGGCACCCACCCTGGAAAATACGAACAACGGCACCTATAAGGTGTGGGGCTATGAACATATGTACACCAAGGGCGCAGGCAGCGATGCAGCGCAGGCGTTCATCAGCTTTATTACCGGAGAGCAGTTCTCCGCACAGCTGGAATCCATGGGTTACGGCGTGACCTCAAAGCTTTCCGATACGGCCGTGGCATCCCACAGGAACTGATCCGTCTATCCTGAACAGGCAGAAAAAGATCCGGAAGCAGAAACCGGATCCGCCCGGGATGTCAGCCCGGATACGGATCCGGATTCCCTGTATCCGGCAAAGGAAACCGAATGAAAACAGACAGTCTACAGATGGTTGTTTCAAATGAGAAAAGGAATGCGGCGGAAGAACATTTCTGGAGAGGCATCGTAACGCTGTGCGGGCTGCTGATCATAGCCCTCACCCTGGTGATCGCAGCCTTCCTGATCATCCGCGGCAGCGTTACCTTTACCGCCTTTCACCATTCCGTTGCGGAATTCCTGTTTTCCCCGGAATGGAATCCGAAGGACGGTGTCCTGCAGTACGGCGGGAATGTCGGCGCCGCCGTCTATATCGGCGGTTCTCTTATGACGTGCGGGCTGGCACTCCTGATCGCACTGCCGTTCAGTCTGGCGGCGGCTGTTTTCATGACGGAGATCTCGCCGGACGCCGGAGCAAAGCTGCTGCAGCCGGCCGTCGAGATCTTTGTCGGGATCCCTTCCGTGGTCTATGGCTGGATCGGACTTACGGTACTGGTGCCGTTTATCAAAAAGGTGTTTCATGCGCCGATGGGCGGCTTTTCCGTACTGGCGGCGGGCATCGTGCTGGCGGTCATGATCTTTCCTACGATCACCACCCTGTCGGCGGATGCGATCCGCGGCGTGCCGCGGGATTATCGTATGGCATCTTACGGCATGGGAGCCACCCGCTGGCAGATGATCCATACGGTGGTGCTTCCGGCAGCCAGAGGCGGTATTTTCACAGGCGTCATCATGGGCCTTTCCCGGGCTTTCGGGGAGGCGCTGGCAGTAGCCATGGTCATCGGAAAAACACGCGCTTTTCCAAAGGGAATCCTGTATCCGACCAACAATCTGACGGCGGCCATCGCCGCCGATATGGGCAACACGGCAACCGGCGGGGAATATAATCAGGCGCTCTGGTCCATGGCACTGCTGCTGATGATCATTTCCATGTTTTTCATTCTGCTGATTCATCTGGCATCCGGGACTAAAAAGGAAAGGGAGTAGAAGAAAATGGAACTGGCAAAACAGATGGCACTGTGGCAGAAACCCTGCACGGAAACCGGATCTGCGGAGACCGAAGACCGGACGTCACAGGAACGGACAGCGGAACGCAGCGCCCGGAAAAACCGCAGCATGGACCATTTCATG
>Ga0070399_1004841_pt1 | contig 10872 bp, 10 predicted proteins | sample BioMet4_FD_61217 | JGI IMG/M metagenome (GOLD analysis project Ga0070399, IMG submission 61217) | Microbial communities from bioreactor (seeded with sewage sludge) at LBNL, California, USA - Biofuel metagenome 4 (version 1) | ecosystem: Engineered > Bioreactor > Anaerobic > Unclassified ... | reverse complement strand
CTCACCCTGTTTGGCCCCGAAAAAGGCCTCGATGCTACATGCACGAACAACAAATTAGGTGCTCCAAGGTGCTAACCTTTTTGGGGACCTTTTGCTAACATTTTTACTTGACGAACACAAGCAGACCTGCAACTCCATAAAAACTACATATTTAATACAAAGTAACTCCAAATTTCTTTGGTAACCTTTTCTTATAACACAAAGGAAAGGAAACCTTTAACTTATGAAAATATCCATTCAAAACCTCAGCATGACCTATCCAACAGGGAAAACGGCTTTGCAGAATTTATCGCTGGAGCTTGACAGCCCAAATTTGATTGGGCTTGTCGGCCCAAACGGCGCGGGCAAAACAACCCTGATGAAACTACTGGTTGCCGGACTTCTCCCATCCAAGGGAAACATACTAGTTGACGGTGCGCCGCTTGCTAAAAATGAAAAGGCGCTGAAAGCAAATCTAGGCTATCTGCCCCAATCCTTCGGACTTTATGATGAGCTGACCGTCCGACAGTTCCTGGACTACATAGCCGCGCTCAAAGGTATCAGAAACAGTAAAGATGCGATCAACAGTGTTATCAGCCGGACAAATCTGACTGAAAAGAAAAATGCTCATATCCGCACACTGTCCGGCGGGCAGAGACAGAGAGTCGGTATTGCTCAGGCGCTGCTCGGTAATCCGGAATTCCTCATATTTGACGAGCCGACCGTCGGACTCGACCCGGAAGAACGCATCAATTTTCGAAATCTGTTTTCCCAGACGGCGCAGAACAAGCTTGTTTTGCTTTCCACCCACATTATCGAAGATGTACAGTCCGTATGCAATCAGCTTATTGTCATAAATCAGGGCAGCCTTCTCTTTACAGGTTCACCTGAACAGCTTGTCTCTTCAGCGCAGGGCCATGTAGGCGTTTTTCAAAAGCAGCCCGGTGATAAAGAAAATTCACGGGATACTGAGTACCAGATAACGGCTCGTATAAACACGGCGCACGGCGTGAGCTGCCGCGTTGTGGCGGAGAAGCTCCCTGAGTTCGCGCAGGCGGTGGAACCGACGCTGGAGGACGCCTATATGTACCTGATCAAAGGGGAGAGTGAAAAAGAATGAATTTTCTCTCCTTTTTAAGGGTCGATACCACGAGGCTGTTCCGCGCGAAAACAACTTGGCTGGCAATATTGCTGGCTGCACTCAGTCCTCTGGCCGGATACCGCTTTTATCAGCCGGCCTCCGCCACCACAACTGCTAGCGCCGCACTGGCAAATCCAATTCTGGCAGGGGGACTGTGCGGAGCGATATTGTTTGCGTTCCTGACGTTTTATGAATTCAACCGTATTCATAAAGCGCATACCGATGTTCTGACGGACGCCATTATTTCACCGGTCACATTAAGTATCGTAAAGCTTAGCTCACTTCTGACAGCAGCACTGGTATCCGTACTGCTGACCGCGGCTATCTATCTGCCCTATACCGTTTACCGTATGGACACGGCGTTCAGCATGGGCGATTACGTACTCAGCTATTTCCTTTTTATGCTTTGTTCCATATGGCTTGCCATACTGGCGGCCTCGGCATTTTACCAGATCGTTCGCCGTGTCGATTTGAGCTTTATTCTCTTCGCGGCCTTTACGTTTTTCAGCCTCAGTACATGGTGTGAAAACGAATATCTTCTGCGGTGGATCAATCCTCTTGTGCCGATCTTTTCAAGTGATTTCAGCAACGGAATTGTATTCCGGACGTCCGGATACAGCCGCCTGTTCTGGTTCGCCGTCCTGATCGGCTTTTGGCTGATCTCTTTGCTGTGTGTGAGAAATCATGGGAAGGGATTGACCGGTTCATTTGCCAAAAACGCCCGTAAGGTTTTTGTTCCGATACTTGCGATACTCCTTGTATACGGAGGCATATTCCTGTATCGTTCGGAGCCTTTTATCGACCATTCGCCCCTGAAAACCTACAGCGCCGGTACAAGTACCAGTGAACTGTCCGTCTCCACGTCATCATCCGACAAGTACGCGCAGAATAATGAAAATCTGTCTTTGCTTGACACCGACGTGAAAGCTGCAATCGATACAAAACGCCACAGCCTGGCGGACACAGTAACCTATCAATTGCAGAATAACAGCGATGAGCCGCAGGACTGTATTCTCCAGCTCAAACCCGGCTTTACGATAAACAAAATAACCGCCAACGGAAATGCCGTTAATTTTATCGACAAGCAAAATGACCACGATAATTTGAAGGATGTTGTCTGTAAACTGCCGTCCGATAAGAATATAGAGTTGGAGGTTTCCTATTCCGGATGTCCGAAGATCTGGTCGGAAGCCCGCATGTTCTTTCTTGGTTCACAGATAGAAAGAAATTATGTGAATTTGGGCGGAACCGACCTGAGACCCGTCATTAATGCTGAACCAGCCAAGGGCGCGAAGGCTTCCGGAGAAATTACACTGCCGGATAATCTCGAGCTGGTTGCTATGGGACAAACCGCACAAGCGCTGCAGGAAAACGGTGATGGTACGAAAACATGGCAGGTCTCCAGCGTCGGCAGCATCTATGCCGGTGATTATGTCAAAACGGAAATCGAAGGCGGCGGAACGCCGATCTATTTCTACTACAGCCAAAAGCATCAAAAGCAGATGGCAGAATTGAAGGTCAGTCAGATGCTTGAAAATACCATATCTTACTGCACCAAGCATTACGGCCCGCTCCCATATACGAAGGATAAACCGCTTTGCATTATTCAATCCAGCGCCTATATGCAGGGAGGCGGCGCTTTCGGCAATATCAGCGTCATGGGAGAATCCAGTTTCAGCAAGGAAGGGCTTGCTGATCCGCAAAAAGGTGCAAACGGCGCGGAGGTCATGGCACACGAGATTGTCCATCAATGGTGGGGCATAAGCCGGATGTGCATGGATATGAAAAATCAGAACTGGACAGCCGAGGGCGTGACGGTCTATACGACTTACCGTCTGATGAAAGAGCTCTACGGCGATGATTACGCGCAAAAAAACTATCTGGATGTCTGGAATGCAGCATTAAAGGACGAGCAAGGCAATTTTTACAGCCGGCATCCGGAATATCTGGATATCTTGCCGAAGAAATATGTGAACAAACTGATGACTCAGTTTGCAAGTACCAATACTTACTGCGGCATGGCGTCCAAGATTTACAAGGCGGCCCAACTCGCGGGCGGAGAAAACAAAATGGACGCTATCCTGGCGGGACTTTATAAAAACGGCGGTACCGAAATACCGCGCATGGTAACATGGCACGATTTCCTGAATGCGTGCGGACTGACAGAGGAGGACTTGAATCATGCATAAGGTTTTCAGATATGAACTGCATAGGCTGCTGCTCAATAAATTCTTCATTGGGCTGCTGGCAGTTACCGTGCTTTACAGCTATCTTGTCATGGACAGTGAAATTGTGCTGGGGGTAGCCAACACCGCACCATTCTCGGGTTGGAGCTACGGGGCTTTCCTGGCGGATGTTCTGCCCCTGCTGCTTATTACCATGCTTTTCTTTATCACATTTCTATATTCACAAAATGAGAAAAAGGTACAGACGATCACAGACGCAACGCCAGTCAATCCTGCAAATTATAACCTTATCCGTTACGCATCAATTATGGTAGGCTTTCTTATTATCTCCTTGGCAGCCATTGCGGTCAGCTTTGTGTTTTATGCGGCCGTTTTTCACTTTACAGACTTTGGCGTATTTCTTGCTCAAATTCTTTTTGTGCTGATTCCGGCTATGCTGTTTACATTGGGGATCGGCATAGTTCTGGGGAATGTGCAACCGGTGTTTGTTTATGCGCTTATTCCTGTCGTCCTGCTTCTCACATTTTTACCTTTGCCGGATTCGTTTAACCTGCTAGGAGGCAGCTTCTTCTCCAGCTATCCAGCAACGCTGGGTATAGTCGAACCATCATTCTCAATTCCGTTTCACGTGTTGACTGCCAGAGTCCTCTTAGCGGTTATTGGAGCTGTACTGACAGTGACCGGGGTGAGGCATAAGCATATTAGACAATTGTAAAAAATATTTTCTGATTCTATTGACTTTTATTTTAGGCAAGCGCAAAATATCAATCATAGGCAATTGCCTAAAAAGGAGATGATAGAAATGAATATCTTGAAGAAACTGCCCGACACGGAATTTGAAATTATGAAGGTGGTATGGTCGAATGCACCGCCCATCACAACCAATACGGTTATGGAGCAACTAGGTAACGAGCGCGGATGGAAAGCGCCGACCGTGATCTCCCTGATGCTGAGGCTGGTGGAAAAGGGATTCTTAAAAACAGAGAAACACGGCAAAGAACGCACCTATTTCCCATTGGTGGCAAAGGAGGATTATCTTAAGTTCGAAACAGGAAACTTCATGAAACTTTACCATGAGGACTCATTCCTCAGTCTCGTTTCAGCCCTATACGATGGAAAACAGCTGAAAGACAATGACATTGATGAACTGATGGAATGGGTGAAAGAACGGAGGAAATGACATGCAGAGCTTTTTAACGGCATTGATAGAATGCTCCGTTGCAATGTCAGTGTTGACCCTCCTGTTTATTGCGATTACGCCGTCGCTGTCCAAGCGATATTCTGCAAAATGGCGATACTACGCATGGCTGGTAATTGTTATAGGATTGATAATCCCATTCAGGTTTCACCTTGAAACAGCCTTAATCAGGGTTGATGCGCCGGCGTCTCTGCAGGCCGCAACGCAAGCTTTTCCAATGAATGGTGGCAACGTCGTTGCGGCGAAAGTCAGCACAACTATTCCATGGTATCTGTTAGCAGGCTGCCTATGGCTTGCGGGAGTTTTCACAACGATTGCTTTTTATGGCTTAAAGCATCGTCGGTTTATCAGAATGGTAAAACGTTGGGGTGATGAGGTTGTTGATCAGAAACTGCTCGCAGTCTTACATTCACTTCAAGATGATATGGGAATATCCAAACAAGTAAAAATGATTGTATGTTCATGTATCACAAGCCCTATGATGATCGGCTTTTCAAACCCTGTAATCTTGTTACCACATATGGACTTTTCTGAAAGTGAATTATCACTTGTTCTCATGCATGAACTGGTTCACTTTAAGCGAAGGGACTTATGGTACAAAAGTCTGGTGCTTCTCGCCACATCAATTCACTGGTTTAATCCGGTGGTATATTTGATGGCAAGGGCAGTAGCTCAGCAGTGCGAGATTTCCTGTGACGAGGAAGTTGTTAAAGGCGGCGACGCGGATAGGCGGCAGCAGTATAGCGAAACAATCATCGGCGTAATCGAAAACAGTTCAAAAATGCAAACGGCATTTTCAACAAACTTATATGGAGGTAAAAAAGATATGAAAAACAGAATTAGTTCCATCATGGACACAAGTAAAAAGAAAGCCGGAGCTGTTGTTCTATGCCTGGCTTTAATAGGAACAATGTGCACTGGGGTGGCGTTTGCTGCTGATTCAAATACAGGCGATGCCAATAAATGCACGAGCTTTTCATCTAATTCAGGTGATGTGCAAAAAAGTACATATAGCGGGAAGATGGGTACCCCGGCCTATTCATGCCAGATAGGCGACAAGGAAATTCATGCCGATACTCAGGAAAAATTACTTGCCGCTGTAAAAACTTATCTTGATGATCAGGTATCAAGCGGAAAATTGACCCAGACTCTGGCGGACCAGATTTATAATGCTGCAGCCGGTAAATCGGCAGCGGGCACGGGGGTTGCCATAAATACGGTTACTGATAACTCTAAGGCAAAAATTGAGCGGTATGACGGAGATTTACCGACTTCGGTTCCCTATTCATTTAGTATAGGCGGCAGGAGCATCCATACATATGATAAAGCGGAGTATCTTTCCGCATTAAAAGCAGCTCTTGATGATCAGGTATCAAGCGGAAAAATGACTCAGGCGGATGCAGACCAAGTATATAGTACATCAGTTGGTAAGTAAGCAATAATACAAATGGGGAATTAGACGGCAATAAACCTTTCTACTTCCCCATTTCTATTGTGAGTAAGGCCTCATTTATACAATATTATTTCTAATTAAATATAGTTCAATTAAGAGCAAACTTGCCAAAAGGCAAGGACGCAAAGCAATAGGGTCTAAAATGCAAATGCATGATGACAGCCTGGCTGCCAAGTAAAGTTGCGTATTAAACCTGCCCTGCGGCAGGTTTTTTTTATAATCAATCCCCCAAAAGAAAGGTGTTACCCGCCAACAAAAAAAACGTGAGTTTGGCGGGTCTGTTTTCCATGCTTGAATAAGCAATAGCTTAACCCTCCAAGCTCGTTAGTTTGGAGGGCTTTTCTATGCGCGTTCGACATGCCTTGAGTTTCAGGCGGCCGCTCGGTAACAGCGGCCGAGCGTGATGAAGCGGACATCAATCTCCTACATACCGCTTTAATCGGTAGCCTGTCAAAAAAAGCCTGTACTTCTTATGGGAGAAGTGCGGTCGCGGGTACGAACCGCTAGAGCAGGTAAAACATGAAATAATGTTCGAGAGCGAACTAACGGGTAATTGTGCCCGAGAGTGCGCTCTTTTTTTGATGTGCGGCATTATCCCAAGATGCCGATCTCCTCCGCTTGTTCTTCATTTCCGAGTTTTAACAAATACGAAATGGAGGACAAGCCTTATGGCAAAGTATCATAAAAAGACAAATTACCGGGAAAAGTATCCCGATTTGAGCAAAGAAATCATTGAGGTTTTGGAGAAAAGCGACCGTCAGATGGAATATCTTCAGTATGACATCAAAGTCGAGCGATGCAGGATTGATTCCGTCAGCGGTGTCGTTACATATCTCCCCAGCCGGGAGGATTCCTACGAGCGGCTTCTGGAGGAAAACAGGCAGTTTGCCGCCGATGGTGAGAACGTGGACGATGCCGCGATTAAGGCCGTGATGATCGAAAAGATGTTGAGATGCCTTGATTTTCTGTCTCTGGAAGATCGTGAGCTGATTGTGGCATTGTTTTATAAAGATAAAAGCGAAGAGGAATATGCAAAACAAATAGGCATTTCACAGAAAGGAGTTAGCAAACGAAAATATAGGATTCTTAGTAAACTTAGTAAAATGATGAAAGTTTAAAGTTTTGGTTCTAAGCCCCCTCGCTCAACGTGGAAGTAAGTGAGGGGGTTTTTCTATTTCCTCGTTGTTCCTTGAAAATTTCATATCCGGCAGCATAAATACATGATCTGTCCGGCCGTGATGAGCGGCAGCGACAATGACGGGCGCGCCAAGACTACCTGCGGATGGGTGACAGACATCCGTCAAACCGATGGAATCGAAGGCGACGAGCGGCAAGGCTCGGTCATAAAACAGCCAGTGGTGGGCTGTTTCGCAATGAAACGGACAGTGCTAACGCTACTTCCGTCCAGCCACAGTCTCAAGCAATGGGGGCGGCTCGCAGAAATCCTGGGAGAGGTGAAATTCCTATGACGTTTGCTTAACCAGCAAACCGTTTATGCTGCCGCCCTTGCTTCGGGAAGCAGTGCCGAATAGAAGCGTCCAATCGATAAAATGAAGAACAAGCTTTATATAGATTTGAGGGACAGCCATGTCCAAATGGCTGTCCCTTGTTACATACAGTTGCGGAGGTGCTCGGTATGAATGTGAGCAGAGGCGATATTTTCTATGCGGATTTAACGCCGGTGATCGGGTGTGAGCAGGGCGGCCTACGTCCCGTGTTGATTGTTCAAAATGATATCGGAAACCGGTACAGCCCCACTGTGATCGTAGCGGCGGTCACCAGCCGCCTGGAAAAAAATCCTTTGCCCACCCATGTACCGCTGACGGGAGATCGAATCGGATTGCGGCAAAACTCCATCGTCATGCTGGAGCAGATTCGCACCATTGACCGCTCCCGCCTGCGTGAGTACTTGGGGCACGTTGGTGACGAGTACCTTTGTAATGTTGACAGGGCCTTGGGCGTCAGCCTGGGGCTTTTTATCAAGCAAGCTGAGAAAAAGGAGGAGCAGCATGAAACGAGCATGGCTTTATTGCCGCGTTGACGCTCCGGAGGATCGAAGTTGCGCGCTGAAGAAGCAGGAAAAACAGCTTTATGACTTTGCGGAACAGCTGGGATATCAAATTGCCGGAGCAAGCGCTGACCTTGACGGAAACGTGGAACTGGAGAAGTTGAAACAGGCAGTCAGTGTGAGGCATTTTGACGCTCTCCTTGTTACCAGCTTGTTTCATATTCATCATGACCACCGACAGGCGCTTGCCTGCGTGCGTGAATTTCAAAGCATTGGGATTGAAATTTTTTCTCCTTTGGAAGGTCATATCTCCGCAGGGGATGTGCTGCTATGATTGCCATTTCCGAACGGGTTTACCTTTCCATGTTCAAGGATGAGCCAGATGTTCTCACGGTTCCGGAAGCCGCAAAATTGCTGCGTATCGGTATCAATCAGGCCTATCGCTTGGCGCGGAACGGCCAATTGGGGAGCATCCGGGTGACCAATAAGGTTCTGGTCCCCAAGCTGTCCGTTGTGGCGTTTCTGGTCGAAAATAACCCGTGCAGGTTTGTACCGTTTGACACCTGGCTTTCTCCGTCTGAGTGTGGTAATGTGTGTACTGCCGACGGCAGTACCGGAGAAAATCACGCGAAAGGAGAACGGAAATGAAACGAATCACAGGCCGTTTGGCCACGAAAAATCAGAAATGGTACGCCGTGTTAAATTTGTATGACACAGAAGGAGTTCGCAAGCAAAGATGGGTCAGTCTCGATCTGGAGGACAAGCGCGGCACGAAAACGGAGGCCAACCACCGGCTCGCCGAGGTGTTGGCGCAGTACAACGTTGGGGATTTATACCTTCAGGAAAACATGACCCACGCGGAACGGGAACGCAACCGGATCGCCAATATGTTGGTGGAAAATTATCTTCCGGAATGGCTGGAGCAGCACAAGCCCAATATTTCAAGCTCCACCTACCTGAATTACAAGAGAATGATCAACGGCAGGATGACAGCTTTTTTCAAGCCGATGAAGCTCAAGGTAAAGGAGGTCACCGGCGACGAAATCAACGCCTACTACACGACGATTCGCTCCGACGGGCTGAAGGGCACGACGGCGCAGCGCCACCACGCCATGCTGCACAGGGCTTTCCAGCAGGCGGTAAAACGGCGCATCATCCCCACAAATCCCTGCCTGCAGGCCGACAGGCCCAAATCCGTGCCGTTCATTGGCAGCTACTACAACGCCGAGGAGCTGAAGGGGCTTCTGAACTGCGTCGAGGGGGACCCGATCCGACTGGTCATCATGCTGGCGGCCTACTACGGTCTGCGCCGCAGCGAGGTGCTGGGGCTGAAATGGTCGGCGGTGGATTTCACCGCCAAAACGGTCAGCATCCGGCACAAGATTCTGGAGGAGGAAACCAAGAGCGGCATCGTGCTCAAGGGCTACGACGTGATGAAAACAAAATCCTCCTACCGCACCCTGCCCTTGATCCCTCACATTGAGGAGGAGCTTCTGGCGGAGCAGGCGAGTCAGGAGGAAATGCAGAAGGTCATGCGCGGTGCTTACGACAAAAAATATTCGGAGTACATATGCGTGGACGCCTTGGGCGGCCTGATTACCCCACAGTATGTCAGCAGTCATTTTCAAGTCATTCTGAAAGAAAACGGGCTTCGAAAAATACGCTTTCACGATTTACGGCACCCCGATGTCAAGCTATCGACAAAAAATAAAAGGCTTGATTTTCGCTTAAAAACACCAACCCCAGACTACCAAACAGCAGTTTGATAATCTGGGGTTCTTGCTTTTATAGCTCATGTGCAGAAGTCTTTCAGCTTCCAACGCACCTCAATCTGGTTGTCGGGATAAACGGTCACTCGGTCAATCAGCGTGTCAGCCAACTCACGGGTCAAAGTGGACTGTGCCTGCACATCGGAGGCCAGCCGCCTTTGGGTGGTTTGCCGTTCACGGCTCATCTGTGCCTGCTGAACCTGCTGTGACAGGCGAGTGTAGCATCTGCGTAGCTGTGTTTCTTCATCGCTCTGTACAGCTTTCTCTGCCTGATACGTCTGCAAACTGATTTCCCGGCAGATATAGCGCTCGTATAGCCGACGCTTCTCCGCCTGCCGCGCCTGAATTTGGCGTTCATATTCTGCCATGCGTTCCGTCTGGATAGAAAGCTGCGACACATCCGTGATGGAATCCATATTCAAAATGATTTGAGCCTGCTTTGCAATCATAGCGAACAGCACTGCTTCCAGTTCAGCTTCATCAATTTGAATGCCGCCACGATGGGAATCCGGCAGTGTAATGGCGTGTCGGCAATAGAAGTTAGGAATCTTTTTCGCATTCCGACTGAGCGCATGGTCGCAGCAGCCGCAGAACACCTTGCCGCGCAAAGCGTAGCTCCGCTCTGCCTTTTTGGGACACTTAAAGCTGGGCAAAATTGCTTGCACTTGCTCGAATACAGCTTTTTCCACGATAGCTGGGTGGTGGTCAGGAATCTTGAACCACTCGCTTTCATCCTTCATCCGTACCCGTGAGCTGCCTACCTCACGCACCGTCCGCTTTCCGATGATGTAGGTGCCAATGTACCGCTCATCCCGCAGCATTGAGAGAAGTCGCGTTCTGTCCCACGCATAATTACAGCGGGAAATGTCGTAGGTTTGGAGGCCCTGCATGGCTTTGTATTCCCCCGGTGTGGGGACTTTTTCAGCATAGAGATATTGGATAATCTGAGTGATGGTGCGTCCCTGCGCCGCCAGCGCATAAATCTCCTTGACCATCTTTGCCGCTTCGGGATCAACCTCCATGCGCCCATCGCTCCCTTTGCGGTAGCCATAGCAGCAGATTTTGCTTTGATATTCACCCCGACGCATCTTGGCATACTTAGCGGATTTGGATTTCACAGAGAGGTCACGGCTGTAAA
>Ga0070399_1004840_pt1 | contig 10875 bp, 12 predicted proteins | sample BioMet4_FD_61217 | JGI IMG/M metagenome (GOLD analysis project Ga0070399, IMG submission 61217) | Microbial communities from bioreactor (seeded with sewage sludge) at LBNL, California, USA - Biofuel metagenome 4 (version 1) | ecosystem: Engineered > Bioreactor > Anaerobic > Unclassified ... | reverse complement strand
GCAAAAATAAGTATAAAATCCCATGCCCATTTTTCATAGGTAAAGATCAAGCGCAGATATAGATATTTACTGCTCATTCATCAATTCAGATGCCCACATTTGTTGATGAAGAGCCAAATTTTCTTGAGTTTATATTTCTGTGTATCTGGATGATCCACTTCAAAGATATGCATCTTGTCATTGGTATTGCGAAAAGAATAGGTGTCCATGCCGGCTCCACAGATGACATATTGGCAGTGTGGATGCAGTGCCGCAAATTTTTGCAGCTCTGTTTCAGCGAATGCAATTCTCGCCAGAGGAATCGGTGTGATATAACGATTCAATGTTGTTAGAATATCTTTTGCAGCAATATCTGCATTTGGATCAAGGGCTTCGGTATCAAAGTTTTTCACAATTAACTGCTTGATCGTTTCGTACTGATCACGTCCCATTAAATCAAATGCCAGATAATCGTCATAGATTTTATTTTTTTCATAAGTGGAATGATATGCTCCTGCAAATGAGCACAGTTCTGCGGTGATGCTTTCTCTTTTTTCTATCATGTTCTCTTGTCCTCTGCGTATAAAAAAATCCCATCGAAGTATAGATATTTCTATCTAAATATTTCGACGGGATTGGTTCTATATGAATTCTAATAATGCATGTTCCCGCCTATTGTTTGCAGCAGAGACAGCAGCAGAAAGATGGCATGAAGAAAACAGATGCAACAGTATTGATATTCATATTTTCTTTACTTGACTGTTTTCTCATCTAGCTCTCCTTTTTTTAAATTATCCTAATAATACTTTTCAGAATAGATCGGGTCAACGAATATGATCTCAGTGGGCACTGATTACATATTATTTTTTACCAGCTAGGTCTTTTAATGCATCTAATGAAGTGACTTTCTTTGAATAGAGAGTCAATGGAGCAGAGGATGTATCACCAATCGATGTCAGATCATACCCCTGTGATTTGATTTCTGACTGCAGGTAAGCCTTATGCTGGAATGCATTCAAATCTATCTCACCGCTATTCAATGCTTCATTCGGCAGATTGTAGGCATCGAATGTTACAACATCAATATAGATACCGGCATTTTCTTCATCGAGTACTTTCTGTACAGCCTTCCAGACATCACTTGCTCCGCATACACCTACCTTAATATCTTTCTTGCCGTCTTTAGATGTATTGTATCCCTCGATCTTCTGAACGAAGTCAGCGTCAACGGTATAGTTCTTATCATAATCAAAGGCAGGAATGGATGCCTCTTTGTTCTTTTCCAGAATATATTCTGCGACAATCTGTGTCTGATATGCTTTGACAATCGTCTTGTAGTCGGCGTTGTCTTTATCTGCTGTTCTTGCGACAATGACGTTGATGTATGGATTGTCAGAACCAACTTCCTGTACTTCAGTGATTAAGCCGTCTTTGCTTGGAGACAGTCCCGCGGGTACTGCATACGTGCCGTTGATTGTGGAAGCTCCATAATCATCTAAAGTGGCAACCAATGTATTGGCAGCGGCAGGTACGATTTCAATGTTGTAAATATATTTTGTGACATCTTTTAATTCAGGTGTGTAACCAGCACTGGCATTGACTTCAATCAAGCCAGCCTTGGCAAGCAGATTAATTGCTCTTGCCTGGTTTGTTGCATCGCTCGGAACACCAATTTTAATAGCTTCGCCAGTAGATTTTGTACTGGCGGAAGAAGTATTTGTTGCAGAATTCGATGCAGATGCAGAACATCCGACCGTAAACAATGAAGAAGCGATAAGTAGTATTGCGGCTGTTTTTTTAAAGGTAATTTTGTTCATAAGTTTTCCCTCTCATTTCAAATGGAATATTTCTTTATTCAATGTTGCTTTTGCTAAGGCATTGCCAATGATTTGTATCAGTGAAACAAAGACTAACAGCAGAATGACACAGAGATTGACAACATCCTGATAATGCATGTTCTGCCCCTGGTTGATGGCAAAGCTGCCAATTCCACCTGCACCGACTGCACCGGCTGCCGTTGTCAGACCAATCAGAGAAATTGCAGTGATGGTGATGACACGGATCAAGTCAGGAAGTGCTTCCTTCAGATAGACACGAAAGATGATTCCAACCGTACCGCTTCCCATGGAACGTGCTGCTTCAATCTTTCCAGGATCTACATCAGCCAGAGCACTTTCGACTTGGCGGGTGAAGAATGGTACCGCTCCGAAGACAAGTGGAACAACGGCTCCTTTGACACCAATGGCTGTTCCTGTCAACAGACGGGAAAGGGGAATCAAAAAGATCAGCAGGATGATGAATGGAATGGAACGGAAAATGTTGGTTACTGTTTCAAAGATGAGATGAATCGTACGATTCGGCTTAATGCCGTCTGGTTTAGAAATAATCAGCAGAATGCCGAACAGACCGCCAAATAACAATGTCAGGATGCCAGAGAAGAAGAACATCTGAAATGTTGCATGCAGACTGTCTAGAAACATGTTCCAGTAATTTGCTACATTCGGAAACCATGATGCAAATGGTTCAGGCATGATGGATTACCTCTACTTCCACACCGTGTTCTTGGAAGAAATTTACGGCATTTTTAATATTTTCAGGAAGACCGCTGATCTCAGCAATGATGCCGCCAAGAGCACTGCCGGAGACAACATCTACATTTGCCAAGGCAATACTGACATCAACGTTGTAATTGCGGGAGACTTCTGAGATCAACGCATTACCGACGGCATCTTTCGTAAATATTAACTTGATCAGCTTCCGGTCATCTTCTTCCCGAACACTGACTGCTTTTGTGGCAATCAGTTTATCAATATTACTGAGCCCGGATGAACTTTCGACAAACTTCTTTGTAATGATTTGCTGCGGATGAGCAAAGACGTTGTATACATCTCCTTCTTCTACGACTCTGCCGTCCTCCATGACGGCCACACGGTCAGCAGCTTCTTTGATAACTGCCATTTCATGAGTGATAATGACTATCGTCAGACCAAGCTGATGATTTAATTCCTTGAGCAGATGCAGGATGGATTCTGTCGCATCAGGATCCAAAGCGGAAGTTGCTTCGTCACTCAGCAGTACTTTGGGCGAATCTGCCAATGCTCTTGCAATAGCAACTCGCTGCTTCTGTCCTCCGGAAAGTTGACTGGGATATACATTTCTTTTATCTTCCAAATTGACTAGTTTAAGTAGTTCATTGACTTTTGCCTGAATTTCCAATCGGTCCAGTCCGGTGTATTTCAAGGGATAAGCAATGTTGTCAAAGACAGTTTCTCTGTCCAACAAATTGAAGTGCTGGAAGATCATGCCGATGGAACGTCTGAGTCTGCGCAGATCTGCATCACTCAGTTTTTTTTCTTTCTCTTCTTTTGATAAGAAGAGTTTTCCTTTATCCGCACGTACTGTACCAAATCCCTCAATGGAAATCGTGCCGCTCTCAGGTCTTTCTAGAAAGTTGATACATCGGACCAAGGTGCTTTTCCCAGCGCCTGAGTAACCAATGATGCCGAAGATTTCACCGTCTTTGATATGAAGAGATACATCATTCACGGCATTGATATTGCTTTTTTTTAAAACAAAGGTTTTGTTTAGGTGATTGATTTCAATCATTATTTATCCTCACATTTCCAAAAAGAAAGGAAGCTTTCTGCTTCCCGATGTTCTATCTGCGATACAGGCTTAAAAGAAGCGGGATCGACTCGGACACCGGATATTTCTTCTGTACATACACATCATCATCTTTATAAATCCATATTTGTTTTTCATCAGAATCAATCCTCCTTTTCTTTATTAGGTACAGTTTATCTTTTCTCACGTCTCTTGCCTAATTGCAATAATCTTGTAGCAGCCATCAATTTAATTTATACTTCAAAATATTTTTTTAATTCATTGATATAATCTTCTGCTATATCAGATAAAATCGTATGGCTTCTAATAATATAACCAATCTCCATAACAGTGTTTGGATTCTTTTTGTCTGCCTGATATGGTACAGCAACGTAATCATTTCCATTTAATTCTTCTGAGATGATGCCGGAACATAAAGTGTAGCCATTCAGTCCACGCATTAGATTCAGCATGGTTGCCCGGTCATTGACTTTAATTGTGCGGGGATATTCATTCTGTCCAAGAATCTCTTCTCCTAAGTAGAAGGAGCTGTTCTCTCCTTGGTCAAAACTCATATTTGGATAATCTTTCAATTGATCAAATGCAATCGATTTGTTTTTTGCCAGAGGGTGTTTCTTATATAAATAAACAAATGCGTTGGCTTTTACCAGACGATGAAACTCGAGATTCTTTTCAAGAAATATTTTTTGCAGATATTTTCGGTTGTAATTGGAAAGATATAGTATTCCGATTTCACTGTTGCTGTTACCGACATCATTAATAACATCCATTGTTTTTGTTTCACTGATCTCGAGATTGTATTTGCTTGTACCATTTTTCTTGACTGTTTCTACAAATGCTTTTGTTGCAAAGGAATAGTGTTGAGCAGAGACTTTGAATTTATGATGAATCTGATCAGGAGAACTGTATTTATCTATCAGCAATTCATACTGCTGATAGATCTGCCGAGCATGTAAGAGAAAATCTTTCCCTTCATTCGTCAGTGATACACCACGGCTTGTCCGGTTGAAAATCGTGATATGAAGTTCCTCTTCCAATGCATGGATTGCGCTGGTCAATGTTGGCTGAGAGATATAAAGCTTCTCTGCCGCAGAATTCATTGATCCCGAATCAGATACCGTTAAAGCATAATAGATCTGCTGTAGAGTCATACTGGAATCTCGTTTTGATGTTCCACATGCCAGGCATGATCTTCTTTTATTTTTCTCAACAGAGATGCATCTTCAAACAGATCTAAGGAGGTCAATGCAAGTACCTTTGCACCAAGACCGATAGAAGCCAGCCCTTTTTGACTTTCTGCAGCTGCCAGGAACTCTATGGAATGACCGGCAATTTTTTGGTCAGAGATGGAAATGTGCGGTTGGATTGTAGGCACCTTCTGAGAGACATTGCCTACATCACTGGAACCTGGGGCAACCACATCAGGATGATGGGTGATTGTTTGGCCAAGTTCATTCAGATTTTTTTCATAGACCGCATCCAAAGAAGGAGTCAGCACCATATTCTCGACAAGATTTTGATACAGCTTCATGGAACCAATGCATCCAGTCTGCAGTGCGGCACCTTTGACAATATTTTCTACCTTGGCATACAGATGATGCAGTGTATCAATGTCAGTTGCCCGCAGATAATATTTTGATTTTGTATAATCCGGAATAACATTCGGTGCCAGACCACCATCCACAATGATGCCGTGAATACGGATCTGATTGGTCAGTTGCTGACGCAGAGAAGAGACTGCATTATAGGTCAGGATTTGGGCATCCAATGCATTGATGCCGTCTTCTGGATTTCCAGCTGCATGGGCAGCTTTGCCATGGAATTCGATATCCACTGGTGCACATGCGTAGCATCGCGAACTCAGATTATGTTCCGGGGAACCACCAGGATGGACGCAAAGCGCAAAGTCTACATCTGCAAAGTATCCTTCTTTGACGAAGGAACCTTTTGCACTGCCTTCTTCTCCACCTTCTTCTCCCGGGGTGCCGTAGACACGGACCTCTCCGCCCAGTTCATCAATGACTTGTTTCAAGGAGGCTCCTGCCAAAGCGCTGGTGGCTCCGAAGAGGTTGTGCCCGCACCCATGTCCAAGGCCTGCCAAAGCATCATATTCTGCTAAGAATGCAACGACTGGTCCTGGTTTGCCTGTCTTATAGGAAGCCGCAAATCCTGTGCGGTGTTTCGCTGCTGGCATCTCGATTGTAAATCCTTCTTCTTTCAACTTTTCTGATAATGTCTGGCTGGCAAAAAACTCATAGTTGGAAACCTCCGGTTTGTCATGAATTGCTTGTGAAATCTTTTGATATGCGTTCAAACTTTTATCAACGTAATCTTTGATCGTTTCTCTTCTGTCTGTCATATACAGCACTCTCTTTCCGTAAAAAAACACTCATTCAATTGATTGAAGAGTGTTCTAGACTATGATTTATTTTATGTGCAAAAAAATGATCACACATTCTCACAGCTTCGATCACTCATTAATAGATTGCACATACACATCATCATTGTCTCAGCTGTATTCATCATTTACGGTCCTTTCTAAATTGAATAAATCTTAAGACAAATTATTTTAAATTACAAATCCTTTATATTTATAACAAGATATTAAAATAATTGATATCTAGTGTTCCGTCCATAAATTATGAATGCATAATTTAAGAAGAAAAAGAATGTTCAAAGAAAAACGCAAATTTTAAACATCCTTTGTAATACTATATGGATCGATTCTTCTTAACTTTTCCTCCGATATAAGAAATGTTATTAGAATTAACTACAATGATTTTCGTTCTTCATCAACAAATGTCAGCATCTCAATGGATGAATCAACAGTAACAATCTCAATCTGCACTTGATTAATGCTTATATCAATTAAGTGTGAGATTCTATATGTATTCTTACAAGAAATAAGAGATGACACCACTCCCATGGTGTCATCTAAGTACACGACAAACATGGCAGAGAAGTATTGAGCCTGTCTTTTGAACAATTCAGTGAAGAACACAATTCAACAATCATCACGACAAGCAAGCCATTGTCACAATGAAAAGAGATATTCGGTGATCCAATCAATACAAATGCGATACTGGATTGTCTTCTGCATTACTGCTATGGTATCAAAAGTATAGTTCATTCTACCGTACAAATGTGATGCCGAAGGTCCTTCTGATTTCAAAAACGCTTCTGATTCAGAAAAAAATAGTTACAATTCCACATAGATTAATACACGATTCATCATTTTTTCTTGGATTCATCTGAATAATAAGTGCCGCTATGTTCATGTTTAACTCCACATCAAACCTTTAAACAGACGGATGCACATCAAATGCATAATGCAAATCATATTGATAGTTAGAATCTTAAAACTTATATACAATTTTTATTCGTTATCAATCTGTATCTTCTCTTTCGATGTCAATTACATGATGAAAGACCAACCGTTCTTGCGCAGTTTTTGAAGTCGACTTCATGGATTGTTTGTTTTATTTCGAATTACTGAGCAGAAGTAAAACATGCATACAATACAATTGACAACCGATTATTTGAAGATGAAATTAAAAGTTGCTCAATATACAGAAAACTGTATAATTGATCTAGCGTATGGAAAGATGGTTCGAAGATTAGTGATGGTGGATTCACCGGCAATAGAAACATGATTCATTAATATAGTTATGAGATTTGATTGGAGAATAGGCAATGTCGGAATATATATTGAAAAATAAGGCGGCCACGGTCATTGTAAGTGAATTTGCGTCAGAGATTCATAGCTTTAAAGACAATGTGGCTGGCATCGAATATATGTGGCAGGGTGATGCGAAATACTGGGCCGGGAGAAATCCTACATTATTTCCAATCGTTGGTTCGACTTGGGATAAAAAGCTGCATATTCATGGAAAAGAGTACGCGATTGGAAACCATGGATTTACTAGACATAGTATGTTTACGTGTGTAGAACATACTGCGGAACACTTGATCATGCGTTTAAAAAATAATAGCGATACAGAAAAACAGTTTCCATATGCGTTTACAATGAATATTACCTATACATTAATCAAAAGAACACTAAAGATTCACTATGAGATTACAAATGATTCGAAAAGCAGAATGCCATTCAGTTTTGGCTTGCATCCAGCATTGAACTGTCCACTGGATATAAATAAAAAATTTGAAGATTATTATATTGAGATGGATCAGCCGGAAATGATTGAGCTAGACAACGGAGAAAAGGAGATTCGCACCATCATTCCGCTAAATCGGGATTTGCTGCGTAAAACATGGATCATTCCGAAGCCGAAAAGTACAAAGGTATCACTAACGGATGGCAGGCATCGCGTTACAGTGCATTTCCAAGGGTATGAATGGTTGGCTTTTTGGAGCCCAGATGCGCCGTTTGTGTGCATTGAACCATGGCACGGGCATGACGATTTTAAAAAAATAGAAGTTCCTTTCGAAAAACGAGAAGGAACGATATTGCTTGAAACACAGCATAACTGGGAAACAGATTATGCAATTCAAATTGATTGAAAGGGAAAAATACGATGTTTAATGTAATTATTAGAAAGAATCAAGATGAAGTGAGCAACGAAGCTTTTAAGATCATGAAGGATGTTCTAAAATCAAATCAGAGACCTGTATTAGGACTGGCAACTGGTTCATCACCTGTCGGATTGTACAAGAAGATGATTGTAGACCATGTGGCAAATGGTACATCGTATCAAAGATGTGTAACATTTAATCTTGATGAGTATGTAGGTCTGCCGGCAAACCATGCCCAGAGCTATTACACATTTATGCACGAGAATCTGTTCTTTGACATTGATTTGCCAGAAGAAAATATTCATATTCCAAATGGGAATGCGAAAGATGAAGCGGCGGCCTGCAGGGAATATGAAGATGAATTGAAAAAGTTTGAAGTGGATATTCAAATATTAGGAATTGGTTCCGATGGTCATATTGCATTTAATGAGCCAGGTACTTCTTTTGAATCCGAAACACATTTGATGAAACTGACGGAACAGACAAGAAAAGACAATGCGAGATTCTTTGAAGGTGATATCGATCAAGTGCCTTCTGAGGCGATTACCCAAGGTCTGGCATCTATCATGAGAGCGAAGAAAATTGTGCTGATTGCGACAGGTAAGAATAAAGCGAATGCTGTATATAATATGATCCATGGTCCAAAGACAACGGCATGTCCTGCATCTGTACTGAGGGATCATATGGATGTGACTGTGATTCTGGATGAAAGTGCTGCCGAAAAGATATAAATGGACTTGTCAATGACAAATTCCCTATGCATCTATAACTGTCAGTGTTGATAAGATGCTGAGTGTCATTTGATGAAGCGTAAAAAATGTTGTACCCTTAAATCAGAGTCGTAAATATTTCACAAAGGAAATGACTATGGACTATCAAAAACAACTGCTCAGTAAGAATGGATATGCAATTGTGAAACTTTCACAAGAATTTTTACGTTACAGTATTGGCGATCGCATTCCTACCGTAAGTCAGCTGACAGATGAATTGGAAATTGCCAGAGGAACCATTGAAACAGCGATGAAGACACTGCAGTCAAATGATGCCTTGTATATTGAATCGCGCGGACATTTGGGCTCTTATCTGACAAAGAAGAATACGCATATTCTTTTGCAGTATGCAGGAATAAATTCTATCGTAGGAGCAATGCCGCTTCCTTACTCAAAAAAATATGAAGGACTGGCAACGGGACTGACTTCGGCTGCAGATAACAGCTACAGCATTCCAATTACGCTGGGATATATGCGCGGGGCCAAGAATCGGATTGCGATGGTCACTGAGAAAAGATATGATTTTGCGGTGGTATCAAAATATGCGGCAAAAGAATTTAGCAAGCAGTATGGGAAAATATCGATTGTAAAAGAATTTGGCCCTCATAGTTATTGCTCAGAACATGTCATTATTTTCCATGACCCAAAGGAAAATTCAATCCGTTCAGGAATGAAGATTGGCATTGACGCCGATTCTATTGATCAGAAGAATATGACAGAAAGAGTATGCAAAGGGAAAAAGGTGTCCTTTATACCGGTACAATACAGTACGTTATTGGAAAGAGTTATCGATGGTGACTTGGATGCAACAGTTTGGAATAAAGATGAAATCATTGATAAGGTATCATCCATTAAATATAAAGAAATCAAGCATACAGATGATGATGATACCGCTGCTGTGATTGTGACTGGTGTAGAGCGTCCAGAGATATTTCTGCTGTTAAAAGAGATTATTAATGTGGAAACAGTATTGAATATTCAAAAACTGATTATGGAAGGCAAAATAACGCCAAGTTATTAGAAAATAAATCACATAATGTTATCGTTCAAAGGATATTGACACGGATAAGTATCCGGTTTATATTATAATCATAATACAGTATACTGTATATTGAATTAACGAGGGGAATTATGTTAAAAGAACGAATTGATATCTTGCAGCAGGGCCAGGTGATTTCAGCGGAAGTGGCAGAGTACAGTAAGAAAGTTATTGATCTATTAGAAGATGGAAATTACGACGAAGCAAAAATGGAAATGTTTACTACACATCTGGCAATGGCAACCGAACGAGTAAAAAAGAATGAACCTGTCGAAACACTTGATGACAGTATTTGGGAACAGATATCAGCGGATCGATGCTATAGCAAGGCGGCAGATATTTTTGCTAAGATTGTTTCGCTTTGCCCAGTTGTGTATCCGGATGGGGAAAGAAAATTCCTGATGATGCATTTATGCAGTCTGCTTCAGGACAAGGAGGATTGATCATGTTAAGAATTGTTGTCGGCGGCCAGATTATGAAAAGCGAAATTTTTGATTTTATTGAAAAGTACTATGGAAAAGGAAATGTTGAACTTGCCGTTAAAAATGACTTAGATGCTGTTATGGCAATGAAGGCAGGCCAGTTCGATTATTACATTGGTGCCTGTAATACCGGCGGTGGAGGTGCATTAGCAATGGCAATTGCTTTGCTTGGCCCTTCAAAGTGTCAGACTATTTCAATGCCTGGAAAGATATTTTCTGATGAGGATATTAAAAAAGCTGTTGATTCAGGCAGAATTGCATTTGGCTTCACAGCCCAGCATATGGAAAATGTTCTTCCAGTATGGCTGAAGGCTATCGACGCAAAGAGCGTCGGATAAAAGAAAGGGAATAGAAATATGAGCTACATTATTCTAGCTGCGATTGGTGCATTAGCTTCAATCATGGCAAACAAGGGCATCGCAGTATTCAACGACGGGTTCCGCCCGAT
>Ga0070399_1004838_pt1 | contig 10877 bp, 7 predicted proteins | sample BioMet4_FD_61217 | JGI IMG/M metagenome (GOLD analysis project Ga0070399, IMG submission 61217) | Microbial communities from bioreactor (seeded with sewage sludge) at LBNL, California, USA - Biofuel metagenome 4 (version 1) | ecosystem: Engineered > Bioreactor > Anaerobic > Unclassified ... | reverse complement strand
CGTGCGAAGCGGGTGGCACGCGGACTCCGGCCGCGTCAACCGTCGTCCCTCATGTGCTAGGGACCATTCTTCGTGAATCTCAACAAAATCGCATTTCTCCAAAAAATCAACCTTGCACCCGGAAGATGCTGTTGTCAGTTCAAAGGGGTTTCTTCGTTCGGCGCTTACGAAACACCAAAAAACAAAAGGGCGCGAATTTGATTCGCGCCCTTTTGTGAGAGAAACTGCAATAACCAACGCTACGAGAGCATCACCTGGCCGCCCGTGACGGGGATGGCCTGGCCGGTTTCGTAGGCCTGTTCCATCAGATAGTAGATGGCTTTCATCACGTCCGGCGTGGTGCAGCCGCGGCGCATGGGAACCTTGGCCTCATAAAACTTTTTCACGTCCGCGAAGGTTTTGGCGCCGGGCACCTTGCCGCTGTCGAGGTACTGTTTGAACAGCCCCTTCTGCGGGTCGGACCAGAGCGGGCCGTCGTAGAAGTTGCCGGGACAGATCGAGTTGACCTTGATGCCGTCCGTAACTAATTCCAGCGCGAAACTCTGCGTGAGGCCGATGCCACCGAATTTGGACCCGGCGTACGCGCCGTTTTTGTTCGACCCCACCAGTCCGGATTTGCTGTTGATCTGGATGATGTCAAACCATACGCTTGGAACGGCTTTGTGCTGAAGTTCGAGGATCGGCGAGATCGCCTGAACCGCAAGGAAGTAACCTTTGTAGTTCACGTTGGTTACGAACTCCAGATCCTTGACGGACAGCGTTTTGACGCTGCCCGCGCGCAGCACGCCCGCGTTGGAGACAAACACGTCGACGCCGCCGAATGTCGCGACAATCTGCCTGATCGCGGCGTGGAGCGAATCGATGTCCGCCACATTGACGGCTACGCCGATGGCGGCCTCGCGGCCGGCGGCGGCGTTGATTTTCGCGGCGGCGGTGTTGACGCCGTCAACGTTGATGTCGGCCAGCGCAACCCACGCGCCCTGCGCGGCGAGGTCTGTGGCGATTTCAAAGCCGAAGCCTTGGGCGCCGCCGGTGACCACGGCGATCTTGCCTGCAGCGCGGCCGTGCGCGTGGGCGAACTCGGCCTCATACGTGCCGAGCAAGTCGACGGTGACGCGCTTCGCACCTGCGGGCATCTGGCGGCGCAGCTCGGCGAGCACATCTTCGCAGTCCGGCGCGATGGAGACTACGGGCTCTTTGCCCGTGGGGTTAACCTGTTTCAGCCGGGGCAGCGTTTGCCCGTCGGCCATCAGTCCGCGCAATGCGGGCAGAATTTTCGTTACCATGTGTATCCGTCCTCTCTCACCAACAGTCGAATGTTTTTCCCTTACTTAACCTTCACCGGCTTGCCGCTCTTGGCAGAGGCATAGACGGCGTCGATGATCTTCATCAGCTTGACCGCCTGATCGGGCGTGTTGAGCGGTTTCTCTTTGCCGGCGAGCGTCAGAGCGAAGTTTTTGGCGGCGCGCAGACGTCCCATGGCGGGGTCAGGGGTGGTGATGATGTCGCGGTTCACTGAACAGCCGTTTTCCTGCACGTAGAGCTCGCAGGAGTCGATGCTGGTCTCGTCGAGTCCGTCGCGCCCGAAGAGGCGCTTGACGGTGCCGCCGGCCTTCTGGCCCTGGAAGGTGACGCTGACTTCCTCGCGCTTGTTCATCTCGGCCCACGAGTTGCGCAGGAAGAGCACCTGACCGGTCTTGAACCGCACGAAGCCGTGCGCTGCGGACTCGACGTCGGTGACGCCTTGGGCGACGTCGGGAATGCCCCACGGGCCTTTGAAGCTCTTGTCGGAAATGAAGTCGTTAAAGGTCTGCGCCAGCACCCAGTCCGGGGCCGGGTAGTCCATGAAGTACAGCGCGAGGTCGATCATGTGGAGCAGGTCGATGACGGGGCCTCCGCCGGAGAGCGCTTTGGTGGTGAACCAGCCGCCGAAGCCGGGGATGCCGGTGCGGCGGATCCAGAGGGCCTGCGCGGAGTTGATGCGGCCGACGGCACCGCTATCGAGGTAGGCCTTCATGGCATAAGATTCGGGGCGCGCGCGGTTGTTAAAATCGAACATCAGGATGCGCTTGGCCTTTTTGGCTGCGGCGGCCATGGCGACGATCTCGGCGGCGTTGAGGGCCGGCGGCTTCTCGCAGAAGACGTTCAGCTTGGCGGCCAGCGCCTGAAGAACGAGCGGCTTGTGAAACTTGTTCGGGGTGATCACCGAGGCGGCATTCAGCTTCTCGGATTTGATCATCTTGGCGACGCTGTCGTACACGGCGGGAATGTGATATTTGTCCGCAAGGCGCTGGGCCGCGGCTTGGTTCACATCGGCGATGGCGGCGACTTCCGCGCCGCCCGAGATGAATCCGGGGATATGGTAATTGGCCATACCGCCCGCACCGATGATACCGATTCTGATACTCATAAATACTCCTTTGCTCGAACGGCGTGAGAAACATTCCCAAGCTCGTCCGAATCACTTCTTACTAGCAAAACTTCACCAGTGTACGACAAACGAGGGAACGCGAAAATCCAAAAAACCGAATCCGCTTTTGCTTTCGAATCAGGGCGCGTGACAAACAATTTGACCGTGTGGGACAAACCCGGTAACCTGCTTGTCAACTTACAGTGGCTGGTTTGCCTAAGAAAACAAAAGGACTGAAGCCGGACGAGTTTTTGGGTTCTGTCGTGTCGCTGGCTAAAAAGCCGGAGGAGCCTTTGCAAACCTTCTTTCTAAACAGCCGAAATCGATGCTGGTGTGTTTCGCCTTTTTATCGAAGGCAATGCGTGGGGGCGTTCGCTTTCTGGCTCTGTGTCTCTTCGTTTTCAGAAGCGGCGCCGATTCGCAACGTCATTCTGTGTATCGGTGACGGGATGGGGCCTGAACAGGTTAAGGCCGCACATTGTTATGCGGGGACTAATCTGGTTTTTGAAACGTTTCCTTATCGGAGTCATTTGACGACGGTGAATGTCGATGGGGAGGTGACCGATTCGGCGGCTGCGGCAACCGCGCTGTCGACGGGATGCAAGGTTTACAACGGCGTCATCAGCATGGCGTACCCGGGTGACGGCAACGAACTGGAAACGCTCTTGGAATATTTCAGCAAACGGGATAAAAGCACAGGACTGATAACGACCTCCTATCTGACCGATGCCACGCCGGCCGGTTTTGGCGCGCACGAGCCAAGCCGGGAAAACCGGTCTCAAATTGCCGCCGATTATCTTGCGCAGACCCGCCCCAATGTTTTACTGGGGGGCGGCGGAGAAGGGTTGGATGCGGTGGCTGTGACGAATGCGGATTATCTGCTCGTCACCAATACCGCATCGCTTTTTGAGGTGACGGCTTTTTCTGAAGGGCAGCATATCGCCGGACTGTTTGGCAACGGACCGATGCCCTATGTCTACGATGGAATGGGTGACCTTCCGACCTTGGCGCAGATGGTTTGCCGCGCGCTGTCTTTTTTAAGCAGCGATCCGGACGGTTTCTTCCTCATGATCGAAGGCGGCCGCATTGATCATGCCTGCCATGCAAACGATCTTGTCCGGTGTGTCGCCGAGACGCTGGCGTTCAATGAAGCTGTCCGCGTTGCGGCATCGTGGGCGGCGGCGCACGGCGACACGCTGCTTCTTGTGACGGCCGATCATGAAACCGGCGGGCTTGCGGTTCTAACGGACAACGGCTCCGGCGTTTTGCCGGGGGTTTCGTGGAGTTCGACGGGGCACACCGATACGCCTGTGCTTGTTTACGGAACAGGCGTGAACGCCGAACAGGTGACCGCATTGTCCGATAATACGGAGCTTCGCGGTGTCGCGTGCAGTCTGACACAAACGCCCCCCGTCGGGTTTCGGATTGAGCGGAGCGCGGAAGGATGGGCAAGAACGCAGTGGGCCGTCAGCAGTGGCGATGTCTGTCGCATCGACTATGCGCCGGTGCTTACATCACCGGTGTGGCTCCCCGTGCAAACGGTCACAGCCACAAGTTCGCGCGTCGTTTGCGCATTCACGAACGGCGTGTCTTCCGCACAGGGATTCTTCCGAATGGTTACGCTTCTGCCGACCGCCGAGTAGGCCTCAGCGCGGCTTACTTCGGCCAGAAAAATCCGCAAGGACGGTCAGACGCCACAAGGTCGCGGTCTGCCAGGTCACGCGGGTCGATCGGGAACGTGCAACAGTTCGGCAACCGGTAAACGGTGTACAGGCGGCAGGTCGAGTTCCCGTCGGGATGGAGATGCAGTGCGCCACACTTGTTGGCGATGAGATGACAACAGACGCCGCACCGCTTGCATTCGCCTTGGCGTCTGGCCAAGCTTTCGCGCACGTAGGCGGGACGAAAAACGTTCAAAAGAAAACGCCGCAGGACACCGCGTAAAAGCAACAGTCGGATGTGTAGCGTCAGCGTTTGGGGAGCGAAAGGGGTTGTTGTTTCAAGTTGATTCATGAAGATGATGCCGCAGAGGCCGAAAAATTATTGGGTATCATAAACGCGACGGAGAGGCGGATGCAAGCCGATAACGCTGTGGGCTACACCCCAGTGGATCCGAATCCGCCTGTGCCGCGGGTTGTTTCTGAGACTTCTCCGACTTCTTGGACATCGACGCGCAATATGGGCGCTATGACCATTTGTGCGATGCGCATGCCCGATTGGATTTCGAATGGCGCTTGTCCGAGGTTGATAAGAATAATGCCCACTTCGCCGCGGTAGCCCTCGTCGATTGTTCCGGGCGTGTTGAGCAGCGTGATGCCGTGCTTCAGGGCAAGTCCGCTGCGCGGACGCATCTGCGCTTCCGTTGCGGGGGGCAGTTCCATGACAAAACCGGTCCGGATGAGCTTGCGCTCGCCGGGCAAAAGTGTGACGTTCTCGCAGGCGCACACATCCAATCCGGCGTCAGCGGGGTGCGCATAGGCGGGCAGCACGGCCGACGGGTGAATCTTTTTGAACTTCGCGGTCATGCGAGGACGATCCGGGTGGCGGCGGTCCAGGGGACTTCGCCTGCGCCCTTGCCGACCGCGACGCAAAGGTCGGCTTTCATATCCGGACGAATGTTGGCGAGCGCGTTTGTGTCGAGTTCGCCGTTTTTGCGCGCGGCATTGACGTCGAACCAGACCGTTTTTACCCCTGCGGCACGGAGGGCGGCATCAAGCGCCGCCACAAGATCTTTCCATGGAACGTTGCCGCTGCCGTCGATGAGAGCCTGCTTGCACATGCGGAGCTGTTCAAGCACCCCGTCGAAATCGGGGAAATCTTTCGGTAGCGGGCGGGGCGTTGTTGTGGCGGGGTCGATCAGCGTTTGAGCGAGCGCCGCACCGAAGACGGGGGCCTGTTCGCCGAGCTCGCAGGGTTTCACCTGAACGGCGACACCGGCAGGCAGGCGCTTCGCCAGTTCGGCTTCAAAAGCAGGAGCGAAGAGATTCCAGTCGCGGGCGATGTTGCCGCCGATGACGAACGCGTCCGCCCCGAACTTCAGAAGCCAGGGCGTCACAAAATCGGCAAGGTTTAGGCCGAACGTCCGGTAAACCTGTTGGGCGGTCGTGTCCCCCTTTAGCGCGGCATGTGCGATCTCTTTGCCGCCGGGCACGGCCTGCCCCGTCAGACGTTGCCATTCGGCGACCAGCCAGCGGGTCGAGAAGAAGTCGTCGGCAATACCGGTTTTGTAAGGCACGTGCCACAACTCGCCGTCGGGAGGGACATCGGTGCCTGTGGTCTGCGGGCGGCCGTCTTTTAAAAACGATGCGCCGAAGCCGGTGCCCAGCGTGACAACGACGGGACGCCTGGCCCCTTTGGCTCCACCCCGAAAATACTCGCCGAGCGCGAAACAGGCGGCGTCGTTATTGAACACAACGGGTTTGCTGGCCGTGCCCAAGGCGTTGCTGAGGTACTGGCGGAAGTTGACGCCGAACATCTGCTCGTATTTGTTCTGATAGGGGGTGATGCGGCAGATGCCTTCTTCGTAATTGAAGGGGCCCGGGATGGCAAGCCCGACGCCCAAAACCTTGTCCGGTCCGACTTTCGCCGCGCACCGGCAGATCGCCTGTTCGAACACATCCAGAATGGCGGTCGGATACGTGTGCGTGTTGAGCGGTTCGCGCACGGTGCTGCCCGGGCGGAGCTCAAGCGAATCGGCGTCCACCAGATCCAGGGTGATGTGGGATCCGCCCACGTCAATACCAAGATAATAACGTTTTTTCATAACGTCGCTTTTCGTAAAAAGAAAAAGCCTCCTCCGTCTTCGGAAGAGGCTTTTTAGAAAGATTAATAGCGCTCAGAGAACCCGCTCGGCAACGGCATGGTTCCCTCCCACGAGGCAGGAGCAGCCCATGGCATATCCGTTTCGTCCGGCTTGTCTGACATGCATCCTGCAACAAAGAGCAGAACCATCATCGCTAACGCGGCTAAACAAAGCGCGTGTTTGAGATTAGAAGAAAACCACATCGCCTTTCTCCACGGCAACCTGCTGCCAATCGCTGAGAATGTCGGCGACCACCAGATTCTTGCCGCGCACCGCTTGGCGCAGCTTGATTCGGGTAACGAATTCGCCGGCCGCGCTTTGACGGCCCGTACGACGGACATTCATCTCCAACTGGGGTAACGGATTCTGACGTTCGGCGCCGAGCATCTCGGTCATCGCCTCGTCGCCAAATTCCACGATCGCAAACTTGAGCTCGTCATTGGACTCGATGATCTTGCCTTTGTCGCCGGCCGTCAGCGCGGTCACGGCAACCGCGTTGTCGGCGGCAGGCCCCATCCGGTTCCCTTCGCCCTTCAGGCGCTTAATCAAATCTTCGTTGGCCTGCTTGGTCTTGGCCAGCTCGTCGGTCAGCGTCACTTTCTCTTCGTTAATGCGCTCGACTTCATTCTTGGCATCGGCGACTTCGGCGGACATCTCTTTCTTCTCAGCGGTGAGCTTCGACACGCGCGTTTCCAACGTTTCCTTCTCGGTCTGCATGGCGGCCAACTGGTCTTTTGCGTCCTTTGTCTCTTTCTTGGAGACGCGTCCATCGCTCTTCAGCTTGTTGATTTCAGCAACCGACGTGGTCAGCACCTCGCGCATCTTGGCGAGTTCGGCGCGGGTTTTGTTGAGGTTCGCCTGCTGGACTTTGGCGCGGTCAAAAAGCTGATCCAAGAGCTCCTGCATGGATCCGGGGCCTTTCATCGTCGGCTTATTGTCGATCGGGTCCAGCACTTCTTTGCCGCTCGCATCCAGCGCGAAATAGTTGCGGAGCTGCTTGCGCTTCTCGACGTTGTCGAAATCCAGCGTGGGGAGGTTTTGCTGTTCGAGTTTAGCGGAGTACGTTTCCATCACGGGGGTCTTTTCGGGGTTGGCCACTTCGCGATCCGTTACTTCGGAGACGTCTTTGAGGATCTCAGGCGTCGCAGCATCGGCCGGATCCTGGGCTTCAATGGTTTTAGCCACCTTCACGATCTGGTCGATCATTACGCTGTTTCGACGCGCCAGAATTTCCCGTTTGGAAAAGACCTTGTTCGCGAAAAACAAGGCGACGAAACTCAAAATCAGCACAACGTAGACTAACACTCGCAGCAGCTTACCCATTGTAAATACCTCGACGTTTTACTTAAGACAAAGTTAACGCATATGGTTAAAATTAAAGCAAAAGGGGGGAGCTCTGCAACAACAAAGTGAGCGCGAAACGTTTTTTTGATTTCTCCCGTTTTCGTGTTACGGTCGGGTTATTTCTTGTCTTTCAGTTCGCCTTGACGCCGACAGATTCGTTATGTTATAAGCACGTTTACCATGAATGTCTTCGCGTCGTTAACATTTTATGCCCGTTTCGCGGGAGGTGCCCTTTTGGTCTTGGCGATGCCTTTGGCATACGGTCAAGGTGCTGCTCCATCCGACGGCAATTCCAATCAAGCGGCCATCAAACAGGAATTGGAATATATCCGTCTGTTGCAGACGTCGTTGCTGATGCCCGATTTCGCGGAACTGGTGATTCAGGACCTAAAGAAAAACTATCCCGAGGCCGCTGTGCAGGTGCGCGTGGCGGAGTTGGAGGGTATGCTTTCTCAGGGTAAATTCGCGGACGTCAAAGCCATCATTGACAAGCGGACCGACGCCGACAGCGCCGAAACGTGGGGGATGCGGCTGGCGTTGGGCGACGGCTATTTCACATGGGGCAAATACCCCGAAGCCCAAGCGATTTATGATGCTTTCTTTAAGCGGTTCGAGAAACCGCCGCCGGAGTTGGCGACGTTTTACCGGGATTCCGCGTACAAATATGCCCAGATGATGTTGCAGCTCAAGCGTGACCGCGATGCGCTTGCCTCTTACCGCCGGCTGTTCAATCTGAAGCTGGACGCGCCGGCGGAACGTCAGTTCCGTTCCGAAATGGCCGAATTGATGGTCCGCATCGCCGAAAACAGTCCGAAAGCGGACGAAAAGAAGGCTTTACTGGCCGAGGCCGATAAAGTGGTCGATGCCCTTTTGTGGCAGCAGGATATCTGGTTCGGTAAAGCGATTGTTCTCAAGGCCCACATCAAGCTGATTTCCGGCAACGTGGAAGACGCGCAGAAGATGGTTGAGAACTACATGCCGCAGCTGAAGCAGGTTCACGATGCCTTGATCAAGGAGGAAAAGGAGCAGAACGTCACCGGGTTGGTCCGGCTGAGCCCGATGGCCGAGTGCCGCTACCTGTTGGGTACGATGCTGTACGACGAAGCCACCAAACTCATGAAAACGCCGGGATATGATCAGGAAAAGGTGAAAGTGCTTCTGTTCGGGGCCAAGGACAAAGACGGCAGGCGGGCGGGTAACGGGGCTTTCAACCACTTCATCAACGTATTCGTTCAATACCCGGAAAGTCAGTGGGCGGCGGATTCCGGGTCGCGCGTGGACGAAATCAAGGCGCTGGTCAAAAAGGAATTCAATGTCACCATTCAGGTGCCGATTACCGCAGACCAGAAGGCCAAAATGCGCCAGAAGCAGTTTGCCGAAGCTCGCGTCCTTTACAATCAGAACGATTTTGAAAAGGCCGCGGAGGCTCTGATCGACGTGGTCAACCGGTTCCCCTCTTCTCCCGAGACGATTCCTGCGCTGGGCGATTTGGCGCGCTGTTACATCGAGTTGAACGACGAGTGGGGGGCGGACGTGGTGGTCGGCCATTTGGCCGAGAAGTTCTGCCAGAATCCTGATTTGATGGAAAACGCAGGCAACGAGCTGATGCGCGTGGCGGAGTATTACGGCGATCATAAGCAGGCGTCGAAACGCCAGGAAGTGTACGACCTTTATCTTCACAACTATCGGAACCACAGTTTGGCGCCTTCCACTCTGATGCGTTTCGGCGAGCAGGCCTTTAAACAGCAGAATTTCGACTCGGCGCTTAACTATTATCACCAGATTGCGGTTGGGTATACGAATTCGCCCCTTTATTTTGATGCGCTCAATCGCACCGCTCAGATTTACGAGGACCACGATAATCTGACGAACGCCATTACGGCGCTTACGGAGCTGGTTCAGCAGACCGAGGCGCGCGGCCGCCCGGGGGCAACCTTGGTGTCGGCCCAGTTCCGTTTGGCCCTGTGCCAGAAGAGTCTGGCCGTGACCGCGTTGCGGGCTGATCCTACAGGCGATGCCGGTGGCCACATGCGGGATCTGCTGCATGCCGTGGGCAATTTCAACCAGCTCGCCAAATCGCTCAGCGATCCGGCCGGCCCTTACGCGAATCCCGGTTCGCCTGCGGACAAAGAGCGTTATCAGTCCATTCTGGAGTCGGCGCTTTACAACAAGGCCTATTGCCTCCAGTTGATCACAAAGCCGGCCGACAAGGCACCCGCGCTGCAAAAGTTGGCTGTTGAAGGGTATCTCGACTTGGCGAACCGCTTCCCGAAATCGAAATATGTGCCGAGCGGGCTGATGCAGGCCGGTTCGATTCGCAGTTTGGCGGGCGACTCCGCGGGCGCGAATCAAATTTTTGAAAAACTCCGCAAAGATTATCCCGATTCCGCCGAGGCCAAGAATGTTCTGTTTGAGATGGGCCGTCGTTTCTTGGATATGGGCTATCGCGCTGAAGCGGTGGACACCTTCAAGAAAATGTTTGTGGAACAGGGCTCCTACAGCGATGCGCAGATCCTTTTGGCTGGACAGGAGCTTCTGAAGGCCAAGGAATATGATCTGGCGGCACAGGCGTTTGACCGCGTCATCCAAACGGCCAAAGAGCCCGTGATGCGCACGACCGCACAGCTCAACAAGGCCGAAGTTTTGGTGAACCAGGAGCAATACGCTACGGCGGTCCCGTTGCTGAAAGAGCTGGCTGCCGCGTTGAAGGGGTCGAGCCGCCTTTTGGATGTCAACCTGTTGCTGGGCCGCGCCGCCAGCGAGCAGGGCATGCGCGAACCCGACGCCGGCAAACGCGTCGAGCTCTTCAACATGGCTGTCAACGCCATGAAATTGGTCAAGACCTATCGCACCAATCAGCTGGACCGCGCGACGACAGACGTGCAGGTCGGCCGGTTGCTCACGCGCAAAGCGCGGGCCGAGGAGAAGTTCGGGACGCCCGAAGGTGCTCGCAAGTACAAGGGTCAGGCCATCGCCGCTTATGAGGCGTTGATCATGCAGTCTGATCGGTCCAACGACGAGATCGTTCCCGTTCTTCAGGACGCCTACCACGAGTGTTTGCCGCTCATGGCGGAAATCAAGGTTTGGCAGGACCTTTTGGACGACTGCAACACCTATCTTAAGAACTTCCCCACCGGGAAGTATGTCACCGATGTCCGCACGTTGAAGAGTCAGGCGGAGATCGAGGTCTCGACGGGAGGCGGCAAGAAATAAGCGGACCTTCCCGGTTGAATTGAACGAAACGGTCCGCGTGCGGAAGCGGGCAAAACGATCCTTTAAAGGAGCAATGACGATGACAACCAACGGTATTCTTTCCACTCT
>Ga0070399_1004829_pt1 | contig 10895 bp, 10 predicted proteins | sample BioMet4_FD_61217 | JGI IMG/M metagenome (GOLD analysis project Ga0070399, IMG submission 61217) | Microbial communities from bioreactor (seeded with sewage sludge) at LBNL, California, USA - Biofuel metagenome 4 (version 1) | ecosystem: Engineered > Bioreactor > Anaerobic > Unclassified ... | reverse complement strand
ATAAACAGAAATCTGAACAGGGAATTCTTTATCACATACTGGTTCTGGCATTCGGCTTTATCATGATCTATCCGCTGATATGGATGGTGATGAGTTCTTTCAAGCCTACCAGTACCATTTTTACGACAGCTGCAAAACTGATTCCGGAAAAATTCATCACCGACAATTATATTACCGGCTGGAAAGGCTTTTCAAAGGGTCTTACATTCGGTGTTTATTTCCGCAACTCGCTTTTCATTTCAATAGTTGCGACTATCGGCACTATTCTTTCTTCATCGGTTGTTGCTTATGCGATGTCCCGTCTTGAGTTTACAGGCCGGCGTTTTCTTAAAGTCATGATGCTTGCTTCCATGATGCTGCCGGCACAGATCCTCATGATTCCGCAGTACCTGTGGTATCAGAAACTCGGCTGGGTAGGTTCGTATCTGCCGCTTATTGCGCCGTACTGGTTTGCAATACAGGGATTCTTTATCTACATCATGATGAACTTTATCGATGGTATTCCCCGTGAACTTGATGCAGCTGCGAAGATCGATGGCTGTTCATACTATGCAACATTCTGCCAGATCATATTCCCTCTGCTTGTTCCGGCAATTGTCACAGCTTCGATCTTTTCCTTTATCTGGCGGTGGGATGATTTTCTTTCCGCCCTGCTGTATGTTAAAGACAGCACAATGTATCCTGTAAGCCTTGCGCTCAAGCTGTTCTGCGATCCAAGTTCATCTTCAGACTACGGCGCAATGTTTGCTATGTCGACATTATCGCTGCTGCCTGTTATGCTGATATTCATCTTTTTACAGAAATATCTGGTAGAAGGAATCAGCACAAGCGGACTTAAAGGATAATAGTAAATAATTATATAAAAGGAGTTACGTATGAGAGATTTAAAGAATATCAAAATAGCTTATATCGGCGGCGGCTCAAAACAGTGGGCGCGCGTCTTTATGAACGACCTTGCTCTTGCAAAAGATATATGCGGAGAAATCGCACTGTATGATCTGAACTGTGAAGCTGCAGAGCGCAACAAGAAAATCGGTGCACGTATTAATGAAACAAAACAAGCTGTATCAAAATGGAAATATGCAGTCTATGAAAAAATCGATGATGCGCTGAAAAATGCAGACTTTGTTGTTATTTCTATTCTTCCCGGCACATTTGAGGAAATGAGAAGTGATGTGCACGCTCCTGAAGCATACGGTGTCTATCAGTCTGTCGGTGATACATCAGGCCCCGGCGGAGTACTCCGCTCAATGCGTACAGTTCCCGCCTATGAAGGATTTGCAAAAAAGATACGCGATATCTGCCCTGATGCGTGGGTCATCAACTTTACAAACCCGATGAGTATCTGCGTAAAAACACTGTATGATGTGTTTCCGCAAATTAAGGCATTTGGCTGCTGTCATGAAGTATTCCATACACAGAAACTGCTGTGCTGTGCTGCCCATGAAATACTTGGTATACCGCAGCCTGACCGTTCTGAAATTTACACTGATGTTTCTGGTATCAATCACTTTACATGGTTTACAAAGGCATATTACAAAGACATCGACCTGATGGCACTGCTGCCCGCCTTCATCGAGAAATTCTTTGAAAATGGTTATTACGAAAGCGGTCCTGCAGATTCTTACAAGAAAGATATGTTTGCTTATGCAAACCGCGTAAAGATGGACATGTTCAAACGGTACGGTGTTCTTGGTGCAGCCGGTGACCGGCACCTTGTAGAGTTCATGAACAATACCTGGTATCTCAAAGATCCTGAAATGGTAGAGTTCTGGAAATACCGTCTGACAACTGTAGACTTCCGCATCAAGCAGTGCGATGAACGTGTTGCTGAGACAATCGCCATGGCAGAAGGAAAGAAACCGGTAAAAGTGGAAAAATCTTCTGAAGAAGCTGTTGAACTGATGAAAGCAATACTTGGTCTTGAAACACGCGTTTCAAATGTCAACATGCCAAACAGAGGGCAGATGCCAGGAGTCCCGGAAGGTGCTATCGTAGAAACAAACTGCGTATTTTCAAACAACGATGTAAAACCGATTACAGCACTGCCGCTGCCGGAAGGACCAAAAGCCCTTGTCATGCGCAATCTGCTTAATATCGAGACGCTGTACAAAGGTATCAAGGAACGCGACAGCAGCATTATTTTCCAGTCATTCATCAATCAGCCGCTGTGCTCTACACTCGGTTTTGATGATGCCCGTAAGCTGTTCAATACAATGGTAAAAAATACAGCAGCATATCTCCCTAAAGAACTGAAGAAGAAAATATGAGATTAGTTGACGCTCACGTACATATTTTTGAAACACTGAAGGGGTTCAGCGGTAAAGGTGAACTGTGTGCCATCGGCGGTGGAAAAGGCCGATGGGCAAATGGCGATACGGTGGATATGATTCCGAAAGGTGCCGGAGACAGGAACTTTACGATAGAAAGCTGCAGAAATGTCCTTAAGGCAGGCGGCATTGAAAAGGCTGTCCTGCTGCAGGGAAGTTTCTACGGTTTTGACAATGAATATGTTCATACCGCTCAGGAACAGTATCCTGAAACATTTGTTGCTGCCGGAACATTTGACCCGTTTGCCCGTTTTGTAGACAGCATCTATGACCGGCTTACAAATGAGCTTGGCTTTAAGATACTGAAATTTGAGACAAGCAGCGGCATGGGTTTTATGTCATATCATCATGATTTTGATATAGAAAAAGTCTTTACACCGTATGCTGAAAAAGCACGGCTGCACAAACAGATTCTCGTATTCGATATCGGAAGACCGGAACAGTCCAGTGCACAGCCGGATAAGATATATGCGCTTGCAAAAAAATTTTCTGATGTGCAGTTTGTCGTGTGTCATCTGTTTGCACCAAGCATCCGGGATAAAGACAAGGTCAGAAGCAATCTTAAACTGCTTGCACTCGATAATGTAGCTTTTGATCTTGCAGCTCTGCCTAAAAACATGAAACCAGAAGCATATCCTTACCCGACCGCAGCAGAATATGTGCGTATGGCCTGCGACATTGCCGGATATGATAAGATCATGTGGGGGACAGATGCTCCATCCAATCTGTGCGATGAGACATATCACCACCTGTGGGATTATCTTGAAGTATCGGGAAAATTCAGCGATACGGAACTGGAAGCTATAGTCGGCGGGAACGCGCTGAGAGTATATCCTTTTAAATAATAAATATAATAAAATATGTGTTAAACGGGACTGCCCTTTTCTCCAGGCAGTCCCGTTTTTTATATCAGTCTGCTATCCGTGTACCGGAAAGTTTTTCATAGAACCTTGCAAGTGCACTATGGTCATCAGAACCGCAGCCGTCCGCATGAAGTATCTCGAACATCTCCTGTACCTCTGCAGTAAGAGGCATTGGTGCACCAAGTTTATGGCCAGTTTCCAGGGCATTATTCAAATCTTTTATATGAAGATCGATCCTGAATCCCGGTTTAAAATCATTTCCTATCATCATTGGTGCTTTTGCGTTCATGACAGTAGAACCGGCAAGGCCGCCTTTTATCGCTTCAAATACTGTCTGAGGTTTGACACCGGCTTTCTTTGCCATAGTTAACGCTTCTGCCAAAATCGCGATATTGCCGGCAACAATCATCTGATTGGCAAGTTTCGTTGTATTACCGGCTCCAACATCACCGCACAGAACGATAGAAGAACCCATACAGGCAAGAATCGGTTTTACTTCTTCAAATAAAGCTTTATCACCGCCCACCATTATGGACAATGTTCCATCTACCGCTTTTGGTTCGCCGCCGGAAACAGGTGCATCCAGCATCCGTATACCTTTTTCTTTGCATGCATCATTAATCTCCTTGCTGGCAATCGGTGCAATTGATGACATATCGATAAGAATCATGCCTTTTTTTGCGCCTTCAAGGACTCCATCTTTTCCAAGGACTGCAGTCTTTACATGCGGAGAATTAGGCAGCATTGTAATGACAAGCGGGCACTCAGCTGCTATTGCTGCAGAATTTTTGCCGGTTGCTGCACCGGCGGCCACAGCAGCATCAACGTTTTCTTTCACAATATCATATACTACAACCTGATGTTTTGCCTTGAGAAGATTCTTTACCATCGGTTTCCCCATGATACCAAGTCCGATAAATCCTATTTTCATTTCTATACTCCTTATTTATTAAGCAGTTTCTTTGCTTTTGCAGCTATAGCATCAGCTGTAAGGCCATAATGGACAAGCAGTTCTTCATAACCTTTGGCACTTGTTCCATAACTGTCATTTACCCCCACCATACTGATAGGAAGTGCAAGTTCACTCAATCCTTCTGCAACAGCGGAACCGAGACCACAGTATATATTGTGCTCTTCTGCTGTAATAACAGCTTTTACACCTTTACATTGTTTTTCAAGTTCTTCGGTATCAAGAGGTTTTATCGTGGAAAGATTTACCACCCGTGCACTTATACCGTCTTTTTCAAGAAGATCTGCAGCCTCAAGACTTTTTGACACCATAACTCCGGCAGCAAATATGACAACATCGTTTCCATCGCGTACGCGCGTCATCTGACCGATTTTGTATGATTTTGATGAATCTGTAAGGACAGGAAGATCATTACGGTTTATCCGCAGATATACAGGCCCCTTATGTGTAAGCATTGCAGCCATCATCTGTTTAGTCTCTACAGCATCAACAGGGCTCAATACAGTCATATGCGGCAATACCCTCATGATACCTATATCATCAATACTCTGATGTGTCTTTCCATCACCAAAATCAGACAAGCCGGCAGATGAACCGCATATAAGGACTGAAAGGTCCGGAATAGCAATAGACGAACGGATCTGATCATATGGACGCCCTGATGCAAATACTGCAAATGTACTTACAAACGGTATTTTCCCTGTAAGTGCCAATCCAGCTGCAGTAGACAGCATATTCTGTTCTGCAATTCCCATTTGAAAATAACGCTCCGGATATGCATTACCAAACATGATACTTTGTGTCGATTTTCCTAAATCCGCTTCCAGAGCTACGATACGGGAATCTTTCTTTCCGAGTTCAACAAGTGCTTCGCCATATGCAGTACGCAGACTTTCGCATTTTATATCAGCTTTCATTCTCCGAGCTCCTTTTTCATATTTGCAATAATTGACTTGCATTCGGTATATTGCTCCTCAGTCAGTGCTGCATTGTGAAATTGTGCTTTGCCTTCTGCAAACGGGAATCCTTTCCCCTTAATAGTTTTAGCGATAATGACAGTAGGCACTTTCTTTGTTTTATCAGCTTCTGATATACCGTCAAGAATCTGCGGTATATCATGTCCATCAATTTCAACGACATGCCAGCCGAAAGAAGACCACCGTTCACCTAAATTCTCAATCGGGAATACATCTTTTGTAGTTCCCGTTGCCTGCACACCGTTGTGATCTATAAAAAGACATAGATTATCAAGTTTATAGTTTACAGCACTCATAGCAGCTTCCCATATCTGCCCCTCCGCCAGTTCTCCATCCCCGCAGATGCAGAATACTTTTGCCGGTTTTTTATCAAGCTTAAGTGCCATTGCAATACCCTGAGATACACTCAGCCCCTGCCCGAGAGATCCTGTTACGGCCTCAAGGCCGGGAGTTTTTTCAATATCAGGATGTCCCTGCAGCATTCCACCCAATGTTTTTACCTTTGCCAATTCTTCATGTCCAAAATAGTGTAATTCCGTAAGTGCTGCATATTGCGCAAGTACAGCATGGCCTTTACTTAGCAGCAGGCGATCACGTTCCGGATTTTTTGGATTTTTAGGATCAAGTCCTTTCATACGGTCAAAATACAGAACAGATATGATATCTGCAATAGAGCAACTGCCTCCAAGATGACCCACTTTTCCGGGAGGGATCATATCGATAATATTTGACCGGATTCGTACAGCCATTTTCTTCAGATTTTTAATACGCTCTTCTGAATACATATACTACCTTCTTTGTTTCTATAATGTTTGGTTAATAACAGGTTACACCGCCGTCCACCGACAGTGCAGCTCCATTGATAAATGACGCTTCTTTACTGGCAAGAAATAATACAGAATTGGCAACATCTTCCGCTGTGCACAGTCTGCCCAGCGGAACTTCTCCAAGCCGTTCTGAACACCACTGCGGATTTGAAAGCATCTTTTCTACTAGCGGTGTCTTTACCGTGCTCGGATGAATTGAATTGCTTCTTATACCATCTTTTGCATAACGTGACGCAACAGCTTTTGTAAGCATTGTCACAGCTCCTTTAGAAGCGGTGTATGCTTCTGGAGTATATTTATGACCTACAAGTCCACAGACAGAGGATGTATTGATGATGACACCATCATGCTGTCTGCGCATTACCGGAATAACATATTTACAGCCCAGAAAAACGGACCCCGTATTAACAGACATCATCGTATTCCATTCATCAATGTTCATCTCTTCTATCGGTTTACGAATATTGATACCGGCATTATTTACAAGTACATCTACTCGGTCCTCTTTTGATAAAGCATCGTCAATAACACGCTTCCAGTCATTTTCACTTGTTAAATTGATTTTTTCAAAATATGCTTTTCCACCAAAAGCTTTTAGTTCCTTTACAAGTTCTTCCCCTTTATCTTCTACCATATCAAGGATAAAGACGATCGCTCCATTCTTTACAAGCAGTTTTGCCATTTCCGATCCAAGACCACCCGCACCACCTGTTATAAGACAGATTTTTCCTTTTACATCACTCATTATTTTACTCCTTGGCAGCTTCCGCTTCCGGTATAATCACAGGCCTTCTTGAATTCCGGATACCTGTAATTATTGTAAACAGTATGACAACAGAAAGGATGATTCCTACAGGTCTTCCGAGAAGTGGAACAATAGATCCCTGTCCCTGCATCAATGCCTGACGAAATCCGATATCCGCACTTGGTCCCAATATAATTCCCAAAACCAGCGGTGCCATTGAATAATGCTGCTGTCTGAGGATATATCCAAGAATTCCGAAAACAAACATTACATAGATATCAAATACATTGACATTGCCTGCATATGCACCAATTACTGTCAGAGGAACAATTATCGGCATCAGTATCTTGCGGTTAATCTTAAGAAGTGCGACCATCGGCTTTACGAGTGCAAGTCCAAAAATCAGCATAAAGAATGTAGCTGTAAACAGCGTTAGGCTTGTTAAATACAGGAAATCAGGGTGTTCGAATCCCAGCATTGGACCCGGTTTTATTCCATGCAGCCATATAGCAGCAAGGAACATTGCTGACGGAGGACTACCTGGAACAGCAAGCGTTAAAAGCGGAATCATTGCACCGCCAACACATGCATTATTTGCAGTTTCTGAGCTTGCAACACCTTCATAGCTGCCTTTACCGAAAGTTTCCGGATGTTTATTATGCCTTTTAGCAACATCATATGATACCCAAGAAGCTATATCTTCTCCTGCACCAGGAACAGCACCAATACCAGCACCTATAAGTCCTGAACGTATACAGGTATGACCTATTTGCTTCATAATATCTTTGTTTGGCAGTATCTTTCCGATATTTCCTTCAATCTTATACGGTACTTTCTCTTTTAGTACAGAGAGGATTTCAGAAATACCGAATACACCGATAAGTGCAGGAATCAATGATATACCTGCCATTAAATTTGAACTGCCAAATGTGTAGCGAGGATATGCATATACAGGATCCATGCCTATCATTGCTGTAAAGAAACCAAGGAATCCAACAATCCAACCTTTTATAGGTGTGCTGTCTGTTGAAAGGTTCCCGCAGATCATGATACCGAATACTGCCAACAGGAAGTATTCCCATTGTCCAAAACGGAGAGCGATTTTGTAGATAAACGGCGTTGTAAACATCAGCAGTATAATGGAGAATGTTGAACCAAAAAATGAAGAAATAACAGCAGTTGCAATAGCCCGACCGCCTTCGCCTCTTCGTGCCAAAGGAAATCCGTCCAGCGCAGTCGCAGCAGAAGACGGTGTTCCCGGAATATTAATCATAACGGCTGAATAGCTTCCGCCCATAACCGCTCCGACATATACACCCAGCAGAAATGCTACTGCAGATCCGAGCTCCATCGTATATGTGATATTGATTAACAGAGCCAGAGCCATAGTTGCTGTCAAACCAGGGATTGCCCCGACTATGATACCCAATATAGTAGCGAGCGCTACAACAACAAGTCTGGTTGGCGAAGCGGCAATAAGAGCTGCTGACCAGAAATACCCGACTTGCTGGAAAAATGTATTTGCCATTTATTTCTCCTATTATGGAAGTGGAATCTTAAACGCATACTTGAATACCAGACTGGTCAGAATAGCCGCTAAAGCAGATATAATCAGAATGGCCCACCACTTAGTTGATCTCAAATAAAACATAGTTGCAGTCAGATACAGGAAGGTTGCAAGTGTAAAATCAATTTTACCAACCAGACCGAATATATACACTATCATCAGCCCTGAAAGAATAAATACCCGAATCACTTCGTCATTTTTAAAATATGCTTTGATTTTTTCAATTTTCAGCGATAACTGAAGGGCAGTTACTCCTCCTGTTTTAACTCCTGTAACAGTCATCATGATTCCGAGAACAATAAATATTATGCCAAGAATCAATGGAAAAAATCCGGGGCCATCAAAAAACGACTTGAAAATTTTCATTTGTAGAGATGAAATTATCAGATATACCCCAAAAACATCCAGGATAACACCCATAATAAAATCACCTGCCGCAGTTTTATTTTTATCACTCATATAAAAAACCTCTTTAAGTACCGGGCTATTCGAAAACAGTCCGGTTAATCAGCAAAAGCTATTTAATTTGTTTTTTCAGTTCATCCCAGTTAAAGTCTTCAAGTTTCGGAATTCCCAATTTGCCAGGATCATTCTTTACCATTCCTGCATTCCACTGAGCCCATGAATAGCCTGATTCCTGAAGCGCATAAAACTTATCTGCTTCTTCTCCTGTGTACCCACATACTTCAAATGCCATTTTTTCTGCATAGTCTTTCACTTCAGGTTGCTGAACAGCCCATTTAAATGCATCTGTCACTTTATCGATTATTTCTTTAGGACAGTCACGCGGCATCATAATCGGCCATGTTTCACTAAGCATCGGAACTGAATCGCTACCCGACTGTAGTTTGCAGATTGACGGAACATTTAATCCGTTCTTTGTATAGTCCTGCAAAGATGTAATGGCAAGGGCGCGCAACTGACCTGCTTTTACAAAGTCGATAACAGAACCAAATGTTCCCATTGCCATTTCCGCATCGCCAGCTATTACGTTTACAGCCGCTTTATTACATGAACCTGCTGTCATATAGTTTGGAGAAGATACTCCTGCAAGTTTTATAATTGCTTCAAAAAGCACATGAGGGCCTGTACCAAATCCTGAAATAGCAAAATTGACTTTTTTGCTTTTCAAGAGTTTTATTGCATCATCATATGTCTTAACAGGGCTATCGGAACGGACAAGGAGGACTGCAGGGCCTGTAAATGGATGAAGTGATATCCAATCTTTCCAATAAGTATTGCTTGTTCCATTGACACGGAAGCCAGAAAAAGAACCTGATCCTGTTGCAAACATACTGTATCCGTCGTGAGGTTTATTCACAACATTATTAGCCGCAATTGCAGATGCAGCACCTGCTTGGTTTACAACATTAATTGTTTCTCCAAGCTTTTTCTCCATCAGCTGAACAACGGGACGAACAGCCGTATCCGTACCGCCACCTGCACCAAACCCAACATATACTACAGGTGTTGTCTTTGGCCACACTTTTGTTTTTCCCTTTTCAGCAGTTTTATCTGCTGAACCATTTGCAAACAGCAGTGATACCGATAATGCTGCTGCAATCGCCAATACAGTTTTTTTCATAATTCGCTCCTTTAGCTATATACAATATGTAACTTGTTAGTTATCATACAAGTTACATATCTATAACTCTTCTCAATACACATATTTTGCATTACACTCGATGTAAGTTATTTCCCTTTTTTCGACTGGTTATCATCAACCAGTGCTTTTATCCGCGTTGCTGTACGTTCAATATGTTCAGTCATCACAGTTATGGCTGTCTGCTTGTCGCCTCTCTTTAAAGCCTCAAGAATTGTTGTGTGATAATGGATACCATCTTCTCTTCCGAGTTTTGCAACAATACTTATCATGCCTTCTCTTAGCATATCAAACATAAAATCATTCATTTTTATAATAAAACTATTATGAGAATCTTTTGAAATAGCTACATGAAATTTTAAATCATCTTCAATAAATGCACGAATATCCAGACTTTCATCTTTCATGTCCGTTACATATTTTTCAAGTTCTTCTATTTCCTGCAAAGTAATCCGGTCAGCTGCCAGTGCCATAGCACCAGGCTCCATAATACTTCGGAACTCTATTATTTCAAGTAAAGAGGGTGGATCCATTACAAACATAGGGCGAAGTGCATTCTGTGCACAACTGCCTATCGATATCTCCTTTAGGAAGGAGCCCTCCCCCTGATGAGTTTCTACTAACCCCATTGCAGCAAGCTGTTTTATAGCTTCACGAATAGAAATCCTACTTACATTAAAGGTCCCGCATAACTCATTCTCTGAAGGAAGCTTTTCGCCGGACTTCCAAGTTCCTTGACGAATCTGAATAAGGAGTTGTTCAAGAACCTGATCGGCGACTTTTTTTGAAGCAATTGTTTCCATCTGAACTCGTTTGACTGCCATGAAATATCCTTTTATAACTTGTATGATAACATACATTTTGCATCTGTCAAGTTTTTTTCTTCTATCATGCATATTGCCTCACGTAAAAATCTAACCATACAGAACCGGTTACTCATATAAAAAATCTAACCGAAATTATGTATTCCACGGTACAGCCATGGATATGAGCTTCTTCTGCAGCTCCTGAGT
>Ga0070399_1004824_pt1 | contig 10904 bp, 6 predicted proteins | sample BioMet4_FD_61217 | JGI IMG/M metagenome (GOLD analysis project Ga0070399, IMG submission 61217) | Microbial communities from bioreactor (seeded with sewage sludge) at LBNL, California, USA - Biofuel metagenome 4 (version 1) | ecosystem: Engineered > Bioreactor > Anaerobic > Unclassified ... | reverse complement strand
AGAATGATCGATCTGCTTCATCTTAAAAACAGGGCGCAAGTTATCGCCTACGCGGCCAGAATGGGCCTTACGGAAGGTAAAAAGGACTGAAAAAGCCGAATACTGCACGAAAGTACAGTCTTGACTGTACTTTCTTTTTTTGCCAGACTGCACCTTCGCACATTGCGGAAAAAATCCCATGAATTATAATAAATAATGATGAATTATGTCACACAAACGGGTCAATTAAAATTAGAAAATAGTGAAAGCATAACACTTGGAAAGGACACAGTACAGATGAAAAAAAAGCGTAAAAGCCTAGCGTGGATCTTGGCGGTATGTATGGTAATTGTGATGCTTCCGGCAACCGCTCTGGCAGCTTCCTACACCGATGTGTCGGGACATTGGGCGCAGGCGGCAATCGAAAAATGGAGCGACCTTGGAATTATTCAGGGGTCGGACGGAAACTTTCGGCCCAATGATTATATTACACGAGGAGAAATGGCGGTTGTTATTGATCGTGTCATGCAGTATAAGACGAAGGCCCCAAACGTCTTCTCAGATCTGGACAGCAACTTCTATACAGACGCCATGTTGAAGGCAAACGCGGCGGGCGTGATCCTTGGCGACGGCATGACGATACGCCCGTCGGACAATATTACGCGGGAAGAAGCTGTTGTCATGCTCGGCCGCGCGCTGGGACTGACCGAAAAAAATGCAAGTGATGCCTCCTTCACCGACAGTGCGAATATTTCCTCCTGGGCGCTGGGTTATGTCAACGCCATGGCGGCAAAAGGCTACATTCATGGGTCCGATGGGAGGGTCAATGCGGGTGCGTTTATAACCCGGGCGGAAATCATAACCATTTTGGACAATGCTATTCCGGAGATTATGAATAAACCAAAAGAATATACGGGAGACGTCACCGGCACGGTAATTGTAAATACTCCCGGTGCAATGCTCAAGGACTTGACCATCACGGGTGACCTCATCATCGCACAGGGCGTCGGCAACGGCGACGTGACGCTAGATAACGTCACGGTCACGGGCAATACGATCGTCCGCGGCGGCGGCCCCAACTCTATACATATAGAAGCCGGTAGTCAAATAGGAAATCTGATCGTCGAGAAAACCAGCTACGGCTCAATCCGCGTCGTTACGTCCGGCGGGGCCGTGGTGAACTCCGTCTATATCTACGACGGCAAGGACGACATTATCCTGTCCGGCAGCTATGGGAACATTACTATCAACGCAGATGTAAACGTTACTATGGAGAACGTCGACATTGCAAAGCTGGGCGTCACGGCCTCGGGTGCCTCAATCGAAATCGGCAAGGGCTCGAAGGTTGGGACTCTCATGGCCTCGGCACAGACCTCCGTCACGAACGACGGCGAGGTCACAGTGCTTGTCGCCGACACCAACGGCGTAGTCTTTGATGGAAACGCGCCGGGTACCGTGAACGTCAGTTCCGGGGTCATGACGCCGCCCGTAGACGGCAAAGGCAACCCACTTAAACCCGCCGCGCCCTCCGGCGGCTCCTCCAGCGGCGGCTCATCCTCTAAGCTAAGCCAGGCGGCACCGACCGGTCTTACCGGCGTTGCGCCAACAGCCTACGGCGGTTCAGACGGTTCAATCACAGGCACGACAACGGCAATGGAGTATAAGCTGTCAGCAGCTTCTACCTATACAACCGTAACCGGTACCTCCATTACGGATCTTGCCGCAGGCACATACAATGTAAGATATGCGTCCAAGGCAGGCTACGACGCAAGCCCGGATGCAACGGTCACGGTACCGGATGGACCGCTAACGATCTCCACGGGTGCGTTAACCGGCCTTACGCCCCCCGCCGGAGGCACGGCGGATTCATCGGCCATTACAAATACGTCGTCTTATACCGCTGAAGTCTCGTGGTCTCCAGCGCTCGTAGACGTCGGTGAGACGAAGACATTTGCATACGGTGTGGCGTATACCGCGACGGTCACACTGACGCCCAAAGAGGGATTCACGCTAAACGGCGTCACAGCGAATGCCTTTACAGTAGCCGGCGCAACATGCACGAACGCGAAGGACAGCGGCGTCGTAACGGTTGTATTCCCTGAGACGGCAGCGTACATACCAACATCGTCCGTCGATTTTACCTCGGCCCTCTCAAACTCGCTGTACGAAAAGATTGACGTTTCCTCGTCGTTCGTCGGATCTAATTGTATCGTAATTAATTCCGACTGTGCGATTCCCACTGGGAAAACGGTAATAATGAATGGCTTTCTTTCCGTAAGCATTAGCAAAACGCTCATTGTATCGGACGGTGCGACACTCAGCTTTGGCCCCAACGGTCAGTTAGGTGGCCCTGGAGTTGTAGATGTCAAATCGGGCGGTATATTCGATAACGAGACGACTACCCCAGAAGGCCAGGTCACCGGCAGCGGCATCTGGGATAACATCAATGCCAGCAACGTATTGCTGAACGCCGGGGCAAGATACCGCTTGAACAACAGCCTCTTCATGGGACCCGCTTCTGCGAATTCTCCCACTTTCATCCAGTCCTCAGGCGTTGTCAAGCTGTATAAAGGTGGGACCACCCTCATGAGCGGCAGCGCGGTTGTGGTCAACAGGGGCGATGGTTACATGCCGGTCGGCGGCGGAGAGATTTTCACCGTTGCAAACGGCGCTGAGCTTGATATGGCGGGACACCAGGCTGTCAAGTCGGGAGGTTCCAGTGCCGCCGCGACCATGATCGTTGAGACGGGCGCCGTCGTTAAGAATGATTATGAGAATCAGTTCACCTCAGGAGCGGGCGTCTACACAGCGGATACGGACAGTGAGAAGATGGTCATCACCGCGGTTGTGGCCACCACTGAAACTGAGCTTACGACTGCTCTTGCCGGAGATGTGACCAGGGTACTCATCCCGAACAGCGCCTCCATGACAGAAATCAGCGGGAATATCACCGTATCCTCAGGCAAGACGCTCGTCATACAGAAGAGATTATATTTAACCGGCTCGCTCACGGTAGAAACGGGCGGCGTGCTTGAAACCGATGAAATGTATATTTACGGCACTTTGACCAACAACGGTACAGTCTCCGCAGGCAACTATATGTACGTCAAGAGTCAGGGTGTCAGCGGGTGCATACACAACGCGGGCACGTTCACGGGCAAAGGTGTGCAGATCCAAGTTACCAATGGATTGGACAACACAGGTATTCTCTCGGTCAAATACCTGTATGTAGACGAAGGATGCTCGATCAGCAATATCAACTCCTTAACAATCGATTTAATGGGCTCGCAAGGCATGGTGTCAGAAAACCACGGCACTATCGCCAACACCGGAACGTTCACAGTCGCAAGCGGGAGCAGCTTCACAAATTATGCTACCTTTAACAATGATAGCTCACTTATCATCAACGGTACGCTAAATGGCACGCAAGGCGCGGTAATCAAAATCGGCGATGCTGGCACCGTGACAGGCATCTCGGACATCAGTGGCACCGGGACGTACAATTATAACCAAGATGAATCGAAGTGGGTAAAGCAAGCGTAAAACGACCCCTCAGTCAAGACCTTCGGCTAAGTGAAGTGACTACCTCTAAGTAGACAGAAAAGCCACTGTTTACTTAAGCGTAGCCGTCAAATGAGAATATAAAATGGGCCTGCCTTTTTTGGCAGGCCCATAGATTTTAAGTAGTGCTGTTCTTTGGTTGTAAGCTCCGGCAGCTTCCTGGAGCATAGGCTGGAGTAAGTCTTTCATTCCAATCGGCATCGGCGGTGGACAAAGCTGGAGCTTGGCTTAGCACCCACACCAGATAGTGGAATGAATCAAGGTCATTCTCCTAGGCAGTCTCAATCAGACTAAAGATGGTTGCGCTTCCTTGTGCGCCGCCTGGAGTGTTGGAGAACAGAAAATACAGGTTTTTTAAGTTTAAAATATTTACACATACCTCCAGACGTTTATGTCCTGCTTATCAAATATATTATGTCAATTTAGCGTTGACTTATATGCCTCTGATTGCTATACTGAGCAACAGCTTATCATTCATGGTAGATTTCGGGTCAAAGCACATCTCGACAAACTGGCGTAATTTCTCGTTGTTCTCGGTCTTATCGCGTATTATCTGAGGCTCATAATTGTATAGCTTGCCCTGCGTCTTGTCTGCCCTCCCGAAGATGTAATCCATCGAAACGTCAAAATAATCCGCATACCAGAGAAAAGTCTGGATGGACGGTACCGACTGCCCGTTTTCATAGCGGTTAATACTCGACTTATCAAAATGCTGGAGGAGGGGAAGAAATGACAGCCGTCATATATGCCCGTTATTCCTCAGATAGTCAGCGAGAGGAAAGTATTGAAGGACAACTCCGAGAATGTACGGCTTTTGCAGATAAGAACGGCATTACCGTTTTCCGACATTATATTGACCGTGCTCTGGAAGCTGGACAGGTTCGCCCGGAACCGTTACGACAGCGCCCGTTATAAATCGCTGTTGAAAAAGAACGGCGTTAAAGTCGTTTCCGCAACTGAAGTAATTTCAGACGGTGCGGAAGGGATTATCCTTGAATCCGTACTGGAAGGCTATGCGGAATATTATTCTGCCGATCTCTCTGAAAAAGTCATTCGCGGCATGACGGACAACGCCTTGAAATGTAAATACAACGGCAGGACTCTGCCGCTTGGCTATGTTATAGATGACGAACAGCATTTTCAAATCGATCCGCGCACAGCGCCGTTCATTGTCGAAGTCTATAAACGCTATGATGAAAGCAGCACAATGACACAAATCCGCGATTAAATTAACGAGCAGGGTGTTACGAATACACGCGGCGAACGCATGGGTTATAACAGTGTAGAACATCTGCTGAGAAACCGCCGCTACATCGGCGAGTTCCGTTATAGGGATACAGTTGTGCCGGACGGTATACCGGTCATCGTCCCCCCGTATTTGTTTGACCGAGTACAGAAAAAAATGGAGAAGAAGAAAAAAGCCCCGGCCAGACATAAGGCCGAGGAAGATTATCTGCTGACGACAAAGCTCTTTTGCGGATACTGCGGCGCATATATGTGCGGCGAAAGCGGGACAAGCCACACCAACAGAGTTCACCGCTATTATAAATGCGTGTCCGTAAAGAAGAAACGCGCCGCCTGCAAGAAGAAACCGGTCAAAAAGGAATGGTTGGAAGATTTTGTGGTCAATAAAACCATGAAGATCGTCATGGATGATAAGGCCATCGAGGCTATAGTCTCCATGGTCATGGACTTGCAGGACAGAGAAAACACAAATTTACCGCTATTTGAGCAACAACTGCAAGAAGCCAACACTGGCATTCAGAATATGCTCAACGCCATCCAGCAAGGCATCCTCACGAAATCTACTAAAAGCCGACTGGAAGAATTAGAAACGGTCAAAGAGGATTTGGAGGTCAGAATCGCCAGCGAAAAGCTGGCCAAACCAAAGCTCAGCGCGGAGTTTGTGACCTTCTGGCTGCATCGATTTCGCAAGCTGGATGTTCATCAGCAGTCCCACCATAAAATGTTAATTGATACCTTCGTCAACGCGATTTATCTCTACAATGACAAAATGGTGCTGACGTTTAATTACAAGGACGGCATAAAAGACATCACGTTTGACGATATAAAAGGTTCAGATTTGGATTGCCCAGGTGCACCAGCTAAGAGATACTTTTCTCCGAGAGAAAGGTATGTCTTTCTTTATGCTTCATAAGAAACTCTACGGAGCGTCTATTGGTTTTTTCTCTGGGGTTTGATAAACTTAATATTTGGAGGTGAAAGCGCATGGATTCTACAAAGATCGGAAAGCTTATTTATAAACTGCGAAAGGAACAGAAGCTAACCCAGCTGCAGTTGGCCGAACGCATGAACATAAGCGACAAGGCAATTTCGAAATGGGAACGCGGGTTTGGCTGCCCGGATGTGTCTTTGCTTCCTGAATTATCAAAAATCCTCGGAGTCAATCTGGAGGAACTGCTCTCAGGAGAATTGAACGTCAATGATTTGGTTGGAGGCAATATGAAAAAACTGAAATTCTACGTCTGTCCGGGATGCGGCAATCTGCTTACCGCCACCGCGGACGCCGCCGTATCCTGCTGCGGAAAAACTTTGCATCCGCTTATTCCTCAAAAGGCGGAAGAATCGGAAAAACTGTCCGTTGAAATAATTGAGGATGAGTTCTTCATTTCCTCGGACCATGAAATGAGCAGGGAGCACAACATAAACTTTGTCGCGCTTCTTACGGGCGACGCTCTTATGCTTCGAAAGCTCTATCCGGAATGGGATATGCAGACGCGCATACCCTGCTTCGGGCACGGAATGCTCGTCTGGCACTGCAGCCGTCACGGACTGTTTTACCAGCTGATCTAACGTAAGAAATTTTTCGCGGGATTTGTCCCGTTTATAATCCAAAAAGTATCGGGGCCGTTTCAGGCTCTGATACTTTTTTCCCGTCTACCGGCTTATTCCGCAGTCTTTTTTCCTGCGCAGTAGGGAATATGGAAATAATTTGTTTATTCTTTTAGGAACTTATGGTAAAATATTAACGTCTGAAAATAAAACGGAAGGTGTGGAAATTTTGAATATCAAGGTCTGCTACCATTCAATGACCGGCAATACCCAGAAAGTCGCGGAGGCGATTGCAGAGGAGGCCGGAGTTGTCTGCTCGGAGGTTTCGGAAGTCCTTTTAGAAGGGACGGTTGACCTGATGTTTCTCGGTGACGGAATATACGCCGGAGACATGCACGCGTCTACAAAAAAATTTATCGCGTCACTGGACGCGGCCAAGGTCAGAAACGCGGCGGTTTTCGGAACCTACGGAGGCCAAAAAACAGCTCCTGAAAAAATGAAGGCCCTGCTCAGAGAAAAAGGACTTAACGTACTCGAAAGCGATTATTTGTGCCGGGGGAGAGCCTGGGCTTTTATTAACAGAAAGCACCCGGACGAAATAGATATCAGAAAGGCAAGAGAATTTGCCCGGAAAACGATAGACAGCCTGAACACTTGAGCGCAAAACTATTTATCTACTTGAAAAGCGTAATAAATGCGGAATAAATTAACTAAGGTGTATTATTGCCATTGTATCGGGGGAATCAGTTTGAAGATTAAAAAACGCATTGCTGCCTTTTCGCTTACAATTATATTGCTGATAAGCCTGCTACCCGCAGCGCTGGCAGCGAACGACGCGTCCGTGATCAAATCAATTTCACTTGGCAACTCGGCAAAAGGCATCAGCACTTCGACAATACAGCCCGGTTCTTCGCGCTACCTGACGCTTTACGTTCCGTATTCTTATTCTGGCTCCTGTATTTTTGATCTGCATAACGATCTGGTCTATGACACCGACCTGACCGTGTATAAATCAATCGTCATCACCCCCGCCGCCGATACCATTGCGCTCTCCAATATTTTGGACAGCTCCTACATAAAACTCAGCGTCACCTTTAATCTCACTTCAGAGTCCGATACCGACGTAAAGAGCGAGACCGATTACTATATCAGAGTCGTAAAGGCGGATCAGATAGCCCCAGTATTTTCCGGCGTACTAAACCTTAGCGTGAATTTAAGCGCCGCGTCCGTTAGTCTTAAAACGACCATCAGCGACGCTTATTCTCCAAATGAGGGCAAGGCGCTGGGTTACGTTGCCGTCGATGGAAGCAACAGCGATACGGGAAGTCTGGCTTTTCCCTCGGGACTGAGTTTCGGCTCGGAGATACCCGTCGCCTCGCTGGACAGCCTGGCCTTTCTTCCGGTTGCCAGCGGCGTGGTATCCTACAGCGTAACCGCTTATGACAGCGCAAACAGCAAGGTCGGGACGGCGGTTATGACAATCACGGTCTACTCGAAGCCGGCGGTCAGCAGTGCCATTGCCATGACTGTGTATATCGGCTCAACACAAAATTTTACAAAAGCGGATTTTTCATCCCACTGCAGCATGAACGGCTCCGATGTTCAGGAGATTGAAATTACCCTGTCAGACACAGCGGCCGGCACATGGTACGTAAACGGAAGCGCGGTACCGTCGGGTACAATAACTTTATCGGCGCTTCCTGACATCAGTCTGTCTTTCAGTGCTGCCGTGGCCGGAACCGCGTCGTTCTCGTGGAACGTAGAAAATGCCGCGGGCTACGCGGACTCGGTCGGAAGTGGCACGATAACGGTTTCCACCGCGTCGCTGACGCTCACCTCATACACGGCTTCTACGTCTGTCATCAGGGGAAGCACCTTTAGCACCGGCGTCTCAAGCTTCGCTTATCAGCCCGCAACGGCTGCGCTCAAATATCTGAAAATTGTCACCATCCCTTCGGCGGCGGACGGCTATCTTTCACTTTCGACCGCTTTGCCTGCCAGCACTTCTCTGGGATATTTAGCCGTAGCGGCAAACACCGCGCTAAAAGCCGGAACGGTAATCCCGTACAGCTATATCGCATATCTGCAACTTGCCACCAAGAGCGGCGGAACAGGCGCTTATGTCTCGTTTACATGGTCGGCAACCGCGGATGCCTCTGCGGCAGGCGCGTCTTGGGCAAGCGCGGCCTCCTATACCGTCTATTTCAAAACCGGCGGTACAGTGAACTATCAGACGACGATGAACGTCCCCGTAAATCTGAGCGCCTCGGATTTTAGCAGCGTGCTAATCAGTTCGGCCGGCACTTCGCTCTCCTCTATCGCGTTCACTCTCCCAATCTCGACATCCGGAAAGCTCTGGTATAATTACAGCCTCGCCGACAAGACCGGTACCGCCGTAGCGGCAAAGACCCTCTATTATGCCAGCTCAAATCCCAATATATCCGCCATTACTTTTGTGCCGGCCACGGGTTACTCGGGTACGGTATCAATCGCGTACAGCGCCTATGGGCTGGACGGGAGTTGTGTTATTGGCACGCTAATTATAAATGTCCAGAATTTTTCCGGCGGGATTGTCAGCTGCACGATTGATAAAAACGGCAAAATCCAGCTGGACGCCTCGGATTTTTCCAAGACGTTCAAAGATTCCACCGGCAGCACACTTTCATATTTAAGGTTTTCTTTGCCCGCCCCGGCATATGGCACTTTGTATTATAACTATGTGTCATCGTCCAATTTTGATTCCACAGTATCGGCATACAGCAATTACTATGTTTATACAGCCCCGTATCTGTCCTATATCACCTTCGCGGGCGCGGCCGACTACACGGGTACGGTCCTAATAAACTATACGGCTTATAACTCCTCCGGAAACGGATACAGCGGGAGGTTGATCGTGTTTATTGTGGACAGCCCGGCGGGGATTGTCACCTACAATGTAAAAGAAAACGGCATGATAAACCTCTCCGGGAGCGATTTCTCAAGTGAATTCATAAAGGTGACAGGCGCCGTTATGTCCTATGTACTGTTCGCTTCTCCCGATAAAAACAGCGGTTCTCTGTACACCGGCTATTCGTCGGGCACAAAGACAGGCACTAAGGTTTCGTCTTCAACCAAGTATTATTACGGCGCGCCTCCGGACATTTCCGGAATTACCTATGTGCCTGCATCGGGTTTTACCGGCGAGGTTTCTGTTAAATATACGGTTTATTCGAGTTCGGGTAAGGCATACGCCGGCAAGCTGAAATTTGAAGTTGGCGAGGGCGACGGCGGAACGATATCCCTTTCCACGGCGGTCAATATGCCCGTGAATCTGAGCTCTGCCAATTTTGTCAGAAGTTTTTATGTCAGCTCCGGCGGCAAAGCGCTCTCAAATGTCGTCTTCACACTCCCTTCAATATCATACGGTTCACTATACTATGGCTATAGTTCCACATATGGCAGCGGTACGGCAGTTTCGTCAGGAAATAGGTACTATGTCGATGCCTCGCCCTTTATTTCAAACATTACGTTTGTTCCCGCGGCCTCCTACACCGGCACCTTTACAATTTCATTCACTGCCTATTCCTCAGACGGAACTTCCTACCCCGGAAAGATACTCATGACTGTCGGAGCAATAAACGGAATGATTTACTATAGAACTTCGCTGAATCAGGCCATCACTTTCAACTCGTCCGACTTCTATTCCGCCTGCTACAATTTGCTGAACAGCACTGTTTCCTACGTCAGCTTTTCTCTGCCTTCCCCTTCAGAGGGAACGCTTTATTACGGCTATTCCCAGTCGTACGGCTACTACAACGCTGTATCGTCTTCGAGCAATTATTATTACTCCGGCTTTCCGTATATCTCTCAGGTAACTTTTGTCCCGGCAAGCGGCTTTTCCGGCACGCTGTCATTCGGCTTTACCGGCTGGGATACTTCCGGCAATCTGTTTTACGGGACGGTCGTCATCTCCGTCTCTGATTCTCTTGGAGGCAACGTAAGCTGCTCGACCGACAACGAAACCCCTGTCGGCATCAAAGCGACGGATTTCAGTACCGCTTTCCAGCAGTCAACGGGCTCGGGCCTATACTGCGTGAGCTTTACACCGCCTGAGGCCTCTGCCGGACAGCTGTATTACGGCTATGTATCCGCGTCGAACTACAGCTCTGCGGTGACATCCGCCTCAAGATACTACCTCTCTTTCTCGCCGCTTTTGTCTAACGTTTCGTTTGTGCCGAACAGCAGCTTCTCCGGCACTGTCACGATCGCGTACACCGCATATACCTCCGCAATGCTGCAATATTCGGGCAAGCTGACCATTACCGTCAGGGACGCGAATGCCTATCCGTTTACGGATGTGGAGGACAGCTATCCGTGGGCGGCAAACGCCATACAATATCTGTATAAGAACAGCGTTTTACAGGGCTCCGGGGACGGACTGTTCAATCCCGGCGACAACATGACGCGCGGAGACTTCATGCTGATGCTCTACCGGGCTTTCAAGCTGACGGCTTCCGGTTCCGACAACTTCTCCGATGTTCCTTCCGGCAGCTATTACTTCGACGCGATCTCTGCCTGCAAGGCTCTGGGCA
>Ga0070399_1004820_pt1 | contig 10914 bp, 9 predicted proteins | sample BioMet4_FD_61217 | JGI IMG/M metagenome (GOLD analysis project Ga0070399, IMG submission 61217) | Microbial communities from bioreactor (seeded with sewage sludge) at LBNL, California, USA - Biofuel metagenome 4 (version 1) | ecosystem: Engineered > Bioreactor > Anaerobic > Unclassified ... | reverse complement strand
GATTTGGTCGGAAAGACTCTAAAAGCTAACGCCAAGAGAAGCTATCTTCCGGAGACTGCGAGAAGCTCGGTTTCCTTGCTGATTAAAGGAGTGGTTGACGTTTCGAACGCCATTTTTAAAAAAGGCTCTTTTTTCGACGAAGATTTTATTCTTCAATTTTATTATTTCAATAACAACTCTTTTTATTCAAAAATGAAATTCTCATTCTTTTTGAGCGGTCCAAGAACCCATTTTGTTAATCCCATCACTTTTGTTGAATCGACGGTTTTTTCTTTGAACGGCAAAGACGTTAAATATGGTTCGTTCTATTACAACGTTGTAAACAAGCAGCCAAAAAATGGATCGTATCAACAAATTAAAAATGATTATTTAAAGGCTTCTTCAGATAGCGGCCACGCTCTTGAAATGGTCAGCGTACTTGCCTTTGTTGTTGGCGTTTTTGGAATTGTCTTTTCTTCATTTTTTAGCAGTTCTTTTTATCGAACGAATAAAACACAAAAGCGTTTTCTTTCTTTTGCTTGTTCGGTTTTTGGTTTTTTCTTTTCTTATTGGTCTCTTACCCTGCTTTCAAATGTAAATCCAGGCATTTTTCCATCGGCCATTTCCTCAGTTTCTTTAACGCTTTCAATTTTTTCGATGATTTTGTCGTTAATTCTATCGAATTTGTTTTCGGCTCCAAAAGGCGTTTACAAGTTCTTTCGTAGAGGAACGCTCAAATTGTTTCGTCTTCCGGGGATTCAAGAGAAGGAGATTCACATATGATTTTTTATCTTGTTTTATTCTCCTCTCTTTTTATTTCTTCGCTTTTGCCCGAGTTTTTTTTGCATCGAAAAAACAAAAAGTTGTCAAGATTTTTATCCGTTTTTTTCCCAATTCTTTTGTTGTTTCTTGTTTGTGTTTTAAAAAGCAATTCAGTTGGCTATGATACTGTAGCGTATGCTACAGCCTATGAGAAAGGTTCTTCGAATTTTGAACCACTATTTTCCTTCTTGATGGTTTTGTTTCATAAAATGGGTTTTACTTTTCGCATTTTTCAAATTTTTGTTTATTTAGTTATTTTCATACCCTTGGGCTTTGTTATTTATAAAACTTCGCAATATCCCGGATTAACTATCTTTTTATATTGTTCGTGGTGGTTTCTAGTCTTTTCTTTTTCCGGCATTCGTCAAAGCATGGCCATTAGCCTTTGTCTATTGGCCATCTATCTCGCCTCGAAGCGTAATTTTTGGAGCATTATTTTTTCTCTAGCAATCGTCATTTTATCTGGCTTTCTACATAAAAGCGCCTTCATCGTTTGTATTATTTATCCTTTGTTATTCGCAAAAGATTATCGTTCTTTTGCTCCATACCTTCTTCTCATTCAGTCTTTGTTCTTTATTTTTGTCCCGTATATTTATGAATTCATTTTTTACGGCATGCTGAAGTCCTCGTATTTGCCAGATGAAAATTCTGGAGTTGGCGAGCTGACGGTGATCTATATGCTGCTCTATCTTTTTTTAGTGGTTATGTCTTTTTCGAACCCGGTTTTCAATAAGGTAAATGACATTTTTTCCCATTTTGACCGTCTCAAACGGCAAGAACAAAGCCGCCTTATCGAGGAGCCGGAGGTTCAAAAGGAACCAGATTCATTTACGGAATTGTCAATTGTGTTATTTGGTTTTTCTGTTATTTTCGAAACCTTTTCAAGAACAAGCCTTACGTTTACTCGTATTTCATATTCGTTTTTGATTCTTGGAATTTTCGCAATTCCGAATGTTATTTCATTACAAAAAAGTCGAGTTCTTAAACTCACCTTATATCTCCTCTTTGTTCTTGGCTTTTTGGGTTTCTTCTTCGTTGAATGTTTTAGTCCCAATTACTTACATTGCAATCCTTATTCCTTTTGAATTTTGGATGTCTCTACAACCTTTCTAATCAACTCTGAGGCTTTTTCTTGGTTTTTTTTCAAATTAAAAAAATCTTGATATGCTGTCTTGGCGTTTTTTACAAAAGAAGAGAGATCTGTATTTGAGTCGAAAAAAATTTTTAAATAGGCTTCTAGTTTACTTTTGTCGTCGATCACGAAAGCGGATTTCGTCTTTTTAAGGAACGAAATTGATCCGGTCTTAGGCGACCCGACCGCGAGAATCGGAATCCCAGAGGCAAGATAATCGCTAATCTTTGTTGATAATGATAATTCAATTTCTTCAGCTTTCTTTTTTTGGAACGTTTCGATGTAGACGAGGACATCGGTATTTCTCATTTCTTTTAATACCCCTTCGTATTCGAGACTTCCTTCATCTTTGATTCCCTTTTCCTTACCGCTTAATCGATTCACTGCGTTTTGAGTTGGCGGCAGATGTACATGGATGTTCACGCCATATTTTGAAATTTCTCGACCAAGACGCAAAATGGTTCGTCTCCTCCCGTATCCGAGATTTCCAAAATACTGAAAACATTTTTTCTCGGAAGTCTGTTTTCCTGTAGCGGTAAAATATGACGACAAATAGACGCTTGTTCCATTTTTGTCAAAGAAAGAATCGTATTTGTTTTTCATTTTATCTGAGAGATAAATGACGCCAGAGGCCATTGCCATTATTCGCTTGAATGTGATGGCATATTTTTGCTGATAAAGACGATTAAAAAGGGAAACAGGAGAATGCTTAATGAAAAAATAATCATCGGCTATCTCAAAAATTAAAGGAATGTGAAGATAATCGGAAACGAACATGGCTATTTCGAGAATAAAAGCAGAACTTGAGCAATGTACAAAGACGAAATCTGGAGAATAAGTATCTAGCCACAGTTTTAGCTTTTCATTTCCCCATATTTTTTTATTCCACAAAAGCAGCCTCAAAAATCGAATGAAGGGGGAATCAGAATATAGTATTGAAGTTATGAGATATTTTTTATTTCGTCTCTCTTCCCGAATAAGATTTTCTCCATTCATTGATAATTCTATGGAAGTTCCACACTTCTCATTTTTGTGAAGCCTCGAGCGAAAAACGTCTTTGTCAGTTAGTCTAAAATAATGTAAACATTTTTCTTTGCATAACTTTTTATTATTTGTACAAATTTGAAAAATTTGTTCATTAGTAAAAGATGATAGGTAAGTGTCAAGTCCTCGAGTAACGCCTGAATCAGAAAATGGATTCGCATCTACTAAACAAACCTTATATTCATCCATATTTTTCGGAACCTTATACGCTTTTCCTTTGATATAGTCTACACGGAATTTTAAATGAAAAATAGGTCATTTTCTTTCAGCACCATTGGCAAAGGGCTTGACCGTTTGGGCTTATTGTTCTATCGGCTCTTTTCTGGCGTAGAATCACACGGATCTTTTTGCTGACGCGGTTTTGGTTCTTGAAGGGTCCGAACAACGGAAATTTTATGCAAATCGGGAAAGCTACAGGATACTTTGACTTCGAGGTCTAATTTGTTCTCGCATTTTGTTCGTTTTTCTTTTTGATATCATGTTCCTTTTTTATAAAGCATTAGTTGGCAATTAACAGGGTCGCTGACCGGACGATAACCATCGGGAACCAGTCACGTAACTTATGGCAAAATAATATTGTAAGTAATAAAATTAACATACGTGGGGGATTGTCACCTTGGATATTGAAGAAAACGATTCATATAGAGAATGGCCTATCGGTAACTATACTTTAGGTCAGCTCCAAGACAGGCTTTTTAAAATCTTGGTTGAATTTGATAGAATTTGTCGCAAATATAACATTCGCTATATTCTTGACAGCGGCACAATGCTTGGCGCAATTCGCCATAATGGTTTTATTCCGTGGGACGATGATTGCGATGTTGGCATGCTCAGATCCGATTACAACAAATTCATGCGGGCGTTAAAAAAAGAACAAACACCTTATGTTTTTGAATCTTTAGAAAACAATAAAAAGTATCCTTATGGTTTCGGAAAATTCAAAGATCCTGGCACGCTTTATCCAGAACCAGGGTTTGAAAAGGTTACCAAGTACAATTCGTTGTGGCTGGATATTTTTCCATTTGATAAAACATTTCGGTGGTCATATAAATTACAGGGAAGAATCGGATGGGTTTGGCAACACGTTAGATGGGAACGGTCAGGTATTTCGTCTCCCGAAAAGAGAAGGTGGTATGTAAAATTTTTAGCAAAGATTACTCCCTTTTGGCTGATAAATCTTCAGCAAAACGTTGCTATGAGGATGTTTAATTGGCTACCCCTTCCCTTAGTCTGTAAGAATTGCCATCCCGGGAAAAACAAGATCCCCCTCTCATCTTCTTTTTATAAAGATACAATCGAGCATAAATTTGAAAATGGGCTTTTCTTTGTGCCGCGGGAATATGACGAATGGTTGCGAAAAAGATATTCTCTTTACTATCTCACTTTTCCTCCAGTGAATGACAGGCATCCTACCCATGGCGGACGCACATTAACAAATATAAAATTATAACATGAGCAACATCTCAGAAAGTTCGCCCGACGTTGAACAAAAATCTAATCGTAATATAGTTTTGGGGGTTGTCCTCGGCTATGTTTCTATTGCCTTGGCAATTGTGTCGGGGTTGATTTTTACGCCATGGATAATTCGTAGCATTGGAAAAAGCGAACATGGAGTTTACGCAATAGCGATATCGGTTATTAATCTGTTTTTGGTTGATTTCGGCTTAAGCGGGGCCGTTAATCGGTTTGCCTCAAAATATAGAACGAGTGGAGAAGCTGAAAAACTTCGGACAATACTAGGATTAATATATAAAATCTATTTTTTCTTAGATATTATTGTTGCTTCTGTTTTCGTTGTAATTTATTTTTTCGCCCACAACATTTACCAACAATTGACCTTCGATCAGTGTGAAGAATTGAAAAACGTCATTCTTATTGTTGGGGCATATAGTTTGCTATCTTTTCCCGCAACAACCTTCGACGGAATCCTGAAAGCATATGAAGATTTTGCCGTTCTAAAACTGATCGAGATATTGCAAAAATTGGTTTATATCGGTTTGACGATTGCTGCCATTTATTTTCACTTTGGTTTGTATGCCCTCGTTTTCGCAAACGTTATCTCGGGTCTTTTGATGATTTTTTCAAAATGGGTTTATATCCGTTTTAAAATCAAAATAAAAGTAAAAATATTCACCAAAAGTGATAAAAACGATCTAAAGGTGCTTTTTTCCTATTCTTTATGGACCGCCATTATGAGCATTTGTTCTAGACTTATTTTCAATGTTGTTCCTTCGATTATCGGAATTGTGGGGGGGAAGAGTGGAGATGCGACTATAGAAGCCTCGGTTTTTAGCGTCGCGTCAAATATTGAAGACTATATCTCAACATTCGGCTCGGTTTTGACAGGTTTTTTTATGCCTAAAGTCATGCGCATTCAAGCAAACGACAATGAAGCCGATTGTAAAGAAAAAATCCAAAATCTTTCAGAGAAAACCGGTCGAATCCAGCTCATTCTTGTTGGGTTGATTATTGTTGGTTTTGCTGCTTGCGGGCAGGATTTTATTGCGGTTTGGATGAAAGACGACACCTACTCCCCTGCATATCTCGGAGCCATTCTTATTTCGATTTATCAATTCTTTTATACCCCGACTCTCGTTTTCAAAACGGCAGTTATTACTGACAAAAATATAAAATACGTTTCTTTTGTCGAGCTTTTTGCCGCCATACTGAATGTCGCTTTATGCTTTTTGCTTGTGAGCCAATGGGGCATGATGGGCGCTTGTGTTTCAATTTTCATTTCTTCGTCTGTTCGAATGGTTGCTCTTTATTTTTTGTATTCGAAAACTATTGGTGCAAATATTCCTCATTTTTTAAAAGTTGTCTACGGGAGGCAAACGATTGTCTGCCTCGTTTCTTTGGCTTCCGGACTGTTGTTTACGTATTTTGCAAAAATTTCAGATTTGAAGGTTAAACTTTTAATTAATGTTGTTTTAACTGCCTCCATCTATCTTTTAATGTCCTTTTTTCTGCTAAAAAAAGAAGAACGCCTCTTTCTTTTTTCCATTTTTAAAAAAAAGAGTAATAAATGAAAAAGGTTATTTTTATCTCAAACTTTCTTTCGTTTCATCAAAGCGATTTGTGGGACGATTTTTGTAAAAATGATGTAGATTTTACCTTTTTGGCAACAGAAGAAAATGTTGTTACCGAGAAAAGAATTGACAAACGCCCATACGTAAAGTTTTCATATTTATTTTCAGACGATTCTCTTGCCAATTTCTTGCGGTTTGCTGATGTGATCATTATAGGCGATTGCTGTGATCGGAGAATCTTTCGGATGCTTCCTGACGATAAGGTTTATTTTCTTGCTTCTGAACACATTTTTAGGAATTATTTGAATCCTCGAAATGTTCTGGCTTCCATCCGGAGAATGGGAAAAATTAAGCGTTGCTTTCGTTACAAGAACACTTACTGTCTTGCTTATTCTTCGTTCATTGGGAAAGAGTTCAATTTCTTCGGGATTGCTCGTAATAAAGTTTATAAATTTGGTTATTTCCCCGAAACAAATCAGCAAGAAGATTGTTTGATTGGTAAAGATCCTTATTCGATTTTGGTGGCAGGAAGGCTTCTCCGACTGAAAAGGAATTTTTTTGCAATCAAAGCCCTGCAATTTTTGCAAAAAACAGATCGGCGCTTTCATTTGACGGTTGTGGGTGACGGTAAAGACAAAAAGCATTTGGTGAATCTCGTTCGTCGATGCGGGTTAGACGATCAGGTAGCGTTTTTGCCTCCAATTCCGCATGAACAGCTAATTGAACTGATGAAACGAACCCAAATTTTTATCTTTGCATCTAATCACCAAGAAGGGTGGGGGGCCGTTGTAAACGAGGCTATGTCGTGCGGTTGCGTTGTTTTTGCATCAAGAAAGGCGGGGTCAACGAATTATCTTGTTGAAGACTCAATTAACGGATACGCCTTCTCTTCGCTGGCGGATTTTAAGAAGAAGATTTCGATTTATTCAAATTCAGATGTTGAAAAAATTGGGAAAATTCAGCAGGCCGCTTTTGCTACGATAAACAACTACTGGAACTATCGTTGCGCTTCGGATCGACTCTATGACTTTGTTGTTTCTGGTTCCCAAAGTCTTTATTTTCCTTCCGGTCCCCTCTCTAAAGGATAAAACAATGGAAAAAATAGGTGAATTAGCGCGGATTTTTTACGGAAAACTCTCTCCATTAAAAACGATGATGGTACATGATGTTGGAAATGTTGAGAAATGTGGAATTTCAAAGGAGAAATTTGCCTCTTTTACTGAAGATTTTTCTAAGTTTTTAATCAAATCTTCTGGAAAACGGATTGAACTCACATTTGACGACGGTCACGAATCTCTGTATACCGAGGCTTATCCGATTCTAAAAAAATACGGAATAAAATTTACTGCCTTTTTGGTTTCTGATTTCATTGATCGACCAAACTATCTTAGCGAAAACGAGATCAAAGAAATGCTTAGCAGCGGTCTTTTGGTCATTGGGGCGCATGGGAAAACTCACCGGATTTTGACTTCTTTAAATCCCGAAGAGACAACGTGTGAGATATGCGATTGTAAGCAAGTACTAGAATCACGTTTCCGTGTTTCTGTTACAAAATATGCCTATTCGCATGGTCAGTACACAGATTATTCACTTGAAATTCTCCGGAACAACGGTTTTTATGAAGCTTATATGGCACAATACAGTTTTTGGGGAGGAAATAAATATTTAAAGCCCAGAATGAATCTATGCGACCAACAATACCAGTACATCTCAAGTTTTTTGAGAAAGAGCGGTTACTAGTGCCGCTCCATGTCTGTGGCTCGTAGAACTTACACGCGCTTATCCTAAAACTTAGTTTGCTGTTTATTTTTATCCTTCTTGCGAGAAAAATTATCAAACTGGAGAAAAATCATGAAAAAATATAAAATAGGTTATACTACTGGCGTGTTCGATTTGTTTCATGTTGGACATTTGAATCTTTTGAAACAGGCCAAGGAACAATGCGATTATTTAATTGTCGGAGTTTCTACCGACGAAAATGTTATTTCCTACAAACATAAGACCCCGATCATCCCATATGAACAAAGGGCGGCGATTGTTGAAGCAATTAAATACGTTGATAAAGTTGTTCCTCAAAAAGATATGGATAAATTTGGTGCCTGGGAAAGATTACATTATGATGTTCTTTTTCACGGAGATGATTGGAAGAAGACCGATATGTATAATGAAATAGAAGCCAAGCTAAATTCCGTTGGTGTCAAAGTGGTCTATCTCCACCACACGGAAGGAATTTCTACTACCGAATTGACGACAAAAATCAGGAAATAGAATGTCGATTTCAAGCTTGAAATATTGTTGCGGGTGTAAAACGTGTTCTTTGGTTTGCCCCAAGCAAGCGATTTCGTTTCGCCTTGGGGAAATGGGGAGCCTTACTCCACTTATCGATTCAAATAAGTGCATCCATTGTGGTCTATGTGATGCTGTTTGCCCCGTGAAACAAAGACCTGTTTTGCCTCCCTCGGATAAAATCTATCTTGCTTCTTCCAAAGAAGCTAAGATTAAAAGACAATCAACTTCTGGCGGAGTTTTTTCTGTTTTTGCTGAATGGGCTATCGATAATGGGTGGTGTGTTTGTGGCGCTGCCTGGGACGGCTTAAAAGTAAAACATCTAATTGTTTATTCGAAAAATGACTTATTCAAACTGAAAAGATCAAAATATGTCCAATCCGATCTAAATAACGTTTTTCCTGTTTTAAAATCTTTGATTTTATCAGGTAAAAATGTGCTTTTTTCTGGGACACCTTGCCAAGTTTCTGCCTTCAAGAACTTCCTTGGACCAAACATTAAAGGCGGACGGGTTTTATTGGTCGACGTTCTTTGCCACGGCGTTCCATCTCAATCTTTTTTCGATTCTTGTATTGAGCATGAAGAAAAATCCAAAGGCATCGAGATCCTAGATTTTTCTTTTCGCTCTAAAGCTAAAAACACGCCTTCCTGTTTCACTTATATCTATAGGAAAACTGGTTCTCAAAAGAAAAGAACTAGGAATGGTTTCTCCTTTCAATTCCCCTTTTACAAAGCATTTTCATCCTATCAATTTTTTCTGGAGCAATGTTATCATTGCGAGTACGCCTCTCCAGAAAGGGTTGGCGATATAACTCTTGGGGATGGCTGGGGATGTGAACAAGTCTCTGGATTTTCGACTACCGGAAGAAAAAACGGATGCTCAACCGTAATAATCAATTCCGATTGGGGAAATTCTTTTTTTGATGAAGTTCAAGAAAAACTTACTTTTTTGCCAATCCATTCAGACTTAATCGCAAGCAATAACCAAGCATACACTAAATGCGAGACCGAAAATGAGGGGAAGAGATCGAGAATCATTCAAGATTTTCACGCAAATTTTGATTTGGCTTTGACCAAGTATTTATCCTTCAATCGGAAGGATCTTTTCCGGGCTTCTTTTTATGAGAATTGCCCAAAATGGCTGCTTTCTTTTGCATCTTTCTTCTGTTTTTGGAGGCGACATTAACTTCTTTTTTTGGTTAACGCCAAGTAAAAATCTTAATCGCCAAAAGAATGATGAACAAAACGAATCGCCTGAGGAAGATGTTATGAAAGCCGATTTGTTTGTAAATGATTGGACACAAGGCTATCTCGCGAACAAAGGAGAGAAACCTATTGAACAGCACGACGTTGTGTGATAAGTTTTAAAGGCAAAAAGATGAGTCTAATTGATATCAGACCGTTAGTTATGCCTCCCAAAGTAACCATCAGCGTTTCCGTTCATAATACTGTCAATTACTTAAATGTTTTTTTTGATTGTTTGTTTTCGCAAACTTATCCAAATTTAGAGATAATCATTGTTGATGATGGCTCTACAGATGGATCTCTCGAAATTATTAAGCGGAACGCACTTAAAGACAACCGGATTTGTTTTTTGCAGACAGAGAAACATATAACTCCCGACGAGGCTCATCAACTTACATTCGAAAAAGCCACAGGGAAATATATAATCCCTCTCGATTCTGACGATTATTTTCCCAGTAATTACGTTCAAGCCTTGGTTGTTTTGGCCGAACAATTTCATCTAGATTTCGCCGTTGCTCCATGCCAACGAATTGACGAATCCGGGCAAGTCTATGGCAAAAAAATTTCGGCTTCAAAACAAACCACAGTCTTTTTCAATGAAAAAGAAAAATTAGCGTTGCTAAAAACTAAATATGGCGGCTGGTCAAGGCTTGTGAAAAAAGACTTTTTGATTCAATGGGGATATGATTATAGCCAAATGGAAATGCCGCTCTTTTTTCTACAGTTTTATAAAAGTGCTAAGGTTGGTTTTTCCACAGATACTTGTTATTTTTATCGTTCACGGCGTGACAGCATCTCTCGAAAAAATGTCGCACATAGATTTTGCAATTTGCAACCACTCTTTTTTCTAGACTGGTTGCCTTCAGGAGAGATTGATGAATACGTTTTTCCTAGAGTGGGACTATTTGCTATTCGTATGGTGTTCCCATATATTTTTTATAAACATGCGGTTGATAAAGACTATGATTATAAAAAAGACATCAAACTAATGAAGCAAATGTGCAGTTATTCTTTTTGGAAATCTTTTTGTTTTTTTAAATATTTCAATTTCAAAGATAAAGTTATGTTGTTCTTCTTCATGAATCACTGTTATGGGATTATCTCTCTTTATATTTCCCTTTTTCGTTCTTAAGTTTTTTCCTCTTTTATTGAAAATCATCAGACATGGTTTAGCTGGCTCTTTGTTGGTCTTATTTGGGTTTAAATCGGTTTCTTGATTACCGGCGAATTTGTATATCCTCATGCGTTAGAATATACTTTTTTCAGTCATTCGAATTCCTTGAGCGCTTTTTCTTAGCAATTTGGAGGGTGATACGCAAAATGAAACACGTTAAGACTTATGTAACCGGAGCCGGCGGCATGATTGGTAGCCACCTT
>Ga0070399_1004815_pt1 | contig 10916 bp, 12 predicted proteins | sample BioMet4_FD_61217 | JGI IMG/M metagenome (GOLD analysis project Ga0070399, IMG submission 61217) | Microbial communities from bioreactor (seeded with sewage sludge) at LBNL, California, USA - Biofuel metagenome 4 (version 1) | ecosystem: Engineered > Bioreactor > Anaerobic > Unclassified ... | reverse complement strand
TAAAATAGCTGATAACATAATCTTAAGTTTTTATTAATTGTTTATTTATTCTTTTGATAATCCGTATTTAATTATTCATTTCCGTGAGCCATACCTATAAAGCTGGCTGAAAGGATGGTGAAAATATATGCTTGCAGAAAAGCCACCAAAAGTTCCAGACAGTTCATGAATACGCAAAAGATGACAGAAACGAAGGTCATTGTATAATTGAGAGCTGCTCCCAGCGTAACAGTGATGAAAATCAGACTTGTTAAAGCAAGAATGATGGTGTGTCCTGCCATTATGTTTGCGAAGAGACGAATCATTAACGCAAAAGGCTTTGTAAAGACACCAATAAATTCTACAAAAGGCATGATTGGAATAGCTTTTAAGGCTAATGGAACATCTGGCCAAAAAATGCTTTTCCAATAAGCTTTAGTACTGAAGAAGTTGATAGCGACAAAAGTACACAACGCTAATGTCATCGTAATTGTAATGTTTCCAGTAATATTTGCTCCTCCAGGGAAGATTGGGATAATACCAATCAGATTGTTAAGCAGAATAAAGAAGAAAACAGTCAGAAGATAAGGTCCAAAAGGCTTGTAATCTTTTCCAACGCATTCTTTTACGACATTGTCATAAATGTACATAACAGTGCATTCAACCATACCGACAAAACCTTTTGGAGCAGTTCCTGGATGGCGTTTGTACCAGTTTGCAGTTGTCAGAATAATGAGTAAAAGGACAATACAACTGAAAAACAATCCGAACACATTCTTCGTCATGGAGATATCAATAGGACGAACTTCTTCTCCTGCTGCATTCTTTTCAACAATTTTTCCGGCATGACTGCTGGTTATAGGCGCTAAATAATAGCCGTCGTAAATTTGACCTTCACTGACTCTTGCCGATGAGAAACAACTCCAGCCTCGATTTTCTCCTTTGACAATAATTGGCAGAGGAATTGAAATTTCGGTTTGACCAATCTTGGTGATATGCCAAGTATAGGAATCTTGAATATGTGAAAAGACGATATCGTGCACATTGACTTTCTCTTCAGCTGCTTGGCTTATAAAGCCGAACAGCAAAGCGAATGCGAACAATGCAATAAAACGTCTGTAACAGTTATTCTTTTTCATTTTTGTTCTTCTTCTCCTTTATTTGCTTGTACTTTCCCTAACGCATAAAAAGCGTAGGTTTCTACTACAAGGTTGATAAGATAAAACAGTACTAATACAACCGCAAACGGAATCATTTGTTTACCCGACAATAGCGCATAAAGACCAAATACGATAGCTACTAAAATTAGCTTGCAGATTCGTTGAATCATATATATCGCTACAACTTGCGTCGGTTTTTTGTTGTTACTGCTCATCAATCCGATCATGGCGCATTCTAAGGCTATAAAAAAGAGCGGAATATAAGGATATACAGCGAATGTATATTGACTCAATGCGTATTGCAGGAGCAATCCTACAATGGCACCGAGAAGAATATTCACGCATGTCACTATTCCGACTAATTTAAGCTTTATCATGTTCATGACTTTCTTTGTCAAGTTCTACGCAAACAGAAATGACATCATCTTTAACTTCCACAAAACCGTCTTTTATTAGCAGGCTCTGAGTACCGTCAGCGTTGTCAAAAAGAATAGTTCCTTTTTGCAAAGCAGAGATAATGGGAGCATGATACGGTAAAACTTCGAATCCGCCTATATAACCTGGCAATTTGATGTTCGAAACTTCACCATTGTAAAAAACACCTTCAGGAGAGATAATATCTAATTTCATATTGTTGCTTTAAACGGCTTGTTGAGCCAGTTTCTTTCCTTTTTCAATAGCATCTTCAATGGTTCCGACATTCAAGAAGGCCTGTTCTGGCAGATAGTCGACTTCTCCATCGAGAATCATTTTAAAACCTCGGATTGTATCTTCGAGCGAAACCATGACTCCAGGTACTCCTGAGAATTGGGAAGCCATTGTCATCGGTTGTGAAAGGAAGCGTTGTACGCGACGTGCACGATTGACAATCAGTCGGTCTTCATCTGACAATTCTTCCATGCCGAGTATGGAAATGATATCTTGCAGCTCTTTGTAACGCTGTAGAATCTGCTTTACACGCTGTGCTGTGTTGTAATGTTCTTCTCCGACAACCAATGGGTCGAGGATTCGGGATGTCGAATCCAAAGGATCCACTGCCGGATAAATACCTAATTCAGTGATTTTACGACTTAATACTGTCGTTGCATCCAAGTGGGAGAATGTTGTTGCGGGAGCTGGGTCTGTCAAGTCATCAGCCGGAACATAAACAGCTTGAACGGAAGTGATACTTCCTTTCTTGGTTGAAGTGATACGTTCCTGCATTGCACCCATTTCTGTTGCAAGAGTAGGTTGATAACCAACAGCAGAAGGCATACGGCCAAGCAACGCCGAAACTTCAGAACCTGCTTGTGTGAAACGGAAGATATTGTCGATGAAGAACAGAATATCGCGCGTTTCACCTTCAGGGGCAGAATCCCGGTAAGATTCTGCAATAGTCAGTCCGGAAAGGGCAACAGAAGAACGTGCGCCAGGCGGTTCATTCATCTGGCCAAAAACCAATGTTGCTTGGCTCTTTGCCAATTCTTCTTTATCTATCAATGATAAATCCCAATGTCCTTCTTCCATGCTTTTCTTGAAAGCATCGCCATATTTGATGACACCTGCTCCAATCATCTCACGCAGCAAGTCATTTCCTTCACGCGTTCGTTCACCGACGCCGGCGAATACGGAAAAGCCGTTGTGACCTTTAGCGATATTGTTGATTAACTCCATAATAAGAACAGTTTTGCCCACGCCTGCACCGCCGAAAAGTCCGACTTTTCCGCCTTTGCAATAAGGCTCCAAAAGGTCGACCACTTTGATTCCGGTCAGCAGAACTTCCTTGCTGGTTCGAAGATCATCGAACTTCGGAGGCTCGCGGTGAATAGGAAGCGCGCCTTTTCTGTCTAGTTCAGGCATACCGTCGATTGGGTTTCCAATGATGTTCATCAATCGGCCTTTATCCTGATCTCCTACCGGCATAGTGATTGGAGAACCGTAAGAAATAGCTTCCATGCCGCGTCTCAAACCATCAGTCGAATCCATAGCTACGGTACGGACAGTGTCCTCACCGATGTGCTGCTGAACTTCAACCACCATTTTTTTGCCATTGGGACGTGTGATTTCCATCGCATCATGAATGCGTGGAAGTACGATTTGTTCGTCACTTCCTTCATCGCCGAAATGAATGTCCACAACCGGACCAATGACCTGCGAAATAATTCCTTTAATTTCTGCCATATATGAAGATATATTTTTTCTTTTTTAAGATGACTGCAAAGATACGCATATTTGTCTGTTTTTCATAACTTGTAAACAGATAAAAAACCCTTTTGTTCTCAGAGAAAAATTAAAAATGTATATTTCTTAGCAGTTTTGACCAAAAATGAAGGAAAAAATCCCAATAAGCGTGATTTGTCCATAAGAAGACAATAAATAATGTCGTACTTTTGCCCTGAAGAACTACCGACATTTATGTTACAGGCATTATTATATCCGTTCGCATTGCTTTATAGCTTCGCAGTAAGGCTGAGGAATTGTTTGTTCGATTGCAAACTGCTTCCTTCAGAACAATTTCCTGTTCCTGTCATTTGTGTCGGGAATCTTGCTGTCGGTGGAACAGGGAAAACTCCAATGACAGAATATTTGATTCGTTTACTAAAACCAAAATATCGCTTGGCAGTTCTTAGTCGCGGATATAAACGTCAGACGAAAGGATTCATTTTGTCAAGTCAAGCGAGTAAGAGCACTGAAATAGGAGATGAACCTTATCAAATTAAGATGAAGTTTCCGGATATTCATGTCGCGGTTGATGAAGACAGACGTGACGGCATTCGTCATTTGCTTTCTTTGCCGGAGAATATCAGACCGGAAGTGATTCTGCTCGATGATGCTTTCCAACATCGTTATGTCAGGCCTTCTTTTTCGATTGTTCTGACCGATTGTCACAGACTTTTTTATCAAGATCATCTATTGCCTGTCGGGAGACTTCGGGAACCAGTAAGTGGCATAAAACGTGCCGATTTGGTCGTAGTTACCAAATGTGATGTTTTTATGGAAAAAGAGCGGTTTACTGAGATTCGAGGAAAGTTGAACCTCTACGGCAATCAAAAACTCTTCTTTTCTAAGATTGTCTATGATGAGCCAATTCCGCTTTTCAGTAATAAATTAAATTCTTTAAACAGAGACATGGAAGTGCTTCTCATTGCAGGAATCGCGTCGCCTGAGCCTTTTATTAAAGAAGTAAAACGACGTTTTCTCAATGTTTCCACGGTTCTTTTCCCTGACCATCACGCTTTCACTGAGAAGAATTTTGCAGAATTGAGTATTGGTTTTGGTCAAATGAATCCGACAAAGCGTTTTATTCTGACAACTGAAAAAGATGCGGTCAGGTTGAAGGGCAATCCTGATTTGCCCGAGCAATGGAAATCGGTCATTTATTATCTTCCAATCCGTGTTGAATTTTTTGAAGGGAATCTTTTTGATAATACAATATTAGAACATATAAAATGAGCAGAACTGAGATATCTACGTTAGGTGAATTCGGCTTGATAGAGCGGCTGACTTCTTCAATCAAACTAAAGAATGAGAGTACAATCAAAGGCGTTGGCGACGATGCAGCTGTTCTTTCTTACGATAAGAAACAAGTCCTTGTAACTACAGACCTTTTGCTTGAAGGCGTTCATTTCGACCTTACATACACTCCATTGAAGCATTTGGGTTACAAAGCGGCAATTGTCAATTTTTCCGATATTTATGCAATGAACGGCCAACCTAAGCAGATTACCGTTTCTCTTGGAATTTCGCGCCGTTTCTCTGTCGAAGCTATTGAAGAGCTTTATTCCGGTATTCGGTTGGCCTGTGATATTTATGGAGTTGACATTGTCGGCGGAGATACTTCTGCATCTCTAACAGGGCTTTGCATTAGCATAACCTGCATTGGAGAAGGGGAAAAGGATAAAGTCGTTTTACGTAGCAATGCTCATGAAACTGATCTTATCTGTGTTTCCGGAAATCTTGGCGCCGCGTATATGGGTTTGCAGTTGTTGGAACAGGAAAAGCATGTTTTTAAGGGCGAGAAAGATTTTCAGCCGGATTTTACGGGAAAAGAATATCTTTTAGAGCGTCAGCTTAAGCCTGAAGCGCGGCGCGATATCATTCAACAGCTTCATGACGATGATATTGTCCCGACTGCAATGATGGATATTTCCGACGGACTTTCGTCTGAACTTTTGCATATCTCAAAAGAGAGCGGTGTCGGTTGCCGTATTTATGAAGATCGCATTCCGATTGATTATCAGACTGCGATAATGGCTGAGCAAGTGAATATGAATCTTGTTACTGCAGCTTTGAATGGTGGCGAGGATTATGAGCTGCTCTTTACTGTTCCTCTTACTGAAAACGAGAAAGTTTCAGCGATGAAGGATGTAAAGGTGATTGGTTATATCACTAAAAAAGAGCTTGGAAACTATATGGAAGGTCGTGATGGAGGTGAAGTTTCACTTCGTGCCCAAGGATGGAATTCTTTGGATAAATAAAAAAGTTGGGTCAAAATTTTGCAGGTAAAAAAATAGTCAATATCTTTGCAGCCGAAAATATGGTGCTATAGCTCAGTTGGTAGAGCAAAGGACTGAAAATCCTTGTGTCCCTGGTTCAATTCCCGGTGGCACCACAAACGAAGAAGCCTGATTCTGATTGGAATCAGGCTTCTTTAGCGTTTATAGCGGGTTTCATCACGATTCAATGATTAAAAAAGCATTTCTTCGGTTGGCTTTGAAAACATTATGCAAACATTACTGAAGTCATGTCCAATGAACCTCCTACAATTGAGTCGTTGAATATCGTCAGATTGTCATTTTCTTGTTGCAGAGCCAATATATAAAGTAGTGGAATGAAATGGTCAGGAGTAGGAGCAGCCAATTGAAATTCGCGTCCTAAATGGTTGTAATTTACGAGACTTTGATGGTCTCCATTTTTTATCATTCCGACGATTCTCTCATGGACTTTGATTGCCCAATCATAACCCGAATACGGAGTGTTAATATTTTCCCAATCAATCATTCGTAGATTGTGAATTACATTTCCGCTGGCAATAATCATTATGCCTTTCTTTCTGAGCGTGCTCAATTCCTTGGCCAGCGCGTAATGGAATGATGCTGGTTTAGTATAATCGATACTTAACTCTACAATCGGAACATCAGCTTTAGGAAAGAGATATTTCATAACAGCCCAACATCCGTGGTCAAGTCCCCAATCATAGTTTAAACTGACTTCTGTGGAATGAATGATGTTTTGAACCTCTTTTGCCAGTTCAATATCTCCTATGGCAGGATATTGCTCTTCGTAAAGTTTCTTTGGAAAGCCGCCGAAATCATGAATAGTCTTAGGATTTTCCATTGCTGTCACAAAAGTGCCGCGAGTTTCCCAATGAGCTGAAATGAATAAGACAGCTTTTGGTTTGGGCAATTTTTTACCAAATGTTTCAATTCCGTTGCTGTAAATGCTCTTTTCAATTGCCATCATCGGACTTCCATGCCCAATGAATAAAATTGGCATTCGTTCTTGATACTCCATGATGCTATTTATCTGGACTGAATTCAACATTCGCAATTATTTTCACATCATTACTGATCGTTATATTAGGATATTTAGCCCCTAATTTATAATCTGTGCGTTTTACAATTCCTGTAACCTGAAAACCTGCAGTCGGTTTGTTGTTCATCGGATTTGTCACTATTCCATAGAATGTGACATTTAATGCTATCTGTTTCGTGATTCCGTGAAAGGTCAGTTTTCCATGCAAGATGCCTTTCTTAGCGCTTATTTTTTTCATTGATGTGCTGATGAAAGTCATGTTTGGGAATTGTTCAACGTCAAAGAAATCGGCGGTACGGAGATGATTGTCGCGTGCTTCAATATCAGTATCAATACTGCTTGTTTTTGCGTTGAGCACAACTTTTGCATCGCTGTAATCAGCTTTGGAGGTCGTGACAGTTGCATTGAAATCGGAAAAACGACCGTTAATTTCCGATACCATAAGATGTTTTACAGTGAATCCAAGTCTGGAGTGCTGAGGATCATTTGTCCACGTTTTTGTCTGTGCATTGGCTGCTAACGAGGACAAAGCTATTGTGACCCATAAAAGATACTTTCTCATTTTTCCTTTGTTTTTATTGTTATTAATCATGTTACAAAGGTCGGGACAAATGAAATTGGAAAGGTAACAGTATTCGGAAAGAAGGTTGTGCTATTTGGAAATAATGGATGACATTTCTTTTCGAAACTCAGAAGGAGCAATTCCGGCACGTTTTTTAAAGACGTGAGTGAAATAGGTCTTTTCGTTGAAACCCAACTCAAACCCAATCTCAGCTATAGTTTTGTTCGTCGTGACAAGCAGATTCTTCGCTTCAATCAACTTTCGGGTTTCTATAATTTCAGAAACGCTTTGATGCAACACCTGCTGACAAATCAGGTTCAGATTACGAGCTGTCATAAACAACTTGTCGGCATAGAAGTTAACTCCTTGCGACTCGCAAAAATGTTCTTCGAGAATTTGCAAAAAGTTTTTGAAAGTTGCGTTTTGCACGCTGACAACGTCGTCACTGTCGGACGACTGCTTTTTGCGCTCTGAATGAATGATGCTGATTAGTGCATTCAAAAGCTGACGGATAACAAAGAAGTCCGGCGACGGTTGACTGTATTCTTGATAAATCATTTCACAAAGCGTGTCTAATCTTGTGAAGCACACATTGAACGGCATGCAGATATTGGCTTTGTTGTGAAATTCAGCATAAAGTTGGAAAACTGTATCTGTGATGAAATCACTCTTGAAGCAAATGATCCAAATGTTGCATTTGTTTTCCTTAGGCAATGGTTTCAGACGATGGATTTTACCAGCTGTGACGAAACTGACAAAAGGAGCTTCTACCGTTTCAGAACGGAAGTCGATGAAATGCTCCAGTTGTCCATCGATTCCAATCAGAAGCTCTTCGAAATCGTGGCTGTGAGGTTCGTTATCAGAATGTAAAACCGCCAAAGCATCCTCAATCCCGAACTTCTCAATCCTGAAAATCTCATCCATTCGTTCCATACAATATGAATTTGGATGCAATATTAAGCAAAAAGTCAGATAGAATAAGTCTTAGCTGATTTTTAATCAGTTCTCTTCGTTACGTCCTTAAATTATTATGTGTCTTAATTAGTTGCCAGTAAAATTTCAGGTATTTTGTTGATGGTTATCTCTTATTTAATTATTGCTGTAACTAATCCTTTTTCAAAAAATATATATGTTGAACTATCATACATCCATTGTGTTCTCTGGGAATTTAAACGGATATCAACCGGCTTTCCTATTGCAAGTTTACATTCTGTTTCATTCATGCCCTTTTCAACAATTCCTCTACTTACGGATTCCAAATGATTAATTGGTTGTAGTTTATTTGTGCGAATGAATTGAAATAGTTCAGACAATAGGGATGAATTTAATAAAGTAAACTCCTCTATAAGTTCTTTATGTTTAATTTTTTTTGTCGGATTAAGTTTTTCGAATGGTGTAATAGAACCCATAATACCTGTTGTATTGCTGAAAATCTTATTAGTTAAGAAAATAATATTACCCGAATTTATTTGTATGGTTAAATCACATTTGTAGCTTTGTTTTGGGTTTTTCTTAGAATTAATATCTAAAACAGTTGCATATTTTAGATTCTCCATGTCACATTGAGTTATTGTTTCTTTGAATCTGTTCCCTTTATCTATAGCCCATAAAAGTGCATTCATAAAAATATCTTTATCAGTCATATTTTCCACTCTTTCTGTACCTGTACAAATGATCATTTTATCCGCTGTGGCGAGTGGATAGGTTTTTTGAGCTTGAATATTAAAAATAGATAATATGGATAAAACAAAAATCGAGAATGAACTTTTCATGTAATTAAATAATAAGAAATCACATCACTATATTTTATAGTGATGTGATTGTTGTTGTTGATGAAATTAAAGATTTATACCTAATCTAAGTGATATGTAGTTTACATGCATAGAATAATCATCTATATTTACAGCCTGGTTATTGTATGCGACTCCAATGAGAAATCTCGGAGTAATGTTAATTCCTGCTGATATTTCCCAACAAACGCCTCCTTCTTCAGGATCAAATAAATAACCGTATCCAACACTTGCGGCTCCAAATATACTTGAATTTCCAAATAAATTAGGTGTTGTTCCTCGAATGCCAGTTGTTGCTTGTGCCATAAGCAAATCAGTGAAGTTTTTAGTGTCCGTTTCTGCTTTAACTTTTATAATATCCCAACTAATATTATCAGAAAAAGGTTTGTTCCAACGAAGCCCTAAATCTACACCTAGCCCAGTATTGGATACGTCACCACTAAAACCTCCGACTCCAAGATCTAGCCATATTGCACTCGGTTTTTTTTCTACAGATACGCGAGAAGATGTGACAAGCTGTGCATAACTACTTGAGCATATGAATGCTAATACAAAAAGGAAGAATATTTTTTTCATTTCAATATAGAGTTATTTGTTATTTGTTTTTTTCTACTGCTTGAGCCTTATCATTCATGCCAGTTTTTGCACGTACTTCTTGCCCTTTGAATAAACTTTCTCCTAACCATTGGTAATCATCAGTTTTAGGGTCGCTTCCTACTTTACGCCAATTAATGTATTTTGCTGGATAACCCCGTAAAGTAACATCAACTCCTTTCCCTTTTTTTGAGTCTGTGATGTGAAAGGTTGCTCCAACTATGACGTCTGCATTATCTATTAATGCAGCTTTATAAATGGCATTTTTCTTTGCATCTTCTACATCGGCAATTGTTATTTGTGACATGTCTTTATACTCAAATTCTTGGAATGGCCCATATTCTTGACATTGACTTTTAATAATTTCCAAATCAACGACCAGGGGGCGTACATACACATCTTGTAAAGGCTCAATTACTCTTGCTTGAGATTGTTCATATCTAATATCCTTTTGGGCTTGGATATTAAGAGTAAATGTAAGTGCTGCAATTGGGATAAAAACTAACTTTTTTATCATATCTCTTCAATGTTTTCGCTCATTGTAGAATAATTTTTTTGTTCTTCAACAAGCAGTTGTTAATTTTTTATTATGATACTAAATTTGAAAGCAAATATCTATTTGTTATTTTATTTACTATATTAATAGTAGTACGATTTATTCATGCAAAATTAAATAATCTTATAGCATTAAACAATGGAGATTCTATATAAGGTAGCTTATTGTTGATTTATTCAAGTTTAATCTCTGAAATATTGTGTTTATTTTGATGATTTTTTTATATCTTTCTATCTAATTTAAAAGCCATCGGGTTTGTTTCCGATGGCTTTTAAAAAAGTGTTTAACTATAAATGAAATGAACTTTATCTAACGCAAACGACTTTGTAAGAGTTTTTGCCGCATTTGACAACAAAGACACCTTTTCCTTCAATCTGATAGGTTTCTTTGTTGGTCTTTACGACTCCGCTTTTTATCAGCTGTCCGTTGATGGAATAGATGTAGTAAGGATCTCCTACCTGTTGGCCGTAAAGAACGATCTGTCCGTCTTCAGCATAAGCACCTTTGAGAGACAAAACCTCTTCCGCTGCAGTTCCTGTGAGTTTGATAATGCCGTTTCCGTTGGATAGAGAAAATGTGTAGTTGCTATTTCCGGGAGTCAGTTTTGCGATGTCCTGTGCAGTCAGTGCATATCCGTTCGAGCCTTGAGCGAATACCGATCCTGAAGTGAGGTTGTCGCCGAGCAAGTGCAACTTGAAATTATTCTTCAAAGCTGAAGTGACAAGCATTTTTGCAGGATTAACGAGAGCCATTATTGAAAG
>Ga0070399_1004812_pt1 | contig 10919 bp, 10 predicted proteins | sample BioMet4_FD_61217 | JGI IMG/M metagenome (GOLD analysis project Ga0070399, IMG submission 61217) | Microbial communities from bioreactor (seeded with sewage sludge) at LBNL, California, USA - Biofuel metagenome 4 (version 1) | ecosystem: Engineered > Bioreactor > Anaerobic > Unclassified ... | reverse complement strand
CCGCCGTTGGCACAGTATTCGTCGAGCGAATTGGGATCGATGCGTCCGGCCAGCCGGGTGACTTTCAGCAGCTCGCGTTTTTTTCGGGCTTCGGGAACGATCAGCCGGTTATTGCCGCCCAGGGACATGATGTTGTCGAACGCCGCCTGGGTGGCTTCCACGTCGCGATAAATGATCGACTGGCCGTCGGCGGTTTCCACTTCGACTGTCGGTTCGGCGTAACAGTGGCCGAGGCAGCCGACGCCGAGCACTGGAATTTGACCGGCGTGTTCTTTGAAGAAATCGAACACCGGGCCGGCGCCCGCCGCCATTCCGCAGGAGGCCATGCCGACTTTAATTTTACGGATGTCAGCCATTTTTCCGGTACTCCTTTAAAATCCGGGCGGTCGACTTGCGGTCGAGCTGACCGAAAACTTTGCCGTTGATGCTCATCACCGGGGCCAGACTGCAACACCCCAGACAGGCCACTGTTTCCAGAGAAAAAAGTCCTTCCTTATCGGTCTGATTGTTGGCGATGCCCAGTTCGGCGGAAACCCATTCCTTGATGTGGACGCTGCCTTTGATGTGGCACGCGGTTCCGTCGCACACCGCCACCTTGTACTTGCCGGGACGGTTGCGTTTGAATTGCGCGTAAAAACTTACGACTCCTTCCACTTCCGCCGGCGGGGTCTGAAAATAGGCGGCTACCGCTTCAATCGCGGCATCGGAGATGTACCCTTCGCGCTCCTGAACCGTTTGCAGGCCCTTGATCAGCGAAGTGCGGGACGGCGCGATTGTCTTCAGGTAGCTGAACTCCTGCTCCATCGTTTACTCCCTGCTGCATCCATTGCAGCTGTTACTGTTGGATTATATTGAAAATCGTAGTTATCTGTACTTAACCACCGGAACTGTTTAATATAGTAGTACTGCGGACTTTTCAAAATTGAAAAGAAAAAATCCCGGAGAATCGGCTTGAAAGCGGCGATAATCAGCTTTAGGTTATTCGATTTCGGGAGGAGAAAAGGATGAAAAATATAATTTATCTGCTGATCGGGATGATCGGGATGACGACGGTTGTTGCCGCCGAAAAGGGCGGCATGGAAACGCCGCCGCCTAAAATAAAAATCGTCAGTGCGGTGGCGGATGATGCGTTTCTCAAATTGATGGTGCAGCATTATGCGTTGGAAAATCCGGACCAGCACATCAAAATCATGGCCATTCCTTCCACGGCGGCGGCCTTGAAGCAACTGGACGAGGGCGCTGCGGACCTGGCCGTGGTCCAGTTCCAGCATGGCAATCGGCAGCCGGTGTTCGGCGTACTCAAACCTTTCGTGGTCGTGGTCAATCCCGCCAACCGGCTGGAAAATATTTCACTGCGGCGGCTGGCACTGGCGTTCGAAGGCAAAATTACCGACTGGGCGGAACTCGGCGGCGCCAAGTTGCCGATCAAAGTCATTGCTTACAATGCCGGTTCGCCCGGGGCGGATACGCTCTGCCGGTTGCTGGAAATTAAGGAGATCGGAGCCCGCAACCGGATGGCGGAAGACGGCGAACGGGCGGTGGCGGCGCTGACGGCGTACGATGCCAATACGCTGGCCTGTATTCCGGTGGAGTATGTGACTCCGGACGTGAAAATATTGAAAGTGGACGGCGTGGCGCCGGATCGGGGCAGCATTGCCGCCGGCAAATATCCGTTGCTTGCCCGCTGGGTGGTTTTGCAGTCGGCCACGGCCTCTCCGGAAACGAAGAAACTGGTGGAGTTGATGCGCGGCGCGACCGGGGCCGATGTCTGCCGCTATTTGAGTTTACTGCCGTTGAAGTAAGTTATGAGGAAGATGTAAGAATGAAGACGAAGCGCTATTTCATTACCGGTACCGGTACCGATATCGGCAAAACCATGATGACGGCCGGTCTGGCCGCCGCCGCTATCGCCGCCGGGCTGCGGACCGCCGTGATCAAACCGATTCAGACCGGGACGGACGACTATCCGTCCGATCCGGCAACCATTGGCGCGATGGTGTCCGGGCTGGTGTCGCTGCCGGAAGACGTGGCGATTCCGTTTCGCTATCACTTTGCCGCTTCGCCGCATTTGTCGGCGGAGCTGGAACACCGTAACATCCAGTTGGAGGAAGTGGTGGCCGCCTGCGGTCGGGCGGTAACCGCGGCACAAGCCGATCTGGTGTTGTTCGAAGGCGCCGGCGGCCTATACGTGCCGATCAACGATCACCAGACGATGCTGGATTTGATCAAAGCGCTGGATTGTCCGGCGATTCTGGTGGGCGATGCCGGACTGGGCGGGATCAACCATGCCATGTTGAGCGTTATGGCAATGCGGCAATACGGGATTCCCATCGCCGGGATGATTTTCAATCGTTACCAGGCCGATCAGATTATTCATGCGGACAACGTGAAGACGATGGCCCGGGTCTGCGGAGTGCCGGTATTGGCCGCCATTCCGCCGCTGGAAAAGCCGGTCGATGAAGCCCGGTTGCGTCAGGCCTTCCGCTCTGTTCGCCTGTGGTAATCCGGTGGGCGCGGGGAATGACTCAAAACGAATTTCCGGGGAAAAACCCCGAAAACTTTGAGAAGTTTTCAAGGTTTTTCCCCGGACCTCGTTTCTTGCCTTTTAAACTTTTTAATCTATTGATCGATTTGCTGCGCAAATTGATCAATGAAATAAAGATTTTGTGTGGTCAACGTTGGGGGGGCGGGAAAGAAACGGGACGCTGTTTCAAAAGTACAACGTGTCTTTCCCGCGCTCCTCAATTGGAGAATGATCACCATGATTTTGTTTTTCTTGGGATGTGTGGTGCGCCGGAGATTTGATTAAGCGGGGATATGATGGTATAATCTGCGGTTGCGTTTTTTCGATTTCAATCTGAACCGGGATATTCATGAGAACTTTAAACTGGTATGTGACGAAACAGTTCATCGTTACTTTTATGATGGCGATGTGCATTCTTTCTTTTTGTATGCTGGGGGCGCGGTTTTTCAAGGAATTCTTTGAAAAAGTATCCAACGGTTTGCCGGCGTCCGAAGCCGGGATGCTGATTGTGTATCTGTTGCCCAGCATTCTGACGTGGACGGTGCCGTGGACGATGCTGGTGGCGCTGATGCTGGTGTTCGGCCGGCTTTCCGCCGACAGCGAAATCACTGCAATGCGCGCCTGCGGCGTTTCAATCATGCAGATTATCTCGCCGATTCTGATTATCACGCTGTTGCTTTCCGGATTATGCTTTTATCTGCAACTCGGGGTCGGACCGGATTATCTCGGCCGCGCCCGGATGATGGGACAGCAGACCGTTGCCAGTCATCCGCTGGCTTTTTTGACGCCGGGGCAGGAAGTGACGTTCAATGAAATCCGGCTGCTGGTGGACGACCGGGTGGGCAAGGACGAAATCAAGGGCGTTCAGATTTATCGGATGGACAAGGACAATAAAAATGTCCAGCAGGATATTACCGCTTCCCGCGGCCGGGTGACGATCGACAAGGCCAAGGAAGAGATGACCATGACGCTTTACAACTGTGCGATCATTGCTTACGAATACCTCGGCAAAGAACGAAAACTGACGCGAACGTTCAGCAAGGAATTTACCTTTTCCATTAACTACGGCAAAGAATTCAACAATCGGGAAGTGACCAAACGCGGCAAGTTCATGCGGGTCGATGAAATCTTTGGAACCATGCGGCTGAACAACAAACGCCAGCAGGACAATACCGAGTTGGAAGTCGAACTGAACGAGCGGATTGCGTTTGCGCTGTCGCCGATTGCCTTTTTCCTGCTGGGGTTGCCGCTGGCGATCCGGACTTCTCGGCGGGAAACTTCCATCGGACTGTTTTTGTCGGTCATTCTGGCGGCCGGATATTTCCTGTCGATTATCATCTGTGACTCGCTGACTGGCTTTCCGCGCATTTATCCGCAATATCTCTTGTGGATTCCGAATATCGGCTATCAGATTTTCGGCATCATTATGTTGATCCGAATTGTGCGACAATAGCTTGCCGGGAATCTCCCAGCGTGGAAGACACGGGGCGTTTTTGAAGCAACGCTCCATTTTTTCTCCGTACCCCAACTTTGACTTCGCAAAACTTTTATTTCATTGATCTTTTTACTGCGCAAAAAGATCAATAAATTAAAAAGTTTTAAAGTCTGGAAATGGAGTATCGAGCTCAAAAATTGGGTAAAAATACGAAATTTTCCAAATTGTGGGATGACTGTGAAAACTTCGCAAAGTTTTCAGGTTTTTCCCCCGGAAATTCGTCATTGTTTTTCCTGGCGGGCGGCATCCTGTTCGGCTCGTCTGGCGTTATCAGTCAGCTTCAACCGACTGAGTTGGCGCAACCCGGGCGAGGCGGAATTACGGACAAAGGTAACGCTTTTTCGCAGCGATTCCTCAATGGTCATCTGAAAATTATCAACGGTCAAATCCACATTATGGGCAATCATGCGACCGACTGAAACCGATGGATTGGCGCGTTCCGCAATCCGTTTTCGAATGGCGGTAATTTCCACATCGATCCGCTCTTTTCGCGCCCCTTGCTCCGTAAACTGCCGGCTCCAATCTTCCAGTTCCTGCTTTTCCGTTCCGGTCAGAAAACCGATGGCAACGGCATTTTTCACAAACGGGTCGAGTTTTTTCCCCAGCTCTTCCAACGTTTTGGACAACTGTTCTTTTTCCGCTTCCAGTTCGGCAATTTTTCGTTCCGCCAGATAATGCTGTCCGGAAATCACTACGGTAATCACTCCGATGGGCGACCCGATTACCTGAGCGGCAATTCCGTTCATTGCCATCAGCCGACCGCCGATAATTACGCCGCCCGACACATCAATCCAGCCGCCGACCATGACGTTGCTGTCGACAATTTCCTTTTTGACAACCAGATTTCCCTTGCATTCAATGTTGCAAATATCAACATAACGCGCCACAATATTGCCGCCGGCACGCACAATGCCGCTCTCCTTGCCGGAAACCCCGCCGCCGATTTCGACATTTCCGCCCGCTTCGATAAACGCCGATTCCACATTGCCGGAGATTTTGATATTTTTCCCTGCCTTGATCCGGCGGCCGACTTCAACTTCGCCGCGAATTTCAACCGACCCGATAAAATCAATATCTCCGGTTCGGGTACCGACATTACCCTCGATCATCATCCGGTCGTCAACCCGAAGCGTATGCGCCGCCGTATCGTAAACCATCCGGCCGTCGACGGTGGCGACGATCTCGCCCTCTCCGGCTTCCGGCGTTCCGCCGCGCCATTGCACGCCAGTTCCCAGCGTCACTTCGCCGGGCGTACCGGCGACGGCCGGAATCGACGTTCCGGTCAACGTCATTCCCGCGACCCCGGATGTCGGCGGTAACAATTGCGCAATCACCTGACCGGAAACGACATTGACGATTCGTGTTCCCGGCGCCGCCACGACCAGCAATTTCACCTGACCGTTGCGACCGGGAATCGCCGGCGTACCACGCAGCAGTACGATATCCCGGGCCTTTCCTTCGTCCTTAACCTGACGGCAGAACTTCATGGCGTTGTCGTAATCAATATGACCAGAAAGTTCCAGCGCGTTCAGCGCTTCCATGAATTGATTCTGGTCGAATGCCGACGGGGTGACATGAGCAACCAGTTCTCCGGAAAGTTCCAATTCGGCATTTTTCCAGGAAAGTTTCAGACTGAACTGCGCGTTATCGGTACTGAAACCCCAACTGTGCTTCTCCCAGTTCATACTGCCGCCTTTCAGGTTAGTCACTGAAAATTCTTAGCAGAAAGTATGCCGAAAAGAGTAGTAGCCAAATAAAAAAGGTGAAATAAAATTCATCAAAAACAACCGGGACGGAAATCTCAAAGTGCGGGTGGCATGGAAAACATGGGGCGCTTTTGCAACAGCTCCCCATTTCTTCCCCGCACTAACTTTGACCCCGCAAAACTTTTAATTTATTTATCTCTTTGCGAAATAAAGAGATAAACAAATTAAAAAGTTTAAAAGTCAGAAAATGGGATTTGGGGAGAAACCTGGAAAAATTTACAATTTTTTCAGGGTTTTTCTCCGGAAATCCGCTGGGGGACTGGCGTCTATTTGCTTTCCTCCGGATTTCCGGCGGCCAGATTTTTCGCGGTCCGGCGGTTATCCAGTTTGACCTTCAGAAACGAGATGACGCCCGGCAGAATCGAAAGGACGATGATTGCCATGATCACCAGGGTGAAATTCTTTTTTACCAACGGAATGTTGCCGAAGAAATAACCGGCGCCGATCACCGTGACCACCCACAACGCCGCGCCGACCACATTATAGCAGATGAAACGGCGATAACTCATACTGCCCATACCCGCCACAAACGGCGCAAACGTGCGGATAATCGGAATAAACCGGGCAATGATGATCGTTTTGCCGCCGTGGCGCTCATAAAACTGGTGCGTCATCAGCAAATGCTCTCGCTTGAAAAAACGATTGTGTTTGGCGTTGAACGCTTTGGGACCGAAAAAATACCCGATGTGATAGTTGACGGTATCACCCAGAATGGCCGCCGCCAGCAGCAGCAGCGCAATTCCGGCAATATGCAACTGCCCGGTCGCCGCCAGCGAACCGATCACGAACAACAGCGAGTCGCCCGGCAGAAAAGGCGTAACCACCAGTCCGGTTTCACAGAAAATAATCAGAAACAAGATCAGGTAAGTCCACATGCCCCAGTTATTGGCCAGTTCCACCAGGTGTTTGTCCAAGTGGAGCATCATTTCCCATGCGTACATCACAATATCCATTCCCACCTCTTTCGGATTAATCGACTCATGTAAAGCGGTAATATACATGGTTAACCGAAGTTTCCCACCCGATAAGTGAAACTTTCCCGCTTGACATTCTTCACTATATTGCTATAATAGCAATATGATTACATTACCGGCACAACCCAATCAGAGTTTGATCGACGGCATCGCCGTACTGCAGGAATTGTCGCGGCGCGGACGCCCCATCTCTGGACTGGAACTGGCGCGCGACCTGCATTTGGAAAAAACCCGGGTGAACCGCTTGCTCAAAACGCTGGCGTTTCTGGGATTGACCAAAACGGCCGCCGGACGGAAATACGTCTGCGGCGACGGTATTCATATTCTGGCGGCGCAAAGTTTGTATGCCTCCGGCCTGTTGCCGGTGGCCATGCCGTTACTGACCGGTCTTCAACGCTATGGTTACATCGTCGCGCTGGGGGTGTTGTGGCGAGACAAGACATCCTATCTCTATCACCACAATCCGACCCATCAGGAGCTTATTGCCGGACTCGGCGGCATGGGTTCATTTCCCGTGGGCGAATCCAGTATCGGCATGGTGTTGCTGGCGCAGAAAAGCGAGGAGGAAGTACGGGAATTATACGGTGTGAACGGAATCGAAGGTTTTGCCGGTACGCGCCGGCAATTGCAGACCCGTCTGGCGCGGATTCGCCGGGATGGCTATGCCGATATCTATACCGATCACCACAGCCTGGCGGTTCCGCTGGGCACGCCGCCGTTTGCGGCGCTGGCGCTGTCGGGTTCGATACCGGACGATCGGATTTCGGAATTCGTGACGATTTTACAACAAACCGCAACTCAAATCGAAGAGGGTTTGCATGCGTACCATCGAACATAAAACGGATTTTTGCGTAGTCGGCGGCGGCTTGGCCGGACTCAGTGCCGCAGTAACGGCAGCCCGGCACGGCGCCAAAGTAGTGTTGATGCAGGATCGTCCGGTACTGGGCGGCAACGCCTCCAGTGAAATCCGCATGTGGGTCTGCGGCGCGCACGGCGCCAATATGCGGGAAACCGGTCTGGTAGAGGAAATCCGCCTCGACAACATCTACCGCAACCGGAATTTCAACTTCTCCATCTGGGACAGTATTCTGTATGAAAAAGCCCGGTTCGAACCCAACCTCACGCTGTTGTTGAACTGCAGTTGCAATGCCGCCGAAATGGACGGCGACCGGATCAAAACCGTCAAGGGCTGGCAGTTGACCAGCGAAACCTGGCACCTCGTTACCGCCGATCTGTTTGCCGACTGCTCCGGCGACAGCATTCTGGCACCGCTTTCCGGCGCGGAATTCCGCTACGGACGGGAAGCCCGGGCGGAATTTCAGGAGGACATCGAACCGGAACAGGCCGACGACATGACCATGGGTATGAGTTGTCTGCTCCAGATTCGGGAGTTGCCGACGCCGCAGGAATTTATTCCGCCCGCCTGGGCCTATCGCTATCCCACCTGCGCCGACCTCCCCAATCGCGATCACAAAGTGGAAGGCATCCAGAATTTCTGGTGGCTGGAAATCGGCGGCCAGCGGGATACCGTTCACGATGCCGAAGAACTCCGCGACGAACTGCTGAAAATCGCTTTCGGTGTCTGGGACCACATCAAGAACTATTGCCCGGACAAAGAATTTCATCGCAATATGGCGCTGGACTGGGTCGGATTTTTGCCGGGAAAACGGGAAAGCCGCCGCTATGTCGGCGACCACATTCTAACCCAGAACGACGTTCGCGCCGAAGGCCGGTTCGACGATCTGATCGGCTACGGCGGCTGGACGATGGACGATCACCACCCGGCGGGATTTCACCACCCCGGACCGCCGAACATCTTCCATCCCGCTCCCTCTCCTTACGGCATTCCTTACCGGTGCCTTTATTCGAAGAACATCGCCAATCTGTTTTTTGCCGGCCGCAACATCAGTGCCACTCACGCGGCCATGAGTTCGACGCGAGTCATGGCCACCTGTTCGATTCTAGGTCAGGCCGTGGGGACTGCCGCCGCCCTTGCTGCCAAGTACGGCCTGACGCCTCGCGGCGTCTATCGGCAGAAATTGTCGGAGTTGCAGCAGCAGTTAATGACCGACGACTGCTATCTGCCCTGGCAACACCGGCAAATGTCGCCGTTGACCGCCGCCGCCGTCCTTCATGCCGACTCCGGTCAGGCCGAAGCACTCCGCAACGGCGTTGACCGGGTCGTCGGTTCCCAGACCAACGCCTGGGACGGTCATCTCGGGGATACGCTCGAATATCGCTGGACGCAGCCGCAATCGGTCCATGCCGTCCGGTTGGTGTTCGACAGTAATCTTCAGGAAATGCACAATTCCCGGGCGTTTTATCCGCTGCATCCGGAAGAATTTCAGGTGCCGCCGACGCTGGTCAAAGCGTTTCAGCTGGACGGTCAGGGTGCCGACGGCAACTGGCACGTCCTGCATCGGGAAACGCAGAACCATCAGCGACTCGTCCGGATTTCGCTTCAGGCCGATATTCAGGCTCTCCGACTCACGCCGCAGTCAACCTGGGGTAGTGAAAACGTCCGGATTTTCGCTTGGGACGTCGAATAGTCCGTGACCTCAAAATCGCGGGTAGCGGGGAAGCCCCGAGGTGTTCTTGAGAGACGCTCGGTTTACGCGTCCGGAGGCGAAACTTCAGGAGACGGGACGGGCGGAGACGGATTCCAGTCGGAATAATATTTGGCCATGCATTCCGAACAGATGCCATGGCTCACTTCGATATCGGCATGTTCCGCCATAAATTGCTCCAACCGTTCCCAACTGTTCTGGTCGGTACGGATTTTATGACAATGGCTGCAGATGGATAAAATGCCGTGAATGCCGTGAATGTATTCCTGCGCCTGCTCCAGACGCTGGATGCGTTCCACCAACGTTTGCTGCATGGCGATAATCCGCCGGCCGACATCGAGGCGTGCCTGTAAAACATCTTTATTGTATGGCTTGGCAATATAGTCATCGGCCCCGGCCCGCAAGCCGGTGACAATGTCTTCATCATTGCTGCGAATGGTGACAATAATTAAATAAGGGTGTTCGATGGGTTTGGCGACCCGCAATTTTCGACAGACTGCAATTCCGTCCATTTTCGGCATCATCCAGTCGATCAGGGCCAGCCGAGGAGCGTCCGGCGCCATCATCAGCGTATAAGCAGATTCACCGTCCGCCGCTTCCACAACCTCGATTCCAGGGCGTTGCAAAATGCTTTTCAAGATCAGCATGGAGGTACAATCATCTTCGGCCACCAGGATTTTCATGATGATGTCTACTTGATTAATTTAAACGTTCGGAGCAGTCCGGTCAGCTTTTCCCGTTCGATCGGTTTGACCAGATAGCCGTCGCAAGCCTGCCGGAAGGCTTCCAGCACATTGTCTTTGTCGCTCAGCGCGGTAATCATGATGACCTTGGCGCCCTTGCCCAGCAAAATGCCGGACTCCTGTTCAATCCGCCGGATTTCTCGCAACACTTTCTGACCGTCCATGTCCGGCATCATGATGTCGAGACAAAGCAGATGATAAGGTTTTTCCTCCCGGCGGGCCTGATTGAACGCCTGCAGCGCTTCCTTGCCGTTTGTCGCCAGATGGCACTCGCCGTAAGTTTCCAATAATTTTTGCAGAATCAGCCGACAGGTGAAATCGTCTTCCACAATTAAAGTTTTCATTTTCCGTCTCCTTCCCAGGTTAAATCCAGCCGCGAGCCGTCAGTTCAACGATCAACCGGCTGAATTGCTGTTCCAGCCCGGCCAGTAGATTGACCAGTTCGTGGTATTGATTTTGTTTAATCGCCGTCTCCAGCGCCAGAGCGGCCCGTTGCAATTCATGTGCTCCCACGTTGGCCGCCGCGCCTTTGACGGTATGACTCTGATAGCGGGCGGCTTCCATATCCGCCCGGGCGATGTCTTCCTTTAATTTGGCAATTTGTTGCGGCAAATCATCCCGAAATCCGGCCAGCACGGTGCGCATCAGGTCCGGACGATTCATCAGCCGGTTCAACAGTTCCGGCTCGCAAAAAATTTCTTCGGTCGTCGCGTTCGGTTTTTCAACCGGCATCGCCACGTCCGGTTTTTCTTCCGCCGCAGCGGCTGCTTCCGCTGGCGGCGACGACGGCAGCCATTGCTGTAATTTGCTTTGCAGAACATCGATGTCAATCGGTTTGGCCACATAATCG
>Ga0070399_1004804_pt1 | contig 10931 bp, 7 predicted proteins | sample BioMet4_FD_61217 | JGI IMG/M metagenome (GOLD analysis project Ga0070399, IMG submission 61217) | Microbial communities from bioreactor (seeded with sewage sludge) at LBNL, California, USA - Biofuel metagenome 4 (version 1) | ecosystem: Engineered > Bioreactor > Anaerobic > Unclassified ... | reverse complement strand
GGCTGCGTTGAAAATGAGTTGATGGATTTTCCGGACGGCGTACATTTCTTTCCACAGAAGACGATAAGCGGACCTGAGTTCATACGTCTCCTGAAAAAAGTTGATAAATAATCATTTCTACCACAAGAACTCAATCGTTGATTATTGCAAATGCATGTGCTAGAATAAATTTTAATGGCACATGCAGCTTTTGCAAAAAGTAGAAAAATCTCATTTGCAGTTACATTGTTTTTGGGTGGAGCGTTTTTTTCATTTTCGCAAAATGGAATTCCACTCGATGTGTTGCAAAACGATCCCTATTTTAGAAACGGAACTTACGAAGCGCAACAGACAGATTCCGCTGAGGCAAAAAATGATTCTAGGACAGATGACGTTGCTAATGAACAGCCGGAAAATACAACTGCCACTGAAAGTGATTCCGCTGAAAGTGATTCCACACAAAACAATCAAGAACAATTTCATGGTTATGATACGGTTTCGATTCCGCAACCGCTTACTGCTGACGACTTGCAAACAAAAGATCCCATCGTTGATGCAAAGATAGACATATCGCTTAGCTATCTTATCTTTTATACGTATCCGTTTCAAAGCGGTGGTGTTGCAGATTATTTAGTGCCGGATGATTTCTTTCATATAAAGAATTTGAATCCATACGGGGCGGCGCTTAAAGCTGAATTTATGATTCTGCCGTCACTGTTTGGCGTAAATGGGTTTGGATTCAATGCAACATGGACTCCGCTTAAGTGTGAAGCGGGAACGTATGTTGTGGAAACCAATCTCTGCACGGCAAATCTTATGCTGGTGCATAAAATCAGGTTGCCAAAGACACGCACGCTCCTTGAAGTTCATCTTGGCTGTGGCGGAATGTTTTTCTTATTTCCCACATATACTTATGCAACAGGATATTCTCCACAGAGTTATCTTTGGGTATATCCAGAGGCTACCGCCGGTTTTGCAGTGCAAGTGTATTTTACCCGCCACTTAGGAATTGATATTTCGCTTGATGCATCATATCCTTTTTTTATAGAAGTAATCTTTCCTGTGGCACAGCTTACAGCCGGCTTGGAGTGCCATTTCTAATGAAGAAAATATATTCCATGAAAAAAACAAGAATCGGATTTCTCTTTGCATTTTTATTGATGGCAGTGCATTTTATTTCATGCAGTTTATTTACTGACCAAAAAATTACCGACTACTTATATGATAAGTCACAGAAAATTCAAATTGCAGAAGCGCGATTTTCAACGCCATCTCAAACGGACAAAGAAGGTGTCATATCAATTTCTTCTGAGAATGAATGTGTGGTGACCTATTTGGTGAACAATCCCAACGGCCTTGCACTTCATGCCACGGTAACAAATGCCGCTGATGGAAACAGTGCGATTGCCGCTCTTGCAAATCCATATACGGCGACTGTTTCTGATGACAATAATTATGTTTTTGTGACACTGACAGAAGAAATGCTGCGGCGAATGGATATGGGCAATGATGTCAGTCCTGTTGTGTCTCTTGCCGCAGATTCCTATACCGGAGAAATTCCTGCGTTTACAGAAAAAATTCGTGCAAATAGCAAACCTCCGGCAGTTACCGGCGCGTGTGTCATGCTTGACACATCGTATGCGCTTACTGCGACAAGCAGTCATGATTCAAGCAACGGAAAGTATGTGCTCTGTTTTAATCTGCCGGATGAACTTTTTGACAGTGGCGGAATTCATGGTGATGTCAAAAAAGTTTATGCAACAGGATTAAGTTCCGTTTATTCAAAGGGAATTGCATTGAATATAAATGCTGCTGCGAATACGTGGAATACAACTGACTTGCCTTCAAATCATTCAGCACTCTATGGCGCAAACACATATCTATCGCCGGTGACGGTGACATTTGTGCCAGGAAAACATCCGGTGTATCTGCTTACGCAGGTGCAGGCATATTACGGCGACAGTCAGAATTTTACCATTACGCTTGAAGATGAAAAAGGATTGCAGTCAAATGCTGTCGTTGCCGTAAATTCAACAAAGCTCAAAGCTGTTACGACGAATATTACAAATGAGACGCAGCTTGCTTCGGGCAAATATCAAATCGCACTTGTTGACGCACTTGGCAACAAAACTGATTATTACACAGTGACGATGGCTGCGCCTGTAAAAACAAATAAACCTCTTGAAACAGTGAGTGGCGCTTCGGTGCTGTATTCGCTGTACACGGGCAGTGTGACGTATACGTTGCTCACTACCGGTAGCGGGAACGAAGGCTGTTCTTTTAATTTGCCGGCAGGTTCATATAAAATTACTGCACATGCGCAGAAAGATGGATATGTCGATTCAGATGAAACTTCATGGGAATTTATTGTAGGCGATGATGCCGATAAGATTGTCACTGCGACAAATGTTGGCGATGCAACCGTGAGGTTTGAGCTGAGCCTTTCGCCACTTGTGTTTTCAAGAAAAATAATAAGTTCGCGTCACGATATGACATTCTCCGCGACAGGATACACCGTTCCTGCAAACACAACGATTGCAAACCCTGCGTTGAGTAATGTGCTGCTCGTGGTGATGAATAGCGGCAAGAAATATGTGTCTTCAGAAGGAAGCGCAGATGCCTACACGGTAAGTCTGCCGCTTGATGTGCATGCAAATAGATATCAAGTGACAGCTTCGTTTGTTTATAATTCGCTTACTTATTCCGGCTCATTTTACATTTATGTTCTTGAGTGAGTGGACTAGTCTTTTCTGCGTACAACAAATTCCACTTTTGGTGCGCTCTTTCGAGTTTCTGTGTGCTTCTTGTATTTTTTATACAACACTTCCTGCGCACGGACGGCAAGCTCTTTCTTTTCAGGTGTAATTTGCTTCCACGAACCGTCACTTTGCAACGCATGGCTGTGCGTGTTGTCTTGGAAGTAGAGCATGAGAGTTTCTTTTACTGTCTTGAATACATCGCGGTCTACCACCGGAAACATCAATTCTATGCGCCGGTCAAGGTTGCGGTCCATCCAGTCTGCGCTGCTTAGATACATTTCTTCGCTGCCGCCGTTCTGAAAGTAGAAAATACGGCTGTGTTCAAGATAGCGGTCAATGATGCTTATGACGGAAATGTTTTCGCTTAAGCCTTTGACTCCTGGCACGAGCATACAAATTCCACGTACGTTGAGTTGAATCTTTACTCCTGCGCAAGATGCCTTGTATAGTTCCCTGATGATTTCCGGCTGAGCAAGACTGTTCATCTTTGCAACAATAAGTCCTGGTGTTTCTGGCGTTGAGAGTTGAATCTCGCGGTCAATCATTTCTATGAGTCTGCTTTTGAGTGTTACCGGCGCCATGAACAAGTGATGCATCGTTTGCACGGCGCTGTAGCCGGAAATTATGTTGAAGAAAATAGTTGCATCGCTTGCAATTTCATAGTTTGAAGTAAAAATTGAAAGATCTTGATAGAGCTTTGCTGTCTTTTGATTATAGTTGCCGGTGCTCAGGTGCACGTATCGTCTGATGCCGTCGCTTTCTCGCCGTACCACAAGACAAATCTTCGCGTGTACCTTCAGATTTACTATGCCGTACACGACAATAACGCCCGCCTTCTCAAGCTCGTTTGCCCACGAGATGTTGCGTTTCTCATCAAAGCGCGCTTTGAGTTCAACAAATGCGGTGACTTGCTTGCCATTTTGGGCTGCGGTTTCAAGTGCTTCAACAATAGGACTGTTGCTGCCGGTGCGATAAAGCGTCATTTTTATTGCGAGCACTTTTGGATCTACTGCAGCGTCCTGAATAAATTTAATGACCGGCTCATAGCTTTCATATGGAACGTTGAGCAGAACGTCATGCTGGCGCAGTGTGTCCCAGTACGTGCCTTCTTCAGGAAGTTCAGCAGGATAGAAGGTGTCCCACTGTGGATAAAGCAAATGTGCCGCTTCATCAATTGTTGTAATGTCGAGCAAAGTTGTTGGGTCGATGAGTCCGTTCACTTCATAAACATCTTCGGCCTTTAAGTTTAGCTTTTGTTTGAGAATGGCAAGAATTGCAGGACTGGAATTGTTGCATACCATTCGCACTGCAAAAGATGACTGTCGTTTTTCAAGGACTTCTTCCATTGCCTGAATAAAGTCAGGGCCTGCATTTTCGTTTACGGAAAAATCTGCGTCGCGTGCAACTTTGAATAACATGCTTTCCGTGATGCGGTATCCAGGAAAAAGTTCCGTTCCGTACAAAGAGATTATGTCGTCAAGAACAGTGAACTGCTTTGTGCTTGATTCTCCGGGCAGCCAAACAACACGCGGTATGCTTGAAGGCATTTGCACAATAGCAAGAATCTTTGAATCTTTCTTGACGGAAAGCGCATTTTCCTTTGTGTGCAGTCCCGGAATTGGATCGAGTAAAAAAGCCGCATGTAGTTTAAGATTTCCAATGTGCGGGAATTCCTGTGTGTCTGTGCGGAGCGGTGTGAGCAACGGAAAGATTTCTTTTTTAAAAATATTCTCCGTGTACGATTTTTGCTGCTGTGAATATGAGGCGGCGTTTATGTAGGAGATGCCTTCTTTTGCAAGTGACGGAAGCACGTCGTTTGTGAGCGTTTCATATTGGAGTTTTGTAAGCTGATGGCAGCGAATAGATATTTTTTTTAGCAAAGTTGCAGGCGTAAGACCGCTGGCATCAAGCGAATGTGGATTTGTCATCTGTGCGCGTTTGATTGATGCAACACGCACTTGGAAGAATTCGTCAAAGTTGCTTGCAGTAATTGCTATGAATTTGAGTCGTTCCATGAGCGGCAGTTCTTTGCGGCAAGATTCATGGAGTACGCGTGCGTTGAATTCAATCCAGCTCAATTCCCTGTTGATTACTTTTAATTCTGACATTTAAAACAAACGCTCCTTTGGTTACAATTACACAAGTACAATCTTGTATCCAAACACATTTTCAAACAAGTCGCCTTTTTCTGTAATTGCCATTTTTTCAAGAAGAAGATTGTCGTGACCTTTTACTCGAATGGTAAGACTTTCCGTTGAAAATGAAATGGTAAAGTTGGTGAGTTTCTGCTGATGGCTGCGGTCAAGCGCGTCTGCTGCGCGAAGAATGGCGCTCAGTTTCAAAATGGTCATGCGGTCTGCGCGTGAAAGCAGTTTGAATTCTGGATCATCCTGGGGCATCTTGCTGCCACGGTGATAGCTTACAATTTGTGCCACAAGAGAGGTGTCGTCACGGCTCAGTCCAAAAATTTCGCTGTGCAGTATGATATACTTGCTGTGCAGGTTGTGGTCTACTGCGCGAATGAACATACCGCAGTCGTGTAGAATCGCACTGATTTCAAGAATCAACCGCGCCTTGTTGTCCAGCCCGAGTTCATCCTGCATTGCATCGTAGAGTCTGAGGCTTATCATGCGCACGTATTCTGCGTGTTTTTCATCGCCACGATATTTTCTAAGCAGGTTTGAAGCGCTTGCTGTTATTTGTGAAGTAAATTCTTTTTGCAGCTCTTCATTTGGCTGCACGGACTTACTGATAAGCACTCCTTCGCGAATGGAAGTTTCTGGTACGATAATTTTTTCTACGGTAGTGAGCTTGATGAAAAGTTTGTATGCAAGCAAAGAGACATGCAGTGTCTGTGCATCGCTGTAGCTCAATTTAAAGCGGGCGACACATTCTTCAATGGTGTACCGCTGTACTTCGTCAACAAATTGGTCGAAGTCGGTGCGGTTCATTTCCCACAAAAAAGGTGAAATTGGTTTGCCGGCAAAAAGCGCTGCGAGACGCATGTCTCCGCCTACTGCGATGAACTGCTTTACTTTTCCAAGATTGAGCTCGTTGTTCAAACTGCCGCGTGTATTGCGTATGAATTCCTCAATGTAGCGCCGGGCATCATCAAGACTGCCCATCATGGTGCGTAGCTGCTGCTCGATGATGACAGTGCCCAGACGCATGGTATGTGCACCCGCCATGCGGCCTTTTTCCATGAGCATCATTTCTGTGGAACCGCCTGCGATTTCAAGAATGATGCTGTCACTTTCGCGGACGCTTACGCTTTCATCTTTCAAGCATTCAGTGACGGCGATGTACATAAGACGATTTTCTTCAATGCCATCAATTACTTTTACGGTAAAGCCAGTTTTAACTTTGATGCGGTCAACAACAGGGTCGCGGTTTACTGCCTCGCGGATTGCGCTTGTGCCGATGACTGTTGTTTCTGAACGGGTGATGCCCCAGCCTTCGAGCTGTTCGCCAAAGCGGTTTAAAATTTGCAGACACTGGAGCAATGTTTCTCGGCTGATTGTACCGGTGGTGAATACATCACGACCAAGCGCAACTGGAAGTTCGCTACGGTCGAGGATATTTCTTTTTTTGTCTTCAGTGATTTCTGCGACTAACAGACGAATGCCCGTAGAGCCGATTTCAATCACTGCCTGCGGGGCTGTCATTAGAAATTACTCCGGTTTATAATTTATCTATAAGCATGGAACATTTTCCAGATGGAATAGGAAGTGTCTTTTTCTTCTGGTCCAGAATGTTAATCGTGAAGTAGTACAACTTCTCGCTTTCCATCTGAATCTCCCATCCACGGTTGCTTTTGTTGCTTAAGATTGTTATGAGATTACGTTTAAGAGAAAGTTTTTCGATTCCCATAATCTCAAGGTTTGGAATAATCCAGTCTACTGTCTTGCGCGGCAGACTGATATTCAGACCTATGACATTTTCTATCATCAGCGCAATGGTTGAAAGACCGATTGTTTCAAGATATCGTTTGCGCGGAAATTCATTCTTGTGGCTGAGCTGCGCAGGGCCTTCTTTGCAGGGAAGGTATGCTTCGTACATGTCGCCCTTCTGCTTGCTGTCTGCGGGGCTTAAGCCTTCGAGTATGTAGTACAGGTGGCGGATTGCACATTCACGCGCAAGGTCGAAGCGCTGATATTTTTCAAGACCTTTTATCACCATGAAGTTGAATGCCGGGTATACGGAACCACAGAAGCCTTCGCCTTTTTCTTTGAAGTCCGGACTGTCTGCACTCAATGTCGGGAACGGATGGTCAGTGCCGAATGTTTTTGGATTGCTCAAATGTGCAATAAGCATGTCGGCTTTGTCTGCGTTTGGAAGTTCTGCCAAAAGCGGCCAGAAGCCGGCGATTGTTTTTTGCGGCAGACGCTTTTCATCTTTATCAAGATCGTGATAAAAACCGGTGTTGTTGTCCCACATGAGGCTGTTTATTCTTGTCTTGAGGCTGAAGTACATTTTTTTGTACTGGAAGCTCAAATCTTTGTCGTTGAGAATGTCACCAAGTGCTGACATGTGAGCAGCGTTTATTGCAAGCGCACTGTTGAAATCTACTGTGTAATAAGCGCCTTTGCGCGGTGAGTTGAACATCGTTGACGCTGCGGGAGGAACTGCGTAGAGACCGTTTTCTTGTTTGAAAGTGCGGTCAATCCAGTCCATGTATTTCTGCAGTACCGGCATGACTTCCTTGATGCGCCGTTTGTTTGCACTTTTGTGATAGAGGTTGAATTCCGCCCATGCAAAAAGAGGCAGACCTACACCCTCCGGATTTGCGCGGTCAGAAATGGGAGAATTTGTCTTTGCCTCATATCTCCAGCGGATGGCGCCGTTGTCTTCCTGACGTTCATAGAAGTAGTCTATATTCTTGTTTGCAGGATAGTTCCTGTTTGAGTATACAAGGAAAAAAGATGAGAAAATTGATTCAAACTGATCTAATACGAATTCTCCGTGCTGCGGATAAATAAAATAACCGTCCGGTGAGGTTTCACCTGTTGACGGGTCAATCCAATAGTCGGCCAGCCAGTTCCAGGTTTTATCATAAATGTCAACAAAATCCTGATCATAAAAGTGGATTTTGGGGAAGTCGCGCTTGTTCACAATTGCTCCTGAATGTAAAAAAAGCCTTTTCTCCTTAAAAAAATGGCTTCATACGAAGTTACATTATATCATAAAATAACAAAAAACGATATAATTTTGAAGATTTTTTTGCACGAATTCAACTTGAAAATATTGAAATTTTGGGGATTTTATGTATCAGTCATACGTGTATCTTGAAACAAGGGTGCTGCTTTCGGCGGTGCCGGGCGTTTTTGTTTCCACAGCGGCAGAGTCGGCAAAGAAAGATATTCTTTCTGCAAAGGCAGTGTTTTTAAAGCGGAACAATAGTCGCTCGCCGGTTGGCGCTGTTTCTATACAGCCTGCTGCTCTGCATAAAGTGGCAATGCTGGCGCGTGCGCTTGGCGGAACAATGCTTGAAAAATCTGAGCTTGAGCGTTTGACGGGAAGCATACAGGAACCGCCTGACGACAAGGAATTCACCGGCTTTTCGGTAAAAGTTGCTACTGGCGGTGATCTTGACATCATGTTCCATCAGAAAGCAAAGAAAATTCATATTGAGGAAATTCGCATAGAAGAGGACTGCGGACATTTGACGCGTACCGGCGGAAAGGCGCACATGGACTGGACGTATGCCGGCTGCCCGTCGATGCGGCTTCGCACGAGCATGTCATTTGAACTTGGGGAAGAGGCCGAGCTTTATTTGCACGAGCTGTACACCTTGCTTGCGTACCTTAAACTTATTACCGGAGAACTAGGTGAAAGCAGTGTAAGGAGCAATGCATACGCTGCTCTTGCAGAGTATCCGGCAAAGCCAGACTATTTTGTAAAACTGAGGAACCTTAACTCGTTCAATTTCGTACGCAAGGCAATCAACAGTGAGTTGTCACGCCAGGAGGAAATCCTTTCGAGCGGCGGAAAAGTGGTGAGTGAAAGCAGACTGTGGGTGGAAGAACAAAATGCAACTGAGTCATTTCAGTCACGGAAGGAATCAATCATACGCTTTGAACAGTTGAGTCCGCGTGTTGAAGTGGAAGTTGCGTCTCTTGCCGGCGAAAATACGGTTGAAGTGGAACTTCCTTCGGTGCGTCGCGCTCGTCTGAGGGCTTCTTTTGGACTGTCACGGCTGCGCTCGGAATTTATCTGCGCTGAAAAAGACCGTGCTGACTATTTTGAAAAAACAGTGTCTTATGGCGCAGAACCGCTGCTTGCATCCCACTGGATGGCCAGCGAACTCATGCGTCTTTTGAACCGCGAAAACAGGTCAATCAAACAATGCCGTCTTACTCCTGAAAAATTCGCGGCAATCCTTAAAATGCTTTCTGAAGGTTCAATTCATTCTGGCATCGCAAAGAATTTGATGCAGACTATCTGTTCAACCGGCGAAGACCCTGTGGAGCTTGTAAAGAAATCAGGCAAAACACTTTTGTCAAGCGATAAAGATTTACTTTCGTTTGTGCAGCAGGCACTTGATGAAAACAAAGAAAGTGTGCGGCTGCTCAAGAGTGGCGACATGGCTCCTCTTGAATATCTTACCGGATGCGTGATGAAGGCAACCGATGGATGTGCCGTGCCGCAGAATGTAAAGGCACTTATCAAGAAAGAATTGCAAATCAGCGTAGTGTATGTCCTTACAATGGGCGGGGCAATTACAGCGCATAAACAGTCCGATGGTACTGTTGCAGCCGGAGACGCAGAGACAATAAAGAATCTTCTTGGCAAAACAGGCGAGTCTAATCCGGTTCAGGTTACTCCGGTGCGTTCAATGCTGAGCGAAGAAACAGAACCTGCGGACTGGGCATATCTTATTGCAGAAATACAGTCGCGCATTGAGTCTGGAACGGCAAATGGCATTGTGGTGACTCACGGTACGGACACACTGCCGTATACTGCCGCGCTTTTGTTCTGGCTGTTTGCAGCGGCAACTGTTCCCGTGGTGCTTACGGCTTCTGCTTCGTTGCCGGAAGAAGGCGATGAGGCCCGGAAAAATCTTGAACTTGCAGTAGAGACGGCGCGCAGTAAGAAAAAAGGCGTGTACGTTGTGTACGGCGGGAAGATTCTTTCGGCGCTCAACTTAAAATTTATTCGCAGCGGAGCGGACGGATTTATAAACTGGAATCTTGCAAAACCGGTGTACGAGATGGATGGCTTTTTGAGCAGTCAGTTCTTGTCGGTGACTGTCCCTGACGGCGCGACAATGGCGGATTTGCTTAACGAAGCGGCGTCACGGTTTGCCGTAGTGCGCTTGTATCCTGGTGAGCCGGGATATCGTCTTGAGCATTTGCTTGAAGAAGAAAGCGGCATAGATACCGTTGTGCTCGAGCTGTATGCGTCAGGAACATGCAATATGCGTACCAGTGATTATTCTCTTAAACAACTGCTGCTCAACGGTCATAGAAATGGCTGTAGGTTTTATTGCACATCGCAGCAGGAGTGCCGCGTAGACTTTTCGCAGTATTCAACAAGCGCCCGTGTTTGGCGTGAAGGAGCTGTTCCTATGGGATTGCTTACTACGGAATCTGTGGTGGCGTTGTACTTTGCGTCATATCTTCTTGCCGACAACGACAATGAGCTTGCTGAGCTCATTGAAGGCGGCACTGATACTCTTGAGGAATAAGTTACTCTTCTGAAGCTGTTTCTGCAGGCGCTGTTTGTTCATCAGCTGGAGCACTTTCTGCAGCTGTTGTTTCTGGCTGAGGCGCAGGTGTTGTAGAAGCTGCAGTCGTTGGAGCTGCCGCATGTGCGGGCTTAGGCGCTGCAGAAGTGGAAGCTGGCGTTGCAGCAACCGGCGCTGCTGGAGCTGCGGCAGTAGTTTCTGCTGGTGCGGCAGATTCAGGCTGTGGCGCTGAAGCTGAAGCTGAAGAACTTGCGGTAACGGAGATGAATGAACTTTCTGCATCGCAGAACAGACGGATGAGCTCTTTCTGCGACTTGTGGCGTGACTTGATGAAAAGCGTTTCTTCATCCGTATGATAGACGTAACCCGAAGAATTATATGTTTCAAACCGTGGGTCGGTTCTGAATTTCTGCTTCTGAATTTCTATATTTGCATGGAATGTAGGCACGCCGTTGAAAATAACATAATGCGTTTCGCCAAGCGGGAAGTCTATGGTAATATCGATT
>Ga0070399_1004803_pt1 | contig 10937 bp, 7 predicted proteins | sample BioMet4_FD_61217 | JGI IMG/M metagenome (GOLD analysis project Ga0070399, IMG submission 61217) | Microbial communities from bioreactor (seeded with sewage sludge) at LBNL, California, USA - Biofuel metagenome 4 (version 1) | ecosystem: Engineered > Bioreactor > Anaerobic > Unclassified ... | reverse complement strand
ATGTATCCATAGACTTTTGTTAATTCTGTATCATTATTATCTGCGCGAACGTATACCGGATATCTGAATTCACAGCCTTCATTTCCAGTCCAACCATCATACGAATTAGGATTGTAGCACTCATTGCCTACGTAGTATTCAAGATCACATATCAATTTTGCCATCTGCTTATCAAGTTTCATTCCTACATCCCCTCATTCCATATTTTAGTCTGTGTTTCCCAGTAATAATTCACTCAAGATAATCACCACAAAGTATTCTTTTGTTATAGCCATATTTAGGCGAATCATTGTAAAAGAGTATTTATTTCGCTAGGGCTACAACAATTTGCATGTGCTAAAATATTACGGCATTTATGTAAAAAGTTAATTCGATTCCTATCATTTTCATTAGGAAGATAAAGTAAATACTCATCATAAAATTTCCTATGATTTATTAAATAATCTAGTGTACCCAATTCTACGTCAATAGGATTTTTGATAATTTCTCCATATTGTTCTATTTCATTTTCATCAAGTGTTTTTTTAATTGCCGTTTCATATTTATGAATTATCGATACTCTTTCCAATTCTATTAATGGAAACAGGACCTTGACTTGTGCAGACCAAATTCTATGTCCTAATTCATCAATATTTCCCTGTCGATAAAGTGAAAGTACATGCTTTGAATTATTTTCTGCACCTCTTCTGATATACTCTTGCATTTCAGCAATTCGTTTTATACCATCAATCGGGTCATCTTTATGAAAGTCGATGATTCTAATAAGCAATTCTGATATTTCGGCATCATCTTTACATAAAAGAGCTGATAACGTAGCTATATATCTTTTCCAGGTATCTGAATATGTTTTCATGTCGTCAAGGATAAAACTATTTAGCAATTGAACATCATAGTCACTCACTGATAAATAATAATCTATTAGCGCGATATTGTCAGACTTTGTAATGGCAATATCATTTCGGATTTCAAGTACAAACAATCCATCTTCCACACCTTTTGACATATAATATCTACAGAATTTGATCCATTCATCAGCACTTTCTTTTGATATCCCCTTCACCCATAAAATACAATTTTTTAAAATTCCTTTTTGAATAATATAGTCTTGAATCTTAATTCCTGATTTTTCTCTGTATCCAATTCCTTCTGTTTGCCTCATCACTTGTTTTAGGATGAACTTTCCTGGCTCTAAATTCTCTTTATTATCATCCGTAGCATCAATAGGTTTAATTACAATATCGTCAGAGGTCTCTTTCTCCTGAAATTCTGTATGGATTTCGCTTCGCATTGCATGTCTCCATGGCAAATCAGACGGTATACGCAGAACAGCAATTTTATTATTAATTAATGCGTCAACCACCTCAGAAGCAACAACTTTTGCTCCCGTTATATTTTCCCACCAGAATTCACTCCAAATATGCTCATTCATATTAGGCTTCCTCGTTATTTGTGATGATATCATTGTCAAGGCCATCCATATTGTCTCCAATAATATCCACAAAAGAATGCCTACGTAATCTATACCTATCTTCTTCCGGCCTACTTAAGATTCCCATATCCACCATTTCATCCAGCAAGTTAATATATCCCGTGTGTTCTTCACCCTCAAGGCAATGGATATCATACATTTTTGCCATGTCCATTATGTCAGAGACAGAATAACCTTTCCATCCACTTGTTGCCATTTCTTCCTCATTAAGGTGATAAAGCATAGTAATACAGCGAGCAAGCATAAAATATCTTTTGTCTAGTTCAAGTGACCATTTGAACTTGTCATGTATGCTTTTATTTAAATCAGCAGAATTCATGACAGCCCCCAGCTGTTCTTCCTGAAGAACAAATGGCGGGTTCCCATTTGCAGCACTATAATACTTAGCATATTGCTCAGTCAGCGTTTCAACTAATCTATACCCGAAAAACTGCAATATACCAGGGTAATAATTAGTGCCCGTTAGAATTGTTTCAAGATGAGGATATCGTTCTATCTCAAAGCCAAGATAGTTGAACGGCTTCGAAATCAATTGCATAGCATCCGTTGGGGATAACGGTTTGACACAAAGAGGCGTTCCTAACTGTCCAAAAACGCCATTATTTGCAGTAGCATTCTTTGCACGACAAACGTTATGCAAGCCTGCCAGAACAAATTTAAAAGCTTCCTTTGTGCTTCGTTTCAAATCAATAAGTGGCTGCAATTGCTTATATCCATTTTCCGCTATCGCACCAAGAAATCCATCAGCTTCATCAATAAGCAATAACATGGATACAATTTTTTTATTTCTGAAATATTTTTCTAACTTGGTGCAGAAGCTATCCAATGACTTACTTCCAGTCAAATCAAAGACACCATTTGTTTTCTTATCGATATCGATAGTTATTCTGTCAACGACCTCTTTTTCAGTAATACAGTTAATTATACTTGTATAAATCGCATATGCTCCGTTTTCTGGTTGAGAAACCCGACTTTCTGCGCGTTCCAAAAGTGCCGTTTTACCTAACTGTCTACCTCCGTATACTACGCATGCACCATTCGGATCAATAATACTAGACAGTTCCTTAGTTCTTCCATAAAACATTTCATCAGCAGTAGAGCCTCCATCCCACCTAAACGGCTGATACGTTGTGTATGGAAGTGTGCATTTAAGAAGTGCTCTCATTCGCTCTGTATTCTGATGAAGGGCAAGGTATAATGCCAAAACTTGATCAATTAAGAGGAATGGATTTTGTCTAGATGTCTGTGTATGGAATATTTCACCAATCATTCTTCTCTGTGACTGCTCAAGAGGCCTGTCAAGCAATACAAATGAAATGCCTCTCTGATCCAATGATGATACAGTATCAACCAATTGCTTTTCGGTATAATTTCCATATAATATTATAACGCTGACTGGAGATTTAACCTGTGTTCCAAGAGCAGAAATCGGATGCGGATAATCTGCCATACTTCTTTCTGTTGGTTTAATCGTAAGGTTGAAAACCTCTTCTTTTGTAATTTTAGATTTTTCCACCTTTATAACATCAAGTCCAAACGATCTAAATAACGACTGCATTTGAGCACAGGAAGCTTGGTATCGTCTCGATGGCCAATTAAGAATGAGGTTTTTACTATCTTCTTTTAACCTACTAGTCCAATCGCTAGGGAAATGATTCAAAAGAAATTTCTCTCCAAATATTTTCAGAGCAGTTCCGTTATGCAATCTGCACTCCTGAAGTAAAAGATCATACATTCCTTTTGCTAGGAACTCTTTAAAATAATCTTTTTCACTAATGGATAAATCAAAATTTTCAATAAATTCAGTATCTCCACTTTCAAAACGATTCAGGTATTCTTCTGCCACGGCAAAATTCTGTTTATCCTCAAGAAGTTTCTCTGCTTCTTTAAGCAGCCGTGAATCTGGGCTCTTTTTAAATGCATTATCAAGACTAATCCTCAATTTTGCTTTTTGGTTCTTTGCAAGATCATCAACTTGATTACCTAATGCATCGATAAAACGCCTCCAGCAAGCAAAATCTTCAATTTTATAGAATTTTTCCTTATAATCATCTAATGCTCCGACAATGCTTTCTTTATTTGTCTCATTAATCTGATTATAGGTATAGGCAAGCTCTAGTCTCTCATCAAAACGCTTTCTGATTTTTTCAGCTGACGCAATAGCATCACTTAATTGTTCACTTGAGATTTGGTATTCGTCTGACGTATTTCCAATGACTCTACCAATCATTTCTAATTGATGAAGGTTATCTACTAAGCCTGTTTCATCTCCCAAATCCTCATTTAATATTTCAGCCTTCACTTCCGAAAACGATTTTTTATTAGCCACAATATGACGTAGTGCATTTCTCCACGGCTCATAGTATTCTACAGATTGAAGGTCTGGATCCACATATGGCATTCCATTATCTTGCATTGAAATTATTCCTGTATTTAGTAAACCTGAAAAAACATCAATCATTCCGCCTTTACCACTCAGATAAGCGCGCATTCTATAAAGCATCCAGGAAAGCACATTGGTTTTACTGTCTTTGCGCCATTCAGTCTTTAGCTGGATTTCATCAATTTTTCTATATATTTCTTCTCTAAGGGTTTTCATCTTAGAGATTGCCTGCCTGTTATGCTCTGTACTGTTTATATGTTCAGTCCATGTAAGCATAATTTCAAGACGATTTTTATATTGTCTTATAGCTTTATCATGTGCATCATATTCAAGTTTGAATTTCGTCTTACTATTTGCTGTATCCCATTCAGCCGCTAGCTTTTCTTCAATTTTGTCATCATTAAGAACCAGCGCACCCGATTTAGAATCACAGTACTCATTTAAAATCATCTCTACACAGTCAATTTCACTCTTTTTATTCTCGGAAATGATACTCATGCATTCATAAAGCTCACTGCCGATTCCAAAGCATGCCATATACATGGATTTAAGATCTTTGATTCTTGTTTTAGGCTGCGCATATGTTAAATTCTCTTTTGCCTGTCTTTGCAGGTCATTTAAATATGCTTCATTTTCCGCATCACTTCCAAGAAGAGCAAGGACAGATGTAGTAAATCCATTAGGGACTGTTTCACCTACGTTCTTTACAACATTGAATAGTGCTTTAAAGTCATATAGATTTTTAAAAATGTTATCATAATTCTGAAAATATCTTTCTGCCTGATTTTTAAGCTCATAATCATGAGCGAGAGCCGGCTTTAGCATAGCAAAAAGATATGCAGAAAGAAGTAAAACCTTATCATCTGTTTCTGGATTATCAAAAATAGATGACAGGCAAACAGACGTATAAGTAGCTTCTCCCATTGGTATATCTGTCGCAAGGGACAACTGATTAGCCAATTTTTTACATTTATCATAACCCTTAACAAAAGAAGCTCCGTTAATTAAAAGCAGTGCATTAGCAACTGCTGATGCAAGACCTTCCTTTGTAGGTGTTGCTTTTTTCAGCAGATAAAGAGTTGTGCTGCAGAATTCATCATCCGTTGGTGTCCGTTTAAGATTCACCAGATCCTGAGGTTCAAGAACTTCCGGTTCTGTTTTTAACACTTCCCTTTCTTTCTTAGTTTTTACTGTTTCAGCAGCTGTGGTTTTATCTTTTGTTGTTTGATCACATGTTGTCACATCACTTATTGATTCACTACCTGCTACTTCATTGCTTTTTTTATCACTGCTTCTCTCGTTATTACTTGATTTTTCACTATTTGATTCCTTATCGTTTGTTTTTTTACTGTTTACTTCTTCACGAATTGATTCATCTCTATTTTCAGACTTTTCGGTTATAACGTTATTTTTTTCCACCGTTTTTGAGTCAACATTATCCGCAAGAATTTGATTACTGATTTCTTCTTGGAGTTCTTCTATCGGTTCAGAATCTTCTTCAACATTTTCAGGCTTTGTATTGCTAAGATCTATCACTCCATTTTTCAGGACAAAAACGTTAACAACTTTGTCGTTTATTACTCCTTGGATATTCTCTTCGCTATCAACAATGAGAATATTTTCAGATTCTATTTTTGAACCATCTGAATTTTCGTCTATCACATAGCAATTGTACGAAGTATCCCCATATACTACTTCAACTTCATTATGGTCATCATAAGGTTTTATCGTACTGATAATGTGCTTATATTTTTCTTCATCTGTATGGTCTTTAATCTCGTGGCAATATGATAAGAGTTTTTCATTTCTTTCAATTGTTTTCTCAACTATCTGTTTCTCAATTTCCTCTTTGCCATAGATTGTATTGTCTCCCAGCGAAACATGCCAAAAATCCTTCATTTGAGATATGTTGCTCTCCTTATGAAGGCTCCCATAGGTATAGTATGTTAAGCAATATGCTTTCTCTATACTGCCTTTTCTTTCACATTCATATGCAGCTATGTATCCCTTGGAGGCAAGAGTTTCAGTTCCTTTTTCAATTTTACTCTGATTCTTATCGTCTTCAGGATATACGCTAAGACATACACCAAATAAATAGATTTGTTTCTCTGTCAACACACCCAGGTTTGATAATAATGGCAAAATAATACGCACTTCAGGACTTGTTCTAGAGAGCTTTGTTATATCTTTTCTAAATGAAGAAGCACCTGGCACAGATGTTTTTATTTTATTTACTGCAACAAGAACATTTGCATCTTTTGTTTCTTCCGTGTTTTCTATTACTTCTTTTTTTTCATTAATATCTTTTCCCTTATCAACAAAAATATCGCTTTCATCTATGTTCTCATCTTTATTGAACGGTTCTTCTATATCTTCCTTTTTTGTTCCACTATTCACTTCAATTGCTTTATTTTCTTCGTTTTCTTTATTATCATTTTTTTCTCTATTATTTGATTTATTTTCAGATTTAGCATCACTTTTAACTATATAATATCTTTCGCCCGCAAGACCCAGCTGCACTCTTTTAGGGTAGTATTTTGTCACTTCTTCAAGTAGTACAACACCCTCATCGCTTTCTACATCTGCATTTAATACCCGGATAAAAAGTTTGGGTCCTACCGCTGATTCTATAAATTTATCTGCTTTTTCATTATCAAAATCTCCTAATTTTGAAAGCACATCAGATACTTCTTTTTGGTAAGGGCGCAATACTTTCAGATATGTTTCAGATTCAGAAGTAACATTAATGAACAGCTTCAGGCAATTTTTTGCATCTTCAAACTTCGTTCTTAATTCATTGTTTCTATTCTTTTGTAATAAATCAAACAGTGCATCAACGGCTATGCCTTTCTGTGGAATCTGGTCTTGGGGCACCTCGGAAACTGCTACATTAAATATGATGTCATATTGGTTCTGGAGATTTTTGACTATTGAGTTGATTTTATCCATTACCTCTTCGGTTGGCACACAACCTGAAGAAGTTATCTTTTGGACATTTTGCAATTCTTCAACAAGTATCTCAGAGCATTTTTTATACTCTAATGATAAAGATTCCAAGTCTTGTTGCATCTCTTACCCCTCATATCTTTCTTTTTAATCAACTTCATTTATTGTAAGAAAAAGGTCCTATAGAGAAATAACTACAGGACCTTTTTCGAGCATAAATGCAACCGGCTGCCACCCTCAAGAAGGCCCATAGCTTTGCGTCACTGCCTTTCGGCAGTTTTGCTTTTCTTTAAGTATAACATAGATATTTGCTTAGGAAATAATGAAATATCATTTCTTAATAAATTGCATTTATGCCTGTCATATTAATCATCAACTTCTGCGCATTTCCCGGTAATATAATCTCTAATGCATAACAAGGAAGCCAGAACCTTCCATCCCCTCAGTTGTGAACTATCTCTTTTAGCAAGTCCTCTTATCAGGTTTCTGTCAATCATTCGATTGATTTTATCCTGTCCATCCGGATCAACCGTATGTATCAATAGCCAGTAGATAATTTGTTTATGCCATTTACGAGTCTCAACACGCATTCTATTACCGACAGGTTCGTCAGTTAATGGATCAGTCAATAAAGCCATTTCAGTAAGTTTAAAAAAATGCAGCTTTCTTAACAATTCGAATGTAATAACATGACCGTCACAAAGCAAGTCAAAATCCGCAGTTATCTTTTCCATAATATGTTCTCTCCGACAAATGTATATTCTATTCATAAAAGAGCCTGTTATTTTCGCGAGGCGTCAGAACAAATATATCATGGCCGGCACCACTTACAGGCAGCATAACCCTCTGCGATCAGTTCATCCCTGCTTTTATTTGACTCGGCATAGTTCTTTGCTGAAATCTTGGAAACATACTTGCAATCCGGCCTGTGGAATTTTTTACCATTTGGATTATTATTCAAAATATAGGTAGCGGTTGTACTGACATCGCCGACTGCATTATAGGAAATCGTACTGTCCCATGAATCATCATTTCCGGCTTCTGAACCATAGGCCCATGTCGTACTCGGTTCCGTACTCCAGGCAATGTTTGTTCCATCCGACGTTGCGATGACTGTCTGTTGTTCATCCGTCCTGAAAAGAGAAATGCCCTTACTTTTGATTCTCTCAATCACGTCCTGAGCCGGCAAACCATACGAGTTGTCCTTGCCGCAGCTCAGGACCACATATTTCGGATTGACCGCATTCAGGAGTTTTTCAGAATTGGATGTATCGCTGCCATGATGCCCGGCCTCCATCACATCCGCCGTAAGGTCGATTCCTGTTCCACAGATCTCGTCTTCAGACACAGTTTCGGCATCTCCGGTAAATAAGAACCGGCTGGTACCGTTTGTCACAAGCACACAGAGCGAGTTGTCATTTTCATCTGTATGGTTATAATTGACTGGTCCCACGATTTGAAAACTTATGCTGCCCATTGTGTAGCTGTCTCCCACTTTAGGCACGATAGGTGTTATCGATTTCTCCTTCTCGATATTTTTCAGTGATTGATACACATCTGTCGTCCCTATATAGCCCGGTTCCAGCATCTCCGATACCGTAAATACGTGCAGCGCACCGACGATCCCGTTGATGTGGTCATCATCGAAATGAGAGGCAATCACATAATCCAGCGTACTCACACCCTGCTGTTTCAGATAAGCAACAACGAAGGAGGAATGATCCCGGTCCCCGCCGTCCATCAGAAGATAATGTCCCTGCGATTCAATCAGAGTGGACGTACCTTCTCCTACATTCAGGAAATGTACCTTCATTTCACTCGCTGCATACGTCTCCTTTGACGTCCCTGCTGCGGCAGGCTGCGATTCCGGCGCTGAGATTGATTCCGGCTTTGAAATGGCATCGCCTGAATCTGCTTCTGATTCATTTCCTGATGAAGGCACTGATGCTTCAGATCCTATTGATTCCGCGGAGAATGCGGATGTCGATTGTTCAAGCATATTTTTCGTTACTGTAGCAACGGATGTGGAAACATTACTGCTTCCACATCCCGTAACAGTCAATATCAACGCTAAAATTATACAGATCAGCCTTCGTTTGCTCATTTTCCCCTTATTTACCAGTATCCTTTTCTGTGCTTTTTGGCATATCCTGACGTAAGTTTGCCTTCCTGTCTCTCCGCTCGCGGATAAAGCCAAACAACATGACGAACGGAAGCGTCAGCATCATGACACAGCAGCCCGGGCCGCAGCAACCGGCACTGCCCTTTCCTCCGCCCGGATGCCCCAGCATGCTTCCGAGAAACATACCTGCAAAAAAGTCATCATCATCGAATTTCTGGATATTTCCTTCCATGGCCTGCTTTTCCCCCTCCGGTTTTCCTAAAGAAACCAAAAAACATGAAAACGGCAGCATCAGTATCATAACCGTGCAGCCGGTACTGCCACCCTTCTTCGGATTATGGTTCTTCATCGTCTCCTCATATTCCCAAAAGCTCATTTCCAGTACCTCTTTCAGTGAAAGACCAGAAACATTAGGATAAGGAGAATAAGAATTCCACCTCAGCCGATAGCAAATTCAATACGGAATACCCCTTTTATTGCAAATCTCATCAATTTGAACGGAAGCAGGATGAGCCAACTGATAAAAAGGACTGATAAAATATTTCTAGTGTAATCATGGCGCACCTCCTCTATAAATATAATTATATTCTGTTCCAGAAGAATCGGATAAATAATTTACATGAGAATCGGAAGCTGGCTGTATTTTTAGCCATCTCTCATTAATATTTCTTTAGACTTAAACTCTTGATCCTTGACCAAACTCCAAGCTTTTGACCTAAGCTTTTGACCTAAGCTTTTGACCGGCTTTTGACCTTTTTGACCCTTTTGACTCCCTTTTGACAGCTTTCGGCTCTCTTTAGCCAACTATTATTCAAATAAAAAAAGCCTTGGAAGGCAAAAAGTGCCCTCCAAGGTTATTTTCAATCAATAATCGAATTTCCGATAAGCATACTTCATTGCCCACTTCTCAAACTCGGTCTTCATGATCAGCTTCTTCCCTCCCAGTCTCATACAGGGAAAACCATCTGATTCTAACAGCATATAGGCCTTTGTCTTTCCGATGTGCAAAATCCGCTCGATATCCTTGATGCCGTAATATTCAATATCTTCTCTGATTTCCTGCCCGCCGTAATCCATCCTCATCTTTTCACTCATCTGATCACCCCTTCCTCACCGGATGGCCGCAGCCGGCTCTTTCTTTACCTCAGGCTGCCGATTCTGCTGGATCTCCGCCACTTTCTTTTCCAGCTCCGTTTCTCTTGCCTCTGCATATTTATCCAGGATCATCCCGTTCAGCGTCTTCGTGAAGTCCCTTTTTACCGAATAGCAAATATCCTTATAAAGATCCTTCCCGTTCTCGTCCTGCTTCCCGTTCTTGTAGCTCGGCATGGATACGAACGGCTTTCCCTTCGCATCCTTCCGGATCACGATGTCATTGATCCGAAACGCATTGTTCAGCGTGATGCTGGCAATACCGACGATTTTTGAATCCTCCTTCCGGATCGGCGTCACAGATATGCCGACCTGCATCAGATCCCCGGACGGTTCCCCGAAGGTCATCTGCCCACTCTTCTCCTCGCCGATTCCCAGATAGCACTCCAGGACGGCTTCCGTCAGGTCATCCTTGAATTCCTTCACCCTCGGGAAGCAGATGTCCTTGTAGATGTCCTTCTCATTTTCATCCTTCTGGTTCGTCTTATAGCTCGGCATGGACAGAAAGATCTGTCCGTCCTTCCGCTTCATGAGCTTGATGCCATCCACGCGCGGCTTCCGCGCGAAAGTGACATTGGCAAATCCGACCAGGCTGCTTCCTTCTTTCTCAATCTTCCTTACATCGATATCTATCTGCATTTTTCTCTCCTCCCATATCCTGCCTCCGGCAGGTTCTCTTCCGTTTTCGGTTCCAGTTTCGCAATCTCTTCTGTTCTCTGATACTTCCGTTCATAGTTCCCAACGATCCGCTCCGCGATGGCCTCGGCATCCGCGCAGGCCCGGAACAGTTCATTCGGGTCATCCTTGAGCGCGCCGATCCAGCTCTGCAGATAGGCCGTGTGGTC
>Ga0070399_1004796_pt1 | contig 10944 bp, 9 predicted proteins | sample BioMet4_FD_61217 | JGI IMG/M metagenome (GOLD analysis project Ga0070399, IMG submission 61217) | Microbial communities from bioreactor (seeded with sewage sludge) at LBNL, California, USA - Biofuel metagenome 4 (version 1) | ecosystem: Engineered > Bioreactor > Anaerobic > Unclassified ... | reverse complement strand
CATTGTTAAAATGGTAATGAACGTGAAGCTTATCCCCTACTTTGGGTACTTCTCTTTAACCCCGCTTTCTCAAACGAGGACGAAATTATATATCCTTACACCTTACAAAGACATTAAACTCATACAAGCTCAGATTAGCTTTTTTATTCCTCTTAAGTTGATTAATTTTTCGTTTACTCTCTTTCCATATAATAGACAATTCACAAATTGCATTCCATATTATTAATTTGATAAAATGCGATTTGATTTTACGTCTTTTGAAGGAGAATTACATGGGACTGTATGACAGAAACTACATACAACACAATGCACAAGAAAGTACCTACGAGCAGACAAAGGTCAACGAGAGCTCTATGGGAGTTTTTATTAAGCAGACCTATCAACTGTTTGCAGCTTCATTGCTTGCGGCAAGTGCTGGCTCATATGTTGGAATTGGTATGGCAAAAACTATCTCTTCTTGGTATTTAGGCCTTGTCATTTTAGAGTTTGTCTTTTTATTTGGACTTTTTGCTGCTAAAAAGAAAGCTGGACTCAATATGATTTTGCTTTTTGGTTTTACATTTATCAGCGGTTTAACACTTGTACCTTTACTCTCGCATACATTAGGAATGCCAGGAGGCGCTAGTATTGTCGCCAATGCCTTCATTTTAACAACAGTTGCCTTTGGTGGGCTTTCTGTATTTGCGATGAATACTACAAGAGATTTTTCGGCAATGGGAAAGATGTTATTTATTACATTGATTGTAGTCGTGGTTGCGGGCATTATCAATATCTTTTTCCATAGTCCTATTTTACAATTAGCTATTGCTAGTATTAGTTCTATCTTGTTTAGTGCATTTATTCTTTATGATACACAAAATATCATCAAAGGTGCTTATGAAACACCTATTGAAGGCGCTATTGCATTGTATTTAGACTTTTTAAATCTCTTTGTTTCGCTGCTTCAAATTTTAGGAATTTTCGGATCACGCGACGAATAAGCTTTTATTCAAATATAAAAAAAGGAGGGGGGGGGAGAATTCTATTTCCCCACCTCCTTTTTTTCTTTACATGTAAGATATTTTAACCTAAAGGTTCATTGACCTTAATCTCACATTTGCCATTTTTATCACATTTGATATTGGCATCAAAGTACAATATTTTACTCACATCGACTTTTGTATTTTTAAGTTTTAAGAATGCTTCCATCGACCTTCCACCTGCTGAGCAATTCATAATCACCACTTTACCTTTAGGAAGTTTCGCTGCAAATTCTGTTGCACTCATTTTCCCTGCTTCAATATTAATAGCTCCTTTAATATGCCCATTGGCAAACTCCCCAGGTGTTCTAACATCTACAACAGCTACATTCGCAGGAATTTTATCACTCATAATAAGTGCTTTATACCATTCCCCATCCACAGTACCCTCATCTTCACCTAGTTTGATACCTTCCACAAAAGCATCTTTTTTAGGCGTCGTTGCTACTTCTACTTTTTTAGCACCACCAGCGGTAGTTTGAAGTCCAGCTTCTTTCCATTCAGGGTATCCACCAGCGTAAACACTAATTTTTTGATAGCCAAATTCTTGTAGTTTTTTGGCTAAATTATGTGATTTGGCACATGAATAGCCTTCGCAAAAGCTTATAATTGGGGTTGTTTTATCTACAGGTAATCGACCTCTCAGTTTATCAATCTCTTCATCACTCATATACAAAGCCCCAGGAATTGTTCCTGCCATATATTTTGCATAAGGACGCGCATCCATAAAAAGAGCACTATTGTTTTTGAAAGCGGATTGGGCTACAGGCAAGCCTATCTCTGGATAGTTTTTAGTAATCCATTCAGGTTCACCCGCTTGGTAAAGTTTGACATTAGTAAAGCCTTTGCCTTTTAAATAACCCGCGACGATTGGGCTTTTTTCACACTCCCATCCGCCACAATAGACAATAATTTCTTTATCTTTAGCGACTTTATCTAATTGACCAATATATTGATCAATTTGCGTATCTGGAATATTCAAGCTTGATGGAATCGTACTTGCTAAATATTTTGGATGGGGACGAGCATCAATTAAGAGTGCTTTTGCACCATCTCTTGTTCCATTGCCTATAGCTATTTTAACGTAAGCATAATCTACATTTTCAAGTTTATACTTTTCAATCAACTCTTTGACATGTGCCGTTGGCTCAGTTAATACTTTTGCACTCGGGGTACTTGCTTCTGGATGTGTGCTACATCCGCCCAGTAGCAAACCTATAACAACAATGCTTGAACTAATTATGCGTAATTTCATCTTATTTCCTTTTTCATAGTTGTACATTGTTAGACTCAATTCTTAAAAATATTCCTTGAGCACTAAAACGTTATTAATCACCATTGTGACACCAAAAAGCTATAGACCTAATAATTATATAAATAAAATATAATAAAAATTATATTTTATTACTTAAAAAGAATTAGATATTTAAAAAAAGTTTAACAAAAAAACTATTTTTTACCAAGAGTAGCATATGATTTTTGATAATTCAAACGTGGAGTCAAAGAAGATTTTAAAAGCGAGGTATGGGGGAAAATATTTCCCCCAAAAGATGAAAAAACTATAATTTAATGATGTGCACTTTCAGTATCATCAAGATTAAATACTTTATCTGCAAGATAATACATAAATAACGCTAAGCCAATGCCACCAAATCCTATTGCAAACTCTGCTGCAGAAGGAAAATAATTTACAAAGGTAGGTGCTAGTTGGTATTCTGCACGTTTGAGTGTTGTCATAGGATAGAGCAATGTGTCATGAACCAAATCATAACGCATAAAGAAAATACCCACCATGCCTGATATAGAGGCATATACGGTTGCTTTAATTGCCTTGGCATTACTGACCAAAATAATCGTAAATGGTATCAACATGCCTAAAATTAACTCACCGAACCAAAAAGTGGGGCTTTTCGTCGCATGTAAAATAGTTTCTGCACGCTCTGGCATATCTCCATAAAGTGCTGTTATAATTTTCCACGCTTCAAAGAAGATAAGTACCGCTAAAAGCATGCCTAAAATTTTTGCAAGTTTGACAAGCATTACACTTACTTTTTCAGGAAAATTCATTTTATATCTAAAACCATACATCAAGAAAACCAAATAACATCCTGTGATCATTGCTGAAAGAATGAAATAGACAGGATAAAATACACCATTGGCAGATGGACGTGAGATCAAAAATCCAAAAACGGCACCAAGATTTGAGTGTGCTGCAAGACCGACTAAAAGACCGCAAATACCAAAGATTTTAGAAAACGTATGATTGACTTTAATCGCTAAAAAGAAAAATTCTAAACAGATAAACGTAAGGTAAAGACCATACAAGGTTCCCATCCACCAAATAGCTGAAGTCAAACCTGGGGTTAAGACATTGTAAATCAACATCGTCATTGGGTGACCAATTTCTAAGCCAATAACGGCGAAACCTGAACTAATCGTGATAATGGCACCTGCAATAGCACGTTTACCAATTTGCTGAAACTCAGCTATGCCAAAAACATGCCCAATCGAAGAGATAATACAAAGACCCGTACTGGATACAACAAAGAAAACATACATCGCAATTAGTAAACCCCATGGATGTTGTCTTGTTACATTATATACATGATGTCCATGCAAAATGTAGGCAACCGCACCTGCAGCAAAAGCTGCAAGAAGTGCGACAGTTGTAAATGCCATCACTAAATTGAGTGGTGTTTTTTCAAAATAAAAGAGTTTTTTCAAAGAAATTGTTTGCATCATAAACTCCTACAATATATAAAATAGTTTTGGTTTAGTACCCAAGTGACTCTTCACTTGACGATACTCTTTATTCACAAGTAACTGTGAAATTTCGCTATTTGGATCATCCAAGTCACCAAATACTCTTACTTTTGTCGGGCAGGTTGCTTGACATGCTGTGGTTGTTTCACCATTAGCCAGTCTCGTATCTGAACAGAAAGTACATTTATCAACCGTATTGGTTCGATTATCCACATAACGCGCATCATAAGGGCACGCATTAATACAATACGTACACAAGATACATTTAGTAGGATCAACCATAACCATGCCATCTTTACTGTAATAAGTTGCATTCGTAGGGCAGACTTGTTGACACGGTGCATTGTCACAATGTTGACATTGACTTGGTTGATAGGTTTGGGACGCAATAGAAATATTGGGAAATTGTCCTTCTGCCTCTTTAACCCCTACCCAAATACGATAATGATCGGGTAGGAGTAAAACACCATTTTCTTCTTTACATGCACTTTCACATGCTTTACAATTAATACAATTATTGTAATTTAGTGCCATTCCATAACGTGCCATAATCAAACCTTTCTAATTTCTACAATTGTGTCATGAAGACAAGAGGCTCCATGCATTGGCTCAATGCTATCTTCAATAATCGCTGCATCATTACCACCATTATGATATGCGCGCGTTAATGCTTCAGAGTAGTTGCCAAATCCATGGATAAAGAAGAGTGTATCGGGACCAATTTTCTCGGTTGGATACGCTTTAATCGTTGTTTTACCCACTTTACTGGCGACTTCGATTTTATCACCAAATTTTATACCCATTTTTTCTGCTGTACGTTTGTTAATCCATGCAAAATTTTCAGGAACAAGGTTCAGCAACATGCGATTGTTAGATGTACCAGATTGTGTAAATTGAGCATGGCGACCGGTTACAAATCTAAATTTACCAGCAGGAACAGCCATTTCATACTCTTTTTTCCATACAGGCATCGCATCAATACCTTTTTTAGCAAGTGCAGGGACTGAACACTCAACTTTACCTGATGGCGTAGCAAATTTATTATTCTTTACAGAATAAGCGCGTTTTGCATCAGGATAGTATTCATAGTCATTCACGCCTGTTTTTTTGAAATATTCATTCATATTAGGATAGAAGACACCTTTTTCTTTTAATATTTCTGCGGCACCTTCATACTTAGCAACAGCATGTTCATTCAGCTCTTCTTGTGAAGAAGCAAATGGCTTGGTAAGATCAAAATCTCCATATACTTTATCTTCGCCATCATCTTCAATGGATGATTGCACATCTTCATCGTATTTTTTTGTGATTTCAAACAGTGGTTTTGAAAGTTTTGCGCTGAGTCCACGCATAATTTCCATAATCGGCTTACTCTCAAACATAGGATCAACCACTTTATTGCGTTGTGCTATAGAAGGCTCAATACCCCCAAAAGAGACAACAGGATCGGTTCGCTCTAAGTAAGTACACTCCGGTAAGATAACATCACTGAGCATCACGGTATCACTTGGCATCGTATCAATCGTAACGACTAAATCCAAGTTTTTAAGAAACTCTGCTGTTTTAGCGTTGTTTGGCATATTTTGCATTGGATTGTGTTTGTAGTTAAACAGTGCACGAATCGGATAGGGGCTTCTTTTTTCTAACACCATGTTTCTAAAAGCGACCCATGAACCAGAACCACCCACAACGGCTGCTTCATCTTTTTCAATTCTTGGTTTTGCTTGTGCATACATTGGAGAAGGAATTTCATGCTCAGCGAGTGCTAAACTTTTACCAAAACAGATACCACCTTTAATATCAACACCACCACCGAGTGCTGAAAAGATCGCTTGAGCGCGACGCAATTGGAAATCATTTTTTGACCATGTCGTACGTCTTCCTTGGTAGTAAATCGATTGAGGTGCATTCACCATAAAATCACGTGCAACTTGGTAAATATCGGCTGCTTTAATACCTGTAATTTTCTCAGCCCATTCAGGAGTGTAGTTATTACTTAAAATATGTTCTTTATAGGCATCAAAACCATTAAAATAGTTTTCAACAAACGCTTTATTGTAAATCTCTTCTTTGATCGCAACATAAGTGAGTGCTAGAACAAAAGCTAAATCAGTTCCAACATTAATAGCAAGCCATTTGTCACTTTTGGCTGCAGTATTGGTAAAGCGAGGATCGACGGTTACGAGTTTTGCACCACGACCTTTGGTACGTTTGAAAAAATCCATGGTATCGGGAGTCACAATGGCTTCCGCACGATTGGCTCCTGCCATAATGACATACTTAGCATTGTCCAAATCGGCTTGACCATAGCCGCCAATGGTGAGTGAATACCCTGAAACGGTTGTTGCAAGACAAAGACTTGCATGGTTAAGAAAATGAGAAGAACCAAACATCGTAAAGAAACTGCGGAACGTATGTTCTGCCATACCTTCTCCCGCACAAAAAGCTACGGTTGAACGGTTATCTTTCTCTTCATCTAAAATTTTGGTGAGTTTTTCATTAATGTAAGCATATGCTTCGTCCCAACTGACGCGCTTAAACTTGCCACTTCCTTTTTCACCATCACGAATTAACGGATACTTTAAACGATCTGGATCATACAGTGCTTGAATACCTGAATTGCCTCTTGCACAAAGCATATTACGTGATTTTGGGAAAAGTGGGTTCGGATCAAGTTTTTCAACGACTCCATTGTGTACATGCGCAATTGCCGCACATTTATTAACACACATTTCACATAATGTTGCTACTCTTTTATCTTCATTGCCAACTTTTTTGGCTGGTGATGTAGCGCTCGCCATAATGGAAGAGGAACTAAGGCTCACTCCGCCAGCGATAGACATCGCTACACTCCCTTGAAGAAATCTCCTTCTCGAGATCTCTACTTTCATCGCGTCTCCTTGTTATCTTTTGCCTTTAAGTTTCGTACTTTAAAACTGGGTTTAAAAGTACGTCTTTGTATATCCATTGTAAAGCATCTATCTTAGAAAGAACTTACAAAAGGTAAAAAAAAGTATCATAAAATGCAAAAAGCTATATAAACGCCTATTTTAGGTGATTTAAAATGTAATAAATTATGAGATATTTGGATGTATTTTAGGTATAAAGTAAATTTTTGTAAACTTTTTTTGCCATTTTTTTCTAATTTTAGATAAAAAAATACGATGAAAGTAAATTTATTCATTTAAGGATAAACACTTATTATAGGCATTTTTATAAATTTTGGTTATATTTTATTAACCTTTTGAAATATTTTAGATATACCCCAAATAAAAAGCACTTCAAATTCAAGATATTCATGTGGATAATTTTGAATCAATGCTTTGGTTTGTGTCACATTTAACCTTCTTTGCCCACCACTAACGCCACTTTTTTTGATGTAGCGAAATTTTGAAAGATTGTCATCAAAAAAGAGGCGAAATGTTTTGATTTCATATTTACATGTAAAATGAGTTTCAAACATTTCGGCTAAGCTTTTTGCGTTGGGTAAAAAGGTAGGCAGATGACTCATCGCATAGATCGTTTCGAAAGTTTTATCGGTAAAAACAGCAAATGCCCCCTCTTTACATGTAAAGACCATTTTGGAGATTAACGCTTCGATATCATTGGCCCATTGCAATGCAGAAGATGAAACCAAAAGATCGTAGGGCGGTGTCAATTTTGAAAGCAATGTAAGTGCCTCAAAATCCTCACAAATAATTTCAACCTCTTTACATGTAGGGTGAAGATCACACATACCTTGAGCACTGTCCACTCCTGTAAAACGCTCTACCTTCCATGTAATGTTTTTAAATACTGCACCACTTCCGCACCCCAAATCTAAAATAGTTTTAGGCTTAGTTGTAATACGGGAAACTAAATAATGTGCTATATCTTGTTGTAATGCGGTGTAATCATCGTAACGATAGGCATTTTTAGAAAATTCTTTGATATGTTTTGCAATCATGTTAACAGAATATCCACTCTTTTTTAAATAAATTATACTGCCTTCTCTTTTAAAAACGAGACCTTTACATGTAAAAAAATTCAACTATGAGCAATGTAAGTTTAAGATAATTTTTTCTACAATAAATGATCATAAAAATAAAGGGGCAAAAATGTCTAAATGCGGACGTTTAGGTATTTTGATGTGCCTTATAATAAGCACACCAGTCTGGGCAGCTATCGGTCAAGTTTCACTTTTAAAGGGCGAGGCTAGCGCCAACCGCAATCAAAAAATAGTTTCGCTTACCAGTGGCGCAACATTTGAAGAACATGACATCATCACAACACGTGCAAACAGTCAAATTCAGCTCACCTTTGAAGATAAAACGGTCATTACGCTGGGTAGTGAAAGTGTATTAAATATTCAAGAGTACCTTAATGATGCAGAACAACCTAAAGCCAAATTCAAATTTGGCCAAGGCACTTTTAAAAGTATCACGGGACAAATTGGTAAAAAAGCACCTGAAAATTTTAAACTTGAAACATCCACTGCCACGATTGGTATTCGGGGTACAACCGTTGCAGGTACAGCTGCTGCAGAAGGTTCACAAAATACTGTAGAACTTCTTGCATGCCTTGATGGAGAAATTGTTGTTTCGAATAATCATGGTAGTGTTATTATAAGCTCGGGATACTTTACACTCGTAAGTCCAAATATGCCGCCACCGCCGCCTGTAGTTATGACGCCACAGCAAATACAGCAGTTGTACCAAGGGGCAATCAATGCACGACCACCATTGCCAGAGCATGAACAAAATGAAGCTGAAAATACACCACCTCCGCCATCACCACAGCAACAAATTCAACCACCCTCTCCTACTATGCCAGCATTAGCAGAGCAAGCTTCTCAAACCAATACTTCAACCAATATCGCTCACGCTATCACTAATCATGTAGAAGAAATTTTCAACAACAATGGAAACAATGGAAACAATGGAAACAACGGAAATTTGACATATCCAACCTTTAATCCACCACTACAAGCGACTTCCGATGCGTCTGGCATCATTAATCTCGTTGGTATGGCAACTTCCACATACACTCAAGATGGTATGACGTTAACCAGTGCCACAGATACTTTGACACTCAATCTTGATACGAGTGATGATAGTATCACCACCGATAGCTCTATTTTATTGGATCGTGGTGATGTTAACTACCCTGTATCTTTAGCTAAAACCAAAGATTCCAATACAATGACCTATAAAGGCAATGATAAATTTTCTATCAAAAATTTTGATAACCAAGACGGATGGATGCAAACCGAAAATACCTATACCAATGACTATGTTTCATGGGGGTACTGGGCAATGAAAATCAACAATGACAGTAAACTCCTAAGCAGCACTAACTATTGGGTTGCAGGTAAAAATGTAGATGCCGATACCGCCAATAATTATATTACCACTAAAATTCACGAGACATCCACCACATCCTATGCCTATAATGGTCATGTTATCGGGTCGGTCAGCGATGGAGTCAACAACTACAGCATTAACCCCACCAACAACAATGATGTCAAATTAAATTTTAATTTTGGGGCGGGGAGTGGTAGCCTCTTAAATACCAGTTATATTCAATTCCAAACCAATCAAACAACTCCTCAAACATGGAAAATTTCCCCTTCTGGCACGATTGAAGGAGGAAGTTTTAATCTTCAAAAAGAAGCGAATGTGGCTATTAATGGTACTACTAATAATGCTAGCCTCAGCACCATTAGAGGTCAGTTCTATGGTAATGAGGTTCAAGCCGTCGGTGGGACATTTAATGCAACAGCGGGCACCAATACCGCTACTGGCGTTTTTAAGGCGGTCAAATAATGAAACTCTCACATATTGCGCTCATTGCTCTTCTTGGGACACACCTTTTGGCACAAGAACCAACATCTGGAGAACTTTATAGTTCGGCTCAAAAAGCCTATACTCAAAATGACTTTGCTACGGCATATTCACTTTTTGAACAGCTTTTTGAACAAACACCCAACAACGCCGAAATTAACTTTTTTGTGGGACGATGTGCCTTAGAACTTCGTCATTATGACGAGGCTGTCGCAGCATTTGATCGTGTGCTGATTCTCAACCCAAAACACACACGTACTCACCTTGAAATGGCACGCCTCTACTTTGAACGCAAACAGTTAGAGCTTGCACAAAGTGAACTCGACCTCGTCTTGAATGAACAACTTCCTAGCGATGTACGAGACTCCGCTATGGCATTTAAACACACCATTGATGAAAATCTGAGCCGCCATCGCTTTGGAGGAGCCCTCATTGTAGGTGGAGGATACGATAGTAATGTCAATAATGATATTGGCGCAAAACAGTTCACCATACCCGCTTTAAATATCCCGATCTCAGGTAATGCAAAAAATGGAGATGGCTATGGTTTTTCAACGTTTGTTTTCAACCACAGTTATGACTTTGGTGATCGCGGTGGATGGAGTTTGGAAAATAGCTTCATAGCTTACGATAAACTCTACTCCCAATCCAGTCAAAACAATCTGGTGCTCTTTTCACTCTCAAGTGCACCAACGTGGAGTGAAGATAAAACCACCGTAGCACTTCCTGTCACATTTGATCGTGTTTATATCGATGGCAAAGGCTATCTTGCCAATATTGGAGCAGGCGTTAAAAGCAGTTATCTTCTTGACCAACTCTCTCAAATTGAGGGGGGCTATAGCTTTAAGCGAGGGTATTATCACGATGAGACATACGATGTCAATGCACATCTGCTCTTTATCAATTATCGACGTATCATCGGCGAAAACCTCTTTGCATTAGGACTTCATACCAGTTATGGCATTAACAAAGAAGTAGAGTCTGTGCGCACCGATGTGCAAGATAAAGAGTGGAAATACGGGCTTGATCTCTCTAAAGAATTTACCAAAGATTTTAGAAGTTCTTTAGGTTATACCCGCACTTCAACCAACTATGACGATGTGGATACTATTTTCTTGACTAAGCGCCAAGATGACAAAGACCAATATGAACTCTCTTTTGGCTACACACTCCAAAAGAACCTCTCTTTGGGAGCCAGTGTCATGTATAGCAACAATCACTCAAATCACGATCCTTATACTTACGACAAGATAAACGCACTTGCTAGCATTATGTGGGCATTCTAGCCTATGCGTAAAAGCCTACTTCAACTCCTTTTTACCTTTATTGTTATGGCAGGG
>Ga0070399_1004795_pt1 | contig 10945 bp, 5 predicted proteins | sample BioMet4_FD_61217 | JGI IMG/M metagenome (GOLD analysis project Ga0070399, IMG submission 61217) | Microbial communities from bioreactor (seeded with sewage sludge) at LBNL, California, USA - Biofuel metagenome 4 (version 1) | ecosystem: Engineered > Bioreactor > Anaerobic > Unclassified ... | reverse complement strand
CAATGTTTCAGACAGACACTCATCCCCCGTCTTATCTCCCTGCACAATCTCCCCCGCCCGCTTATTAAAAATAATGAAGTGGTTGTCCTCAAATAAGATACGGCTTTGAATATCCGAATACTCCTCTTTATTTATGTGTCTGTACATCGCGTGCAAAGATACAAACAATGAACCGGCCTTGTAACCTGATGCAACTCAATGCCACCCCAAAAGTCACAATTTATATGAAGATATCCTTAGAGATATTCTGACAATCAATACATTACAGCTAAAGTTCCCGACAGCATGTCAAAAAAAGAGATGCCCTAAAGGATATCTCTTTTAATAATACATGTTTTATTTGATTATTTCACTTCTTCCAAAGTGCTGTGTATTAATATTCAGTAGTTACAAATATATGTTGCAAATATGTAGCAATTATAAGACGACTGATGATAAATGCTAAATAATTGCTATACAGCTTTACTCTTCCAGATCTCTCATATGCTTGATCTGACTTAGTTCAATCCCTCCGTATTCGCTCTGCCAATTATAAAGGTTACTCTTGATATGCCCTATTCTCTGCAGATTATCTCCGAAGCCTCCATCTAAATTCTTTACAGCATTAATAGATTCATTATCAGTGTGTTTAGGCTGTTTAAAAATCTCCTCCTTCAAACTCGGAAGTTAATACTTTGTACAATTATTACCAGTCCATTTTTTGGGGAGGACTACAAATGATGTGTCAAAATATATGTAAATTGTGTTGTGTGATATAGGGAAAAATCGATTTTATGTTTACAAGATTTTTTAATGTAATAGAGCAATAATTTTTCTTTTTTTATCATCTTTTTAGAAATAAAAGGTAACTTTTCCGGATAATGAAAAGCAATATGTTTAGAAAGAGTTTTTATATGATAATTATTCATATAAAAGTTTTCTAAAATAGCCAAAATTGGGGTCAATTAGGACTCTGCGATCAAGTCCCATATTTCTTCTCTCACAGGATGTTTCAGAGACAAGACAGCAAGCAAAGCAAGCTGCTAAATTTAATTGTCCATCATTTTCCCAACAAAGCGGATCGGAAGCACATTCTTCTGATCGATTTAGAGCAGATAAGATTATTTTATTGATTAAACGTGGTTGTCCTTGCCATACTAAACCTCCCATACTTCCCTCGGCACCATCGGTTGTGTAAATCAACACACCACACATTCTGTCAGAATAATACAATCTTTCTTGTAAACTTGCAGTGGGATAACCGCAACTGAATTCTAATTCTTTTAATATTAAATGAGAAAATGTATGTAAAAGATAAAACATTGGTGCATTATATTGGTCAATTTCCTCTTTTAATGATTTTCCAATATCACATGGTGGTTGATCATACCTAATTTTAAATTCGTCTTTAAATTCATTTGCCCAATCTTGAATTGTATCTAAGTCAAATTCAAAGAATAATCCTTCACCGAAGGTTTGATTTGCTGGAAGTGTGAAGACTTTATCTGGCGCTTCATTAAAGATTGGTTGTTCATCTTCTCTTACTACTATGCCATCTATTCTTTTAGGTGTGGGAAGCATAACTCTACTGAAACCTAATTGTGTTAATGTCATTGCAAGTGTATTCACTTGTTGAATCTTTTTGAAGTAAGGTTTTAGTATTTCAGGCAATTGAATATCTGTAAATTCTAAATCTTTTGAATCTTCATTAGATTGAGTATTTGTAGAAAAGACTTTGTATTCATCAAATCGGTATTGTTCGTGTGAGTCTTTAACCTCTTCTTTTATTTTCAAGAATTTCTTTTTTATTTTTAAGGCATCTTTCTCTGACAATTCAATTCCTGCATCATCTGACTTATCTATTATTTTTCGTGTATCCCAATAATCTTCTTTGGTTAGTTCAGAATTTCTTGATAATTCTTTTGGATACCATTTAGTATTCAATAAATCCAATGCTATCTGTAATTCAGTTGATAGAACATTTTCGGGTAAATATGTAGATGGTATGAATAAGCTACTAAAAGAATCTGCATAGTAAACACTATTACTGGTTACCAAAGCCATTTGCATTGTGCTTTGTCTTCCATTTGTATCTCTACAAGGAGTGGTAGATCTTGTTCCAACTCCATTCCAAGGTGTTTCGCCTTTGCAGAACGGTCTTATATTCATAATACCCTCTAAACTGTATTTTTCATCACACTTTTTGCATTTCAATAACCCCCAACTTTCAGAACTTGTACGGTTATCAATCCATTGTAATTCGTGTTTCCCTCCTTCTTTACAATCTTTACATTCATAGTCAAAAAGTTCAAATCCATCTTCCTTTGACATTTCACTTTTTCTACCATCAATGCCAGCGCAAAATAATTGATACCAAGGAATATCAGAGATATGTCCATTTTTGCAAATAAGCAAAATCGGAATTTGAACTAATGGCTCGTAAACATCTTTGATTTGACTATTATCTTTAAAAGTTCTGATTGTTTTAGAAAAAGGATCTCTTGGTGGAGCGAAATATTTTAAGTCACCGCCATTACAACCGTTGCTTTTCCATAAATTTTCCCATTCCTCAATTGGTTTAAAAAAGAATTTTTTAGAGCTATAAAACCATCGGGGAAAATGTATGGATGGAATTATAAAATGTTCGACTTTTAATTCGCCTGAATTAATTTCTTTAAACTTTTTATATAAGGGATGTTCTTTTTCTTTTGGTGTATTCCAGTCATTTAATGAAAGGTGTGGTACATCTACCAAAATTATTAAATTTTGAAGTTCTTGTTCTTCCCGTAAAAACTCAATAAAACGAGGGTCGTTAATCACATCAACCCCTGCTCTTTTGGCAATTTCATTTGGGTATTTTACATCAGGAAAGTTTTCAATTTGTTTATTTACATCTTTGATAAATCCCCATTCGGAAACAGTTAACGGCATAATAAAAAAACCTGCTTTTGTAGTTATGATTGAACCTACACCTGCATTTGATGATAATACTTTGTATTTACCAACACCTTGATTATATTGAGAGTCTTTGTTAATATCCATTGTTTCCCTCCTTTATATGAATAACGGCTTCTGATTCAACGTTTCTAAGTGACCTTGGCACAGCCCACATATTCTTTGTCTCTTCATTTTGATATGCGTCTAAGGCTAAAAATAAATCTTTATAATGTATCTTATTTCTTGGATTTTTATTCAATAGTTCTGAACCTGAGTATCTTAGTCTAAAATTATTATTTTGATCATCAACCAATGATTTCCATTTATTTAAAGCTTCTGCAATAAACGATTCAATGTTTTGTTCCAAATCTTCCGTTAAAAGATTCGTTTGTTCATCATCTAAATTTTGTGTCCTTTTCAAAAGATTCTTAAAATGGTTATTTAAATCTGTTTTAATAGATTGAATTAAGTCACCACTTAAAGTTGATGGAGAATCTGCCAATTGCTCATATGAATGACGTATCATTGTAGCTAAATATAAAGGTAGATATTTCTCAATGGATTTTTTAGAATACGGTGTTATAGAGATCGGTTCTACATAGTAATATAATTTTTCGTGAAATTCACGAAAACGTTCAAAATGAGATAGATCTCTTGTTCTAAATGGGTTGTGTAAAGTAATGACTAAACCCGATTTATCACGTGCTACGCGACTGCTCGCTTGAATGTATTCAGCAATATTGCGTGGCATAGAGTTCATTAAAATGGTATTAAATCTGTTTACATCCAATCCAACTGAGATCATATTTGTAGCTAAAATCAAGTCAGGTGGCGTTGAACCTTTTACCCAAACATCACTATTTGTACTTTCTTTATGTGGTAATCGATTTTCTGCATCCCATTTTTGACTTACAGTCGAAAGTTGATCTACAACTTCGGCACCTGTAAGACGACCTGTAAGTTCTGATTTATTGAAAGAGGAATCATAACAATAATAGCATTCCAACATATCGCTATAACGTAGAACTCTTTTAAATAAACGACGTGTGTATTTGGTAAACTCAGTATAGAATTGTGCGTCTGTTTTACCAACTTCTTTCAGACTATTAAAATAGGCAATGATGGAATGATAGTAATCCATTGCACTTGAAACTTCTTTATCAGAAAGTTTATCAAAATTTTCTTTCTCAAATATTGCCCTATGTACAAATATAGTCGCTATTAAGCGCATTTGAGTTGTCATTTGAGTTCTTCCAGTTGGAAGGATTCCAATGTATTTTCTTTTTGAAATGTATTTTGTGATACCATCTACTTTTTCTCTTTTATAAAAAGCAAAGAAGGAATCATCGTAGTCAATACCACTCTTGGGGAATATATTTACATCACGATCATAAAGTGCACGAATTTGTAATTCTGTATTTCTGGTTGTGGCTGTTGATGAAATAATTTTAGGACGGACTTTAATTTCAGTTCCATCGTTTAATGTTTTGTTGTACGTGCAAAGTTGGTCAATCGCACCTTCAAACAAACTAACAGCTGAGCCCAATGGGCCTAATAAAAGATGTAACTCGTCTTGTATTATGAGGGATGGTGGTAGATTGTTCAATAAACCTCTTCCAAATAATCTTCGAGAGTCTTTATTAATTTTATTTGATTCATTAGAAACTTTATGACCTAACGAAGCAAATTTATCAACGGTTCCAAACAATAATGTTGGAGGATTTGAATAGATGTATTCATCACATAACATTACGGGTAAGTTATCTTTAAATGAACAATCTATATTTTTACATCTAAATATAATTTGTGGATTTGCGTCTGTTCCATGATTCTGATATTCGAGCGTCTCACCACACCAAGGACATTTATCTAATGGAATTTTTGATTTTAATCTTTCATTATCATCATTGAAAGTATTCCATTTTTGAGCTTCTTCCAGTAATTTTGTTGCAGAATTTGGCAGTGAATCATCTCCAACATATAATCCAATAGAAATAGGCTCTTCACCCAAATTATATAGATTCCATCTACGAATTTGTTCTAATGCAAGAATGACACGCATTGCACGTTGGAATTGTTGAGTTGCTAATAATCTCAACGTATAACGCATTATTGCGGTTGTTCCACCGCCGTTTTCTTCTGTCCTTCTTCTATGAATTATTGTTAAAGCAATGATACCTAAATAAGCTTCTGTTTTACCACCACCAGTTGGAAACCAAACCAAATCTACCAACTCATTTCTTGCATTCCATAGTTTATCATCCGAGCGTTGTATGATGCCATCTAAGTTCAATAAAATGAAAGCAAGCTGAAACGGACGCCAAGTCGCGGGAAAGTCTCCAAATATATGATCGGACGCATTAATATAAAAATCTGTATCTGTCTGCTCTTGTGTTGATTCTTTGCTGTGAAATAATTGAATAAACATAGCAGAGTTCATCAAACGAAAAGATTCCATATTTAGGTCGTTACCCTTCAATAGCAATTGAATATTAGATTTCATACGGATATAATCTTCTTCGCATTTCTCAATGTTTTGAGTTGCGATTAAACTACCGTCTGATATATCTTTTAATTTATTGATCCAATTTCCATAGGCATCGACAAAGACGTTTAATTGTGCAAGTATTTCTTCGTTTGTTGCATCTGAAAGCGTTGATAGCCACTTAAATTCTAAGGCTTTTGTGTTCTTTAAAATAGGTTGAGGTACAAGTGTGTCTTTTTCTTTAACATAATCACTGTATTTGTCACGAGGAATTGGTTCAACATCCGGGGTTTCGTAACCTGGAATAAATTCAGATTTTACCAATTTTTGAAAGCCATTAATATTCCAATCAACAGAACAGAAATGTCCTAATCCATAATCGTCAATAGAGCGGTATAGATAATTAAGTTGGTTTACATCCTCAGAAATGTTTTCTTTTGAAGAATTCTCCCGATAAGGGCACAATAATTTACTTTCTACTTTAATCTCAACACCAAAGAAACAACGCTGATTAACTCTTTCTGTTACAATGGAAAAATAATGTTTGTTGTCATCTTCAAACGGTGTTGAAGTGTTTTCCAATTGAATTTTAATATACCTTTTTGATGATTCTTCCTTATTTCGACTTTTAATAATTTGTAACCATAGAGATAATGAAGCCTGAGTCTTTTCATCAACTGTAAATTGAATAATATGTTTTAATTTATCGTAATGTTTGTGAGAATAGATTGCTTTTTGGAGGTCTGTATTAAAATTAATATCAGTTAGGTCAATGGTATGAGAAAAACTTTGCGAAATCCAGTATCCAAACGATCTTGAATTACAAATATTGGCTGCATCTTCTATATATGAAATATATGTTTCATATAATTCAACGCATTTTATTCTTCCTAAAACTTGTTTTTTTTCTTCATCAGAAATATAATTGCCATCATCTGTTTTTCTAAGAACCCACCATAATTTTTCTTTATAGGATTTTAGATAACGGTAATTCTCTTTTATATTTAAAAAAATCGGATCAAACTCTTCTCTATTTCGTGCTATATTATGACATTCATCTTTATTGATTTGTAATAATAGTGCTTTTACTTCTGCATATTCATTTGTTATATTGTGTTGTAGAGAAATACCATTTGGTTGTAATATAAAATATGGAGATAATTGTTCTCTATGTGTATTAAAAAATGTTTCAAACCCTGAGTAATTCTCATTAATATTAATGAATATTTGCGTGAAGTTTTCTTTTTCAATTTTTGTATAATATCTACCTGAAATAGTAAGATTAATATCTTTGTTGTCAATAATCTCGTTATTAGAATCGATACAGCACGATATACCTATTGTATTTGGGAAACGTTGACTTAATGAATATAAATCATCATCATCTGCAATAAGTTCTGCAAGTTCATCATTACTGTTATCTGTTTCATTGCTTTGTTCTTCTGTTCCAATGTTTTCATCATCATTTAAATCCTCGTTGTTTGTAGTTAAAGAGTTTTGAATTGCTTGTTTAACATATGTACGTTTTGGAAACAATATAGCAGTACTATAAACAGATCCAGGAGTGGTGTTAATTACATCCATATCTTCTAACGTTTCATTATCATTAAGATAACTAAAACGATTGTTGCAAGCACCCGGACCTTCCATTTGAGTACGGATGAATTTTTCTAATGAATCTCTTTTAGTCCTTATCATATTCAATTTGCTTTACGTTGGCTGTTGTAATATCAAGTAAATCTATAAGTGCTTTTATATCTCCTGAATTTTTAATTTCAAGCAATGTAAGTATATCTGAATTTGACTCCATTATGGAATCAAATTTTAGTTCTTCAACTGGTCGTGTCAATATGTTTTGTAAAAGTGAACCAATTTGACTGTTTAAATTACGGCTATTGTTTATGCTTAATATTTTTTTAGTTAAAACAATTCGGTGATAAGGAGAACCTAACTCAAATCCTAAATATGCCAATAATGCTTTTTGACTGCTTCTGCTTCTTGGCAAAATCATTGAATAATCAAAATCAGACCATCGTGCAAAACCATTAAGTGAAATATCTGGGTTTGTCGGAAAAATCTGATTGTAAACTTTTTCTAATCCAAATTCTTCTATCTTGCGTTTTAAAAGAATTTTCCATAATTCAACAGAAGAATTAATTTCATCATCTGACAAATGAAATCGTGGGTCTTTTTTGATGTATTCTCCTGCCGTTGTATCTTTTTCTGCTTTATCTGTAATAAAGAATTTAACTTGGTCAATAATATCGTCAAGCATTTGAATTTGAATATCGCCTGATGAATCTAAATCTTTTAATTCTGAAATAAATAAAGCATCATTTTTTATATATAATGCGTGATCACAAGCTAAAAAACTTCTTGTATGTCCATCTGCAAAATGAATGATACATTTTTCTGTTTGATAGGCTCTATTGTCTGTTTCTGCTTCGTCTATGTAGGAATTAATATCGGGCAAGGTCGGTCGCTGAAATTGTTTTTTATTCCATCCTAAATAAGACTTACGGAAAGAAGAAAACAATAATCCATTATAACTTTTGGCGTACCAGTGTTGATTCCATTCGTAATAATTGTTATGTGTCAAACGATTTATTATTAACAATGCCTGCTGATCATTTCTTAATGGTAACGGGTCGAAAGAATTAGGATAAGATTTATATTTTATGTCTGTGTACCTGTATTGAAAAATAATGATCTGTTTTTCTTTGATACCCTTTTTAAGCTCGTCAATAGAATAGAATGTTATATGTCTTGTACTTGAATTAAATACATTTTTTAGAAATTTCTTAATATGACTTGGAATATCTTTGGAAACAATAAAAGCAACTGCATTATTTGAATTTATAAAGTCTTCAATGGTAGGTTTTGTTTCATTATCCCAGGTTTGTCTTAAAAGATTAAAGAAATCATTAAAACTATTTGGATCAAAAGAAGTCTCTTGTGATAATTCTTTTATAAATAATTGTTGCAAGTCTGTTGTAACAGACAGTGAAAGTAAATTCTTAAAATGTAGATTATGATCGACTTGTTCTAATACAGAGTCTATTTCGATTGTAAAAAGTGGTCTTTGTGGATTGTCCACAATATATAGACTTTGTCCATTTTTTTTATTAAATAAATAATTAGTTTCTTCCTGAGTAAAAGTAATAAAACCATCAAAGTCGTTATACTTTGTAATCTTTCTATTTAGTAAAGACGAAGTTAGTTGTGTCTTTATATTATCTATTGTATGGTATAATCTAAAAGGACTTTTTGAAAATGAAAAAACAACACAATTCTTGATGCCAAGCCCATATCTATTAAGTCTTTCTAATTGACTTATATTATAGGAATTTGTTATGCTTGTTTTATTACTTGAATGGAAAAGAAAGATGTTCTCTATAATAGGAACTGTCCCCGTTTTGCGTATGGCTCTAATATCACTTTCTAAATCTGAGGCGGTTTTATCAGTAGATAAAATAAGATTAAAATCATCATCAGAGACATTACTTGTATATAGATTTTCAATCCAAGGATTTCTATCAACTGCTGTTGTTATATTGTCTTGGGCTTTGATTATGATTAAAGACTTATGATTGTTTATAGGAATGTTAGAGAAGCTTTTTACTATTTTTTTTAAGTAAGTTCTTTTAGCCTGAATCTTCTTGTAATCATTAGTTCCCTGATTACTACTTAAAGTAATAATACCTTGATGTGAATTTAATTCTCGGATTTTATTCAGAATGGTATTGTTAAATGTAAAAGCAATTTTGTGGATTACGAAACGGACTAAAAGTGGTCTTGCCCATTCCGGGCAATTTGGAATATGAATAATTTGGTAATTGATTTTTCCATCTTCGGTTACTGGTTTATTCAATGAATAGTTGATAACATTATTCATTGTGCATAGAAATTCCTTTGCATCAGATTTACGGCTATGATACATTACCTCAATTAATGAGGAAAAATCTTGCGATTCAGTCTTTACAAAGTCTAAAAATTTCTCATTGCTCATTATCAAGGATTGTTTTATTCAAATCTTCATATTTTAAATTGAAATAATACTCTAACTCATCTTTGTATGTATCAAAATATGAAAGAAACCTATTATAAGTTCTTAGAGACATACATTCACGATCGGTTTTTGTCCAATACTGGTTCCTATATATAAATTCTTTAAATGACATTTTTTTATAGAATTGTGGTTGATTACACCAACGTGCTATTTGAGTATATATATTAAAAAGAGGATGGTTTTTGTGGTCTTCGTGTCTCATTACATAACCCAAACAACCATATCTCATTAAAATTTCAATTCTTTTGAAAAGAATAATAACATCTTGAATTATAGAATCATCATCACTGATTTCATATCCACAAAATAAATAAAATTTAGTAGTTTTGTGCTTTGCATATTTCATCCAAATAGAAAGCTTTCTTTCTATGATTTCTCTATCTTTCCATCTGTCAAAAGCAAAAATAAAATCTCCATAATATCTGCTTTTAGAGAGCATTTCAGCTTTTTCTGCTGTCATTAAACGAAGATCCAACCCTTGACGAAATTGGAACGGCTTATTTATATCAATTAATTGTTGTAATAAGTTTTTCCAATTCTTTGATGCTAAAAAATTATCATCCCATAAATAGATTTTGGAGCGTTTTTTATCAACAAATTCTTCTAATCTTGAATAATCAAGAACAGCACTAATATTTTTATTGACACAAAATGGACATTGACGTATGCATCCGCGGGTTAGAAAACCAATTGAAAAAAATTGGTAGTCTTTAAAATGATTTTCTTTCTTCCCGTTTTGAATTTCATTTTTTATATATAAGTCATATAATGAATAATCGGGCATTTGATGAGACATTGAAAATCCTGGTAATAACGGATCATTTTCCAGTCTTGTCATGTCTTCACCTCTCAATTGATTAAACACAGCAAAGTTTTCTTCTTCTGCATAATAACCAGTTCCTCCCTTAAATAGATGTTTTTTTTTCTTGAAGTTTGATAAGAAGCCTGGTTCCTCAGAAAAAGTAAAAACTTTTGAGGCATATATATAATCAAACTTATTTATTTGTACATCATCATCAAAAATTAATTCATAAGAAATATTTTTATCTTTTAAAAATCCTGCAATTTTCATTAGAGCGAGATTTGGATGCCTCGTTCCATTATCTAAAAGATCTATGTCAACAATGCCAAATCTTTTTTTCTTATTCATATTTAGATGAATAGAATAAACAAATTAATGTTTAACAAAAATACATAAATATCAGCAATATTAAAACCATGTAATTTACTAAGCCAACCCCATTTTGGACCACGCATTATTAGAAAAATCGGCCTTTTTCGTTTTTAATATATATTCATTTTCCACTTCCTGTGGGGTTCTGCCCTGCAAAGAACTATGTGGTCGGAACTCGTTGTATTCTCTAATATATGACTCTATTTTACCTTCCGCCTCCTGCAAAGATAAGAACCAATTCGTACTTAAGCACTCGTCCCTGAAACTTCCATTGAACGATTCTATAAACGGATTGTCTGTC
>Ga0070399_1004790_pt1 | contig 10951 bp, 10 predicted proteins | sample BioMet4_FD_61217 | JGI IMG/M metagenome (GOLD analysis project Ga0070399, IMG submission 61217) | Microbial communities from bioreactor (seeded with sewage sludge) at LBNL, California, USA - Biofuel metagenome 4 (version 1) | ecosystem: Engineered > Bioreactor > Anaerobic > Unclassified ... | reverse complement strand
GCAACGTTTGAACAGCCGGCGAAAATGAGTCGGAGTTACATTCAACCGCTCCGCTTCCTGCCGAAAATTCCAGTCCAGGTTCGGTCGATTGTTGATTTCTTTCAGCAGTTCGACGAAATGGGGAAATTGGAACGGCGGCAGATAGGGGATTCCCCCGCTTTGCTCGTGCAGTTGCAACAGCAGATCTTCCAATTTTAAAACCGTCCGGTCCGGATTGATTTCCAGTCCGTTGATCATGGTAATCAATTCGGTTATGGTATGGTAAAACTGGTCCGGATAATGAATTCTGATGAGGGGGGGGTCTGCTGCCAACGGCAGCAGTCCACTGGCGATATAGCGCGCAATTCGCGGGCCGTGAAAACAGACGAAACGGTGGTCGCGGGGCTGATTGTCGAGCGGTCCGTATTCGAATAAGCTGCCGGGATACGTGACTAGGACGCAGGGACCATGTTCCTCATAGCGGGGACCGTCGTTGAGTTTCACATAAATCCCTCCGGCATGATTGTACTGAATGCCATAATAGAGCGGAACATGCCGGATGGTTTTGAGATATTCGGGGAAAATGTCCGCCATGCTGAAGAGGTTGCCGCTGAAGAAATCCATGCGTTGTCGTTTCCTCACTCTATAGGTTCGTAATGTGCAAAAAGTAGTTCGATTTGTCCATTTATAAACTTAATCGATAGACTTATAATATACAAGAACAAGTTAAAATATTTCCCAAGCAGACAAGGATAACATTTCCGGTCGCCGGAATCGACTCCGTATAAAGTGGTGTTGAAACAATGGCATCACGCTTAAAAAATCAGGCGGCGTTTCGGGGGATGAATTCAGGGAAATAAAAAAAAGTTTCGCGGGTTTTTAAGCGAATAAAACTCAACATCAAAAAGGAAATAGGTTATGCTTGATTACAACGTGAAAATCGGTCTGATTCCGATGCGGCGCGACTGCACCCCGAGACCCGGAATGTTTAACTGGGAAAAGGCCGAAGAACGCGGTCGGAAAGTTGTGGATTATCTCGAAAAAAACTTTACCGATGAAAACGTTTCTTTTGTGGATTTACACGGGATCAACCCGGCCGGAGTACTTTTCTCCGAAACGGACGTTGACGCGGTGGTCGAACGCATGCACGATGAAAAAGTCAACGCCGTTTTTCTCATCAACAGCAACTTCGGCAATGAAGAAGTCGCGGGGATGGTGGCCCGCGCCTTGAACGTGCCGGTGCTGCTCTGGGGCCCGCTGGACGATGTTTTCGATCCTGACGGCATGCGCTACACCGACAGCCAGTGCGGACTTTTCGGCGTGAGCCGCCAGCTTCAGCGCTTGAATGTCCCTTTTACTTATATTGAGAATTGTCGGCTGGAAGACGATCTTTTCACCTCCGGCCTGCGGAGTTTCATCTCGGTCGCCTGCATGGTGAAAAACTTTCGCGGTATGCGCATCGGTCAGGTCGGGCTGCGGCCCAAGCCTTTTTGCAGTGTGATTTTCAATGAAGGCGAACTCATGCAGCGCTTCGGAATTCAGGTTGTTCCGGTTAACATGGCTGTCGTGATCGACAAATACCAGCGCATCCTCCGGGAACGCGATGCGGAACTCGAAGCCGGAGCGAAACTTCTGGCCGGACGTTACGTGATGGATGATCTGACGCCGCCGCTGCTGAAAAAAATGTATGCGTTTGTATTGCTCTATCAGGAAATATTCTCCGAATATCGTTTACATGTGATTTCTTCCGAATGCTGGACCGCTATGCAGTTGGCCGTGGGTGCCATGCCGTGTACGGCGTATGGCATTCTGGCCGATATGGGATATCTCGTCAGCTGCGAAAGCGATCTGCACGGTGCCATCACCATGGCGTTGCTGTCCTGTGCCGCGCTGGGTAAAAAACCGCCGTTTTTCGGCGAATTCACTGTACGTCATCCGGAAGACCGAAATGTTGAACTGCTCTGGCATTGCGGGCAATTTCCTTATTCGGTGAAAAAGTCTGCATGTACCGCCAAAGAGGTTAACATGCGCCAGTATTTTCAAGTGAAAGACGGGCAATACACCGTGGCCCGTTTCGAGCAGGACGACGGCAAGTATTTCCTGCTCGGCGGAACCTGCGAAAGCGCTGACGGTCCGTATACCGTCGGCACCTATCTCTGGGCGCGTTTCAAGAACCGTTCCGCCTGGGAAAAGAAATTGATCTACGGTCCTTATATTCATCATATGACGGAAATCGAGGGCGACTATACCGGAGAGCTTTGCGAATTCTGCAAATACATTCCGCATCTGACGCCGGACACGGTTGAGGAGGCGTAACCGTGATTACGAATCTGAAAAACATTCTTGCCCTTGCCGATCACGGACGTTATAAAAATGCCCCGGTTCTGGACATTCCGCGGATTAGTAATTTGCGGGAAGCAACCGGGATTCCTTTGGTGTTGCACGGCGGCCCAGGGGTACCGGACGAGCAAATCCGTATGGCGATTGAAACCGGTGTGCGGAAAATTAATTTTGCAACGGACCTTTGCTATGCCTTCCTGGACAGTGTCTTTGCCGTGGATCGGAGTATGGTGCCGCTCAACCGATTTATACAGGAGCCGGTCAAAGCAGTAAAAGACTTTGCCGTCAGTAAGATACAACTTTCAGGTGCGGACACGGTATGCCCGAAACGATAACCCCCCCGGTACAAAAAAGAGAATCCATTATGAAGCAACTGATGACCCGTATGACCGCGATAACCGCCGATGAGATCAGACTGAAACTCAATCATCTCGGCAACATCCTGAAACAACGAAATTATAACGCCATTCTGTTCAACCAGGAAGGCGCGATGCGCTGGCTGACCGGAATCAAACATCAGGTGGGCGACATTGCGCCCTCTGCCGTTTCCCCGGTAAACGCGCTGGTACGTTTGGCTCCAAGGGGTAGTTTTAGCATATCGCTGATTTCGTCCCGCTTTGAGATGCCGCGGGTAATGGACCAGATTCCGGCGGTCTTTGCTCCGATTCCAGAAATCAAATATGATTTTCTCAACGCGGCTCCGCCATTGACGGAGACAACGCTTGCTCCCGGAGCAAAAGATTATCAGGAAGTTGTCGATTTGATGGTCCGTCCGATTTTAGGCGGGCTGGATGGCCATCCCTATAAAAAACTGGCTTGGCTGACAGCGACGACAATGGGCGTCCTCGCGGCAACGGCCCATCAGTTGCGGCCGGGAGAAGACGGTCTGGAAGTCCGGACTCAATTGCTTCATAATCTGTCCCGGCATGGGATTGACGCCAATCTGGTATTGATCGGTCTTGCGGGGCAGGAACAACATCTTCACCCCGTTGCGTCGGCCGATTATCGCGTCGAGCCGGACCGCTGGCTCAAACTGGTGGTCGGCAGTCGCTTGGCGGAACATATTGTGTCGCAATCTCTGATGGTCAAGCTGGGTGGACGGGTGACGGAACAGGAACAAGTCATCTATCATGCTTTGCAGGACGCCACCGTAGAATATGCGGATTGCTATCGGACTGGAATGATGGAACGTGATATTTACGCGGAAATGTTATCGCGTTTTCAGAAGATTGAGGATAAGTATCGGTTGAAGGGATTTGCGGCCTCGGCCACGTTGCACCATCCCGGCGGCGGAACTTCGCCGCTGGGCGGTCGGGATCGGATGCTCGCTCCGACTGGGGGCAGGACGTTGGTTCCGTGGACTCAATTCGCCATCAATCCGGTCGACGTACTGGCCGCATTCAAAGTGGAATTACAGGGGATTGTTCAACCGGAAAGCCGGCCGCCGCTTATCCCGAAAATGTCCGGATGCGCTGAGGGGTTGACGTTTCGAAAAGTTGTTGCCGACGGTGGGACGATGGCGGAGTTGCCGGAATTGTTGATCGTTTAGAAATAACCTTGACAATTGCCTGGTTCTCGTGAATGCTTTTGGTGCTGCTGCTCGTTATGTACCGGAAGGTATGCGCCTCGTCGGCAACCCCAAAATCAAATCACGATCTTTCCGGCAAATTGTCAAGTTGATTTCTTCACCACTCCCACGCGGTCCGGCTTATTTCTTTTTGAAATAAAATTTATCCGGGGCAAGCGTCGAATAGTAGGGATATTTTGCCCGCAATTCGGCATCGGCTTCCCGGGGAATATACTGGAACCGGCGGTAAAACCACAAATACTGTTCCGGATAGCGCCGGACAAGGTCTTCCGTAATTTTAATCAAATCCTGAATCATGGCGCCATCGTCATGATAATCCGCTTCCGGCTTGGGCAATTTCACATAAAACGCCTGAATATCGCCGTTCGGTTGTCGAATTCCTCCGCCCACCATCACGCGAACTTTCGGCGACATCCGCGCAAAAAACGCCGGAGCCTTGCTGGACGGCACCGGCAACCCGAAATAGTTGACGAATACTCCGCCGTCGCGCACCCGCGTATTCTGATCGATCAACGTTGCCAGGCTTTTCCCCTGTCTGACGGCATGCAGCACTTTCTTGACCGATCCTTTGGCGTCGATCACCTCGTTGCCGTTGCACCCGCGGCTTTTACGAATCAGCCGGTTCAACAGCGGGTTGCGGGGCGGCCGCACCACTACGGCAAAATCCAGCCCGCTGGACTGGGCAATTTTCAAGCCGGTGGCTTCCCAATTGCCCAGATGCGGAGTAACAAAGACAATATTTTCCCCGGCGGTGCGATGCGCATCCAGCATCGCCTGCCTTTCCGGCAAAAGCGACACATGCCGGGCAATTCGGTCGGGACGGTTGGTAAACCAGAAAAATTCCAGCAGCGTTCGAATCAGATTGACAAAACTGTCACGGCCGATCTGACGTCGCCGCGCTTCATCGTAATCGGGAAATGCCACTCGCAGATTGGCCAACACCAACTTGCGAAACGGCGGAATGAGAAACATCAGCCGACCGATTACGGCGGATGTCCAAACCAGCACGACTCGCGGCAGCGGCTTGATCAGCAGCAGGAAAAACATCACTCCCGCGTACTCAAGCAAAAAACGCGGATATTTGAGCGCTTCGACCATCTTTTTCATGATTCGGTTCGATTCGAATTCGCCCGCCGGCGGCGCGGCGGCGCCGCAATCACAGTCCGACCATCACGTTGCGGCGTCACCCCGTGCGCAAACAGCACGTCTTTCAGATTGGCTGCGGCAATATTGTGAATCAAGTGCAGTTTGTTTTCCAACGGACATTCCCAGCGGATGGCTTCTTTCACCGTAAACACTTCCATCTGCCGGCTGATATACAGCAAGCCCCAACCGTGTGCGATTTCTTCCGGCGACACCGTATGTTCCGGCACTGCCAGATAGGTGTATTCGGCCAGCAGCGCCCGGCGGATCTGCTCGAACCGGGACCCCCGATACAAGGCATATTCATTCTTTTCAATCGCCCGCAGACATTTATGATATTCCGGATCGGTCGTGCCCAGATAGTTCCAGCTCTGAAATTCTTCGAACAGAGTATCGCCGTCCCGCAAACCGGGCTCCCGTTCCCGAATCCGGCTTTCCAGCTCTTCTTTACGGCTTTTCAGTTCCCGCAACGACGCCAGCAATTCTTCCTTGCCGGAACAATCCGGCCAGCATTGGTCGCGGTCGAGGCGGATTTCAATAATCAGCGTTTTTCCCGGCTGCGGATGCCGTACGCCAGGCATGCTCCAGAATGCCGCCAGATCGGCCTGGAATTTCTGAAACCGGGTCGGCACCGCCAGCCCGATTCCAGCCGGTTGCCGTTCATAGAGCCACGACAACAACGTCTGACGCATTTTCGGCAAAGTGAAAATCGGAGTCGATTCCCGCGGAGCGACCGGAACCGGTTCGGGTTCCGGCGCGGACGCAGCAGGCAGTGGCGGTACCGGCAAAGGAATGGCAGCCGCCGTAACCGGATCGAAAAAATCGAATGTGTCTTCCTGATGTTTTTTCATGACGCCGTTTCTGCGTTATTGGCATTGTCTCATTATGCTTGCCCATGCCTAATATACTCTAATTCTCCTCCGCACGATTTACAGTCGTGAGGATAAAAAAAATGCCGGAAAAATTCCGGCATTTTTTCTTTGATATCAACCGAACGCTTATTTCTTGGCGTTCAATTTGAGTCCGTCGAGCTGTTCGCCGAGCACATCGCCCATGGCGACCATTTCTTCGCCCGGACGCAGGGCCGCGGAAACTTCCTGTTCGGCCGCCTTGATGGCCGCTTCGCTGAAGTCTTCCTGCGCTGCCTTGATGCTCAAACCGATCCGGCGTTCTTCCTTGTCGATCTTGATCACGCGGGCTTCGATTTCCTGGGCCAGCTGGAGCACGTCTTTGACGCGTTCCACATGTTCTTTGCTGATCTGGGAAATATGAATCAACCCGTCGATCTTGTGCGACAGTTCGATGAAGGCGCCGAAAGCGGTAATCTTGGTAACTTTGCCCTTGACCAGATCGCCGATCTTGTACAACGTTTCGATTTTTTCCCACGGGTCTTCTTCCATCTGTTTCAGGCCCAGAGAAATCCGCTGCTGTTCCGGATCGATGTCGAGGATAATCGCTTCGACTTCGTCGCCTGGTTTCAGCAATTCGCTCGGATTGTTGATCTTACGGGTCCAGGACATATCCGACACGTGGATCATCCCGTCGATATCGTTTTCGATTTCGACGAACGCGCCATAGCTGGTCATATTCCGGACTTTGCCCTTGATCTTGGTGCCGACCGGATATTTTTCCGCCAGCACTTCCCACGGATTGCGTTCTTTCTGACGCAGGCCCAGGGAAATCTTCTTGCTTTCCTTGTCGATGTCGAGCACCACGGCTTCGACTTCTTCGCCGACGCTGAGCACTTCACCGGCTTTGGTGATGCGCTTGGTCCAGGACATTTCGGAAACGTGGATCAACCCTTCCACGCCGTCTTCGAGTTCGACAAACGCCCCGTACGGCATGATATTGACTACGCGGCCCTTCACGCGGGAGCCGACCGGATACTTGGTTTCCACATCGGACCACGGATTGTTGCTCTTCTGCTTGAGACCGAGCGAAACGCGTTCCTTTTCGTAGTCGATGTCGAGGATCATCACTTCGACTTCCTGACCGATTTCCAGCATTTCGGACGGATGAGAAATCCGGCCCCAGGACATATCGGTGATATGGAGCAGACCATCGACGCCGCCGAGGTCGATGAACGCGCCGAAATCGGTGATGTTCTTGACCACGCCCGGACGAATCTGGTTGATCTGCATTTCTTTAAGCAGCGTTGCCCGTTTGTCTTTCCGGGATTCTTCCAGCAGTTCGCGGCGAGATACCACGATGTTCCGGCGTTCCTGATTGATCTTGAGAATCTTGAAATCGTATTTCTGACCGATGAATTCATCCATGTTGCGGACCGGCGCAATATCGATCTGCGAGCCCGGCAGGAACGCTTCCACGCCGTCGAGATCGACGATGATGCCGCCCTTGACGCGATGTTTCATCACGCCGTTGATCACGCTGCCTTCGCCGTATTCGGAAGTAATCCGATTCCAGGATTTGATCGAGCTGGCTTTTTGCAGACTGATTTCCGGCATGTTGTTTTCGTTTTCGATTTCTTCCAGGAAGACATCGATATTGTCGCCGACCTTTACTTCTTCCCAGTTGGAGAATTCGGTGGCGGTAACGAAACCTTCGGCCTTATAGCCGATGTCGACGAGGACGCCGTCGGTGCGTTTTTCCACGATGATGCCGCGGATGATGGAGCCTTCAACGAAATCGGTTTTGCTTTCCTGTTTCAGGAGTTCGTCCATGGAAGGCATGTTGTCGAGTTCAACATAGCTGATGTTTTCAGCCGCGGACTGATCGGTAGTTTTTTGGGTTGACATGTTGTTGGGTTTAAGACTTTACGGGTTATATTTGTTCTTTACTCTCGCCTCCGGCACCATGCCGGAAACTCAAAAGAATTACTAAATTTAGCTGTAAAACGTTATATTACAAATCAATATGCCGTGTTTTGTCAAAAAAGTTTTTCCAATCGCGACGGCAACGGCCCGGTTCCGATTGTCGTTGCAATTCCGTTGACGGATTTTTCTTCGATATTCGGATTGCAAATTTTTCTCAGGCCGCTTATATTGTCCGCAACAAACAGCTGATAACCGCGGAAGTTATTTTATATGCCGGATTTACACGATCTCAACATTCTTGTCGTTGAAGATATGCAGGAATTGCTGATTTTTCACCGTCGCTGGCTGACGATTGAGAAAGCGATTTTTCACGGGGCGCTCACCGGCGCCGAAGGAATTCAGTTGTTTTCCGAACATCCCGAAATTGAAATCGTGCTGCTGGATATGCTGTTGCCGGATATGCACGGCTTGGAAGTATTAGCCAAACTCCGTCAACTTCGAACCGACATCCCGGTCGTAGTCTGCAGCGGTTATAACGACTGCATGGACGAACTTCAGAAATTCGACCATGTCCGCTTTATCAGCAAACCGTTTGTGCTGCCGGAACTGAAAAAGATGATCGCGGAAATGGCGGGTCGCCAGTAAGTTCTGCTTGGCGCTGGTTTCTTACTTTAGAATTTCACTGCTTGGATTGAATCGGTTTGCCGTCGTTTGTCAACAACGCAGGCGGGGCGGCCGCAGTGGCGGCGCCTTCCCGCTGAAGCCCGGCGCGAGCGTCAGAAGTCATTTTCTTCAGTATCTGCTGGTAGTCGTTGATCTTACCGCGCACCGACGCCAACAATTGCCGCATTTCTTTATTTTCCGGCTCCGTGATATTTTCCTTGATGTTCCCGTTCATGCCCGACGCCAATTCCTGATGGAGGAACAAAGTGTAACAGTCGATAAAGTCAACCATCTGCCGGTCCCGCTTTTTTACCGCCAGCGGACGGATCATCAGAAGCGTCTGATATTCGGTGATAAATTTTCGCTCGATGAAATTCCAACTTTTATAGGGGCATTCGCCGCCGTAACGAATACAGAATGTCGCCGCCTGACGTTGCCGCTCGACACTCCGCTTTTCAGCAGTCAGCGCTTCGGGAGAAGTACTTTTCAAGGCGGTCGCTTCGGCACGCAATTCCGCCAGATAAAGCCGATAGTAAGCTTGCGCCACGGCGGTACCGCCAATATTTTTCTTTTCCAGGTCGTCGGCCAGCTTCAGACAATGGACGGCTTTTTTAGCCCGGATTGCCGGATCGGAAACCGTACCGGAAGCACTTCCTTGTCCCCAGGCATACCCCGCTGCTAAGATCAACCCGCAAAGAATCCCGGCGCCGCTCCATCCGCATTTCATGACTGCCTCGCTGAAATTATTTAACGCTTGTCCGAAAAATGCATTAGGATAGCAGTTCCGCTCCGGCTTTTCAAGTTTGCAATAATGCTATGCCGCAGTATTTTAATGATTTATTCAGGCTGGACGGCCACGAATTTCAGGCTTGCAGGAGGTATCTGCAACCAGTGTCAAATTGCCGATTCCGGGAACCGACAGAAAAAATAAGCAGGTGTCATGTATCAACGTCCGCCCCAAACGGTAATCGTGCTCGACCGGTTGCGCAGCGCCTATAATACCGGGAACATCTTCCGGCTGGCGGAAGCAATCGGCGCGGCAGAAATTCTGGCTTGCGGTTATACGCCGGCGCCGCCGCATCCCAAACTGGCCAAGACCGCCATGGGAACGGATCGGATGGTGCCCTGTCGGACGTTTCCAACTTCTTTGGACGCTGTTACTCAGTTGCGGCAGGAAGGGTTCGCCCAGATTCTGGCGGTGGAAAGCGCTCCGGACGCCCCTGCCGCCTGGACGTTCGATTTTCATTTTCCGCTGGCTCTGGTTTTCGGTAACGAGGCGCTCGGCATCAGCCCGGAAACGCTGGCAGCTTGCGACGGGATCGTCGCGTTGCCGATGTTCGGAGAAAAGGCCTCGATCAATGTCGGCAACTGTGCCGCCGTTGTCCTGTACGCCGTTGTGGCGGCGGCCAACCGGGGAGCGGACAAGGTAACTCAGGGTGAAGTCTATGCGCATTAAATTAGTTGGAAAAAATCTGCCGGACATCATTCCGTTGCTTCAGCAACGGGGTTTTGAATTGGCGGATCATGATTTTGAACTGGTCATTTCTCACGGCGGCGACGGTGCGCTGCTTGGCGCCGAGCGGGATTTTCCCGGCATTCCGAAGTTTCCGATCCGTGACTGGCGTACCGCCCCGCTCTGTTCCTGTCACAGTTACGAACAGCAGCTCGACGATTTTCTCGCCGGCAAACTCAAACGCGCTGCCATGACCAAGCTGAACGGCAGTTGTCCCAACGGTCAGATTCGCGGGTTGAACGACATTTTCATCCACAACGCCGACCGCGGCAGCGCCGTCCGTTACCGGGTCTGGATTAATGACGAGCTCTATGTGGCGGAAGTGGTGGGCGACGGCGTCGGCGTGGCCACGGTTCACGGCAGCACCGCCTATTACCGCAGCATTACTCACAGTATCTTCCGGGTCGGCATCGGCCTGGCCTTCAATAACAGTACCGAACCGACCAACCACCTGGTCTTGCCGGAAGATTCGGTGATCCGAATCGAAATCACCCGCGGCCCGGCCGTGCTGATTGCCGACAATTCACAGGACCAGTTGCCCCTCAATCAGGGCGATCAGATCATCATCCGCCGGGCGCCGGAACCGGCGATTGTCTACGGGCTCAGCAATTTCATGTGTCCCAAATGCCGGTTGCTCCGCCATCCCAATCAGGATCCGTTTCTCAACAGCAATATCAATTTTCTTTCGGACAAATTATGAAAATTCTGGTTACGGCCGGCCCGACCCGCGAAAAGCTCGATCCGGTTCGCTATATCTCCAACCGTTCCTCCGGTAAAATGGGCTACGCCATGGCGGCCGCCGCGGTGGCCGCCGGTCACGAAGTCACCTTGATCAGCGGCCCGGTCGCACTCACCCCGCCGGATGGAGTACAATTGGTCAAAGTGGAGTCGGCAGCGGAAATGGCCGTAGCCGTTAAAACGGTGGCGGCCCAGGCGGATATGATTATCATG
>Ga0070399_1004782_pt1 | contig 10959 bp, 9 predicted proteins | sample BioMet4_FD_61217 | JGI IMG/M metagenome (GOLD analysis project Ga0070399, IMG submission 61217) | Microbial communities from bioreactor (seeded with sewage sludge) at LBNL, California, USA - Biofuel metagenome 4 (version 1) | ecosystem: Engineered > Bioreactor > Anaerobic > Unclassified ... | reverse complement strand
CAAATTCTACTACAGCGGTATCTACTGTAAAATATGGCCGCCCGGAGGTGTAAATCTGGCCCGCCCAGAGGTGTAAAATCTCGCCGCCTCCGCTGTCAATTCCAAGCCGCCGTATTCAAAAGCTAACCAGCGAATTAAAAACGGCGTTGACATTATATGTACCCGTAGTCGTATTTAGTTCACCTTCCCCTGCCTATTTGACAGGGGCCCCATATCAAGCGATAGCAGACTTTGCACTGAGTGGCAAAGTCTGCTATTACGTCAATGGCGTTATTTTCTTCGTATTTTACCTATGTTGTGAACTACCTCGTAATACAGCAATAGGAAAGGACGGCTAAATACCCCACTCTTTTTTGCTTAAATATTAAAAATCAAAGCGATTTATATCATAATCATCGTAGACTATTCCCTCAGGAATACGTTCCCAAAGAGTTCTTTCCATAACGGCTGGGTCGTAGGCCGCATGACAAGTCGGGCAATATCCACACATATTGCAAATATAGTCTCCTTTACAAACATCACACAAAAGATTGTCTGCCGAGTTAACAGGGGCTTGACATTTGGCACATTTCCCCATATAAAATTTTACACCCTTTCGTGCTGAAAGAATTCGAACTCTTTCCTCATCTTTACCGCACAAAAATTTTTCCAGATCAAAAGTTTCTGAAAATACCTGTTCTATAATGTCTTGAAAATCGGCGAGACTGATTCCCATGGGCGAAATTCCTCCATTATTCAGCGCCTTTTCTATGTCAAAACAAGTGGTTTTCTTGCCTGTAAGTAGTTTGCTATCTGGAAAGTGAACTTCTATGATCTTCTTTTCATCTTTGCAATAGATGTGCTTGATGATTCCTATTCCATGTTCCTTAATATTGGGAGAACAAACTTTAATGTTGCAAATTATCTTATCAATGGGTCCTGATTCACTCAACCGCTCTTTTAAACTAGACAGTAAATATTTTTTCCCGGATATAAAAACTAAATCGTCGTTATAGTATTCAGCATTTACAATTTCCCCCGCAGGGGTAAATAAGATAAGTTGTTTTCCCTTTATAATGTCTGCTATAAGGCCACGGCGCAATCTGTTTTTTGATTCTTCACAAATATAGTAAGCATTATCGTCGTACTTAGGAACCTTAGTAATTCTGGCAAAATACACTTTCCTTATCCCGCAATGAGGGCACCACAATGCTCGTGTACTTAATTTTCCACCGCATTCAGGACATCTGATTAGTGCCATGTTGTCACGCTCCATTCGTTACGGTTATGTTTTATATGCTTTGAATTCCATGGTCCCACTGTTGGATATCCTCATAACCATCAACATCAATGTACTTTCCGGGCCCATGCCGCAGGTTTTCTCTAAACTCTCCTTCGTATTTTAGGCCATCTGGCCAATAATAAGTCCCATGTCCATCCCGTAAAGTTCCAATAATTTCTCCTTCATAGCGGTCGCCATTTTCGTAGACGAGCACTCCAACGCTGCGATCCTGATATTTGGAGTAGGGTGCACCACAATGAGGACAAAAGCTGGCCTTGGAGCTGATCTGATTACCGCATTCCGGACATTTTTCTATCGCCATAATAGGCACCTCCTACACATTGGAATAGTGTGGTGGAAAACGGATTTCCCTGATTTTTGTATCTGATGTGCAAAAGTTACCCTCACAAATTGTCACAACACTGTCTGGGATAAATAGCGTTGTCAACAAATTACGCTGAAACGCATATGGCGCAATCCGTGTTACATAGGACGGAATTGAAAAAGCGCTACCTTCTTTCTTGCAAGGATAACTGATCAAGGTTGATCGATCTTTACTAAATAAGACACCTGAAATGGCACAATAATAAGGGCTATCTTCGTCCACCTGATATTCAGAGAGTTCCGTGAACCACATAAAAGTATCGACAGCAAATTTTCTGAATCCAGCATGGAGTAAAATAACTTTTGCTTTAACAGGATACCCTTTTAGCGCATCGGGAGCAATTTCACAGATCGCTGAAGGAAGTTCCCATACACCTGCACAGTACGAAGAGTATCGAGTAAGAACATCCCCTTGCATTTCTCGGATGTCGAAATAGAATACCGGCCCGGCTGTCTCGATCTTAAATCGCATCTGGCAGGATTTCGGGAAATCAATATTTCTAATGTTTGGACAATCCGTAAACCAATCGCAAGAACCATCGCTCAACTCATTTAAAAAATTCGGTCGATTCCCAATCCTGATATCTGCTAAGGATAAACACCCAGAAAAGCACTTACCGCTTGTATGCGGGGAAAATTCACCATTTAAATCATAAAAGCCAAACTCTTTTCCGTCTTCGATCGCAAGCTGTTTTAAGGATATGCAATTAGCAAAAACCTCTGCACTGAGATGGTACAGAGATGACGGGATTCTAATTGATTCCAATGAGGTGCACCCATAAAAGGCATCATTTCCGATTCCTTGCAACCCATCCGGCAACTCTATGGATTTCAGACTCTTGCAGTTGCCGAATGCCCAATCCTCAATTGTTTCCACAGTTTTTGGAAGATGTACAATTTTGAGGTTTTTACAGCGATTGAATGTTCTGCATGGAATTTTAGTGATCGTTTCAGGTAAATAAATTTCTTCAACTACATCATTATTTTCAAAAAGGCCAGCGGAACCTTCGTCCCCATATTCGTCATATGCATATTGGCTGCTGATCCGACCCGGTTTAATCCATTGTACAAAAGAAGGAATGCTCATTACTTTGGAAAATTTGCTGACCTTATCAAGACAGCCATTTTCTTCAATATGGTAATTTTCTCGGAGCCGTTGGTCTTTTAGATACTCATAATATCCTCGCTCATGATCTGCAAATGTATTGGATAAAATAGGTACTGTGTTTTGCTGCATTTCGGATATATCTGATAAGCATTTGGGACATCTACTTGCCTGCGTACTGACCATATTACCACACTTTTCACATACAAAAAGGGACATCACTTGTCCTCCTATCATATAATTCGTGGGTACTGCTGTAAGGTTGCGCTTTATACTCAATCTTTGAAAATCTCTCCCCGCTTATCCCGTATTTGGGGTTATATCCGAATAAATTAATATAGTGCTCCAAATCAGACTTTTCTTCAGCCATAGCGTTTACAACAAAAAGCAATGCCTGCGTATCGTCTATCGCTCGATGTGAATTCTTTACAATAGATCCTAATTGATATGCATCGACTGCATTGGCCAATTTGTGCGGATATTGGCGGCGATCCTTAAATACCGTAAGAGCATCAATGAAATCAGCTAAAGCCAAGGATGCCATAATATTGTTACGTGCGATATAGTGATCCAAAAATGTTAGGTCGAAATTTGCATTATATGCAATTAGAAGAGTCTTTCCGCCACCAAGCATTGTGCCGATAGTGTCCGCTGCTTTCTCTTGGCAAATTCCGCTTATTTGTAGCATGGCATCTGTAATTCCGTTAACTTGTGTTGCTGTAGGATTCATTCTAAGCCCTTCTGGTGGCGTTAGAAACTCATCGAATTTATTTAGACAATAAAATGCTCCGTTTTTTACTTCAAATTTGAGAAATGCCAACTCCACAATCGTATCGTTGACGAAGTCTAACCCACTTGTTTCCGTATCGAAAAACACAACAAAATCATAGTTGAAAAAAAGCCCGCTTAACAGTTTCATATTGATCGGATAATCAGGAACTATAGGCTGAGCAGGTTCTATTGCGGAAAGATAGGATTCCTTATCATATAATCTTTGAACTTTAGTAGTGTTGATAGCCAATATGGACTCAGTTTTTACTATCTCATCAATTTCATGGGATGCATTATAAAACTCGATATATGACATAGGGCAACCGCAGTCCACACAATATGGCATATCATGCTGGATTATATGATGGCACTCAGGGCAAACCGTTTTATCATCACGCGAAAGGCCACGTTGATTAAACCCATTCCGAGCATAACCCTCTTGATCCATTCCATGCTCGTTATAGCCGCTTTTGTCAAAGCCACTTATATTGTACCCGCGCTGGTCATATCCGTTAACATCAAAGCCTTTCCTGTTGTAACCATTTCGATTGAACCCATGTACATTAAAACCATCTCGGTTATAACCTTCAGCATCATAACCCGATCGATCGAATCCATCTTTATCAAAGCCATTTCTGGTATATCCATTTTCGTTCATCCCGTTATAATCGTAGCCCTCCGCATCATAGCCGGATCTGCTAAACCCGTTTTGGTTATAGCCATTTTTGCTGTAGCCACTTGCATCCCAACCGTTTCGATCATAACCATCCTTATCGTAGCCTTTTTTATCAAAGCCACTTTTGTCAAAACCGTTTCGATCCCAACCTTTTTCATTATACCCATCTCGGTCGTATCCTTCTTTGTCGTATCCCCAAATATTATACTGAAACAGCACAGAAATGCCCCCTATCTGGTTTCTGGAAGCTATGAAATAAGCATCGTACCCAACATCATAAGTTGTCATCACGAGGCCCGTGTTTGTAAGTAATTAAATGTAGTAAGATTGTACCACGAACTTACAATATATACAATTATTTTCCTGACTGGGGACTTCGCTGTTCATGCCCTTTTTCACAAAATAATACGCATTTTAGATATTAGTTGGCAGTGTGTAATGGCAAGATTCTAGAGGAAGAGGATTCGAACGGAGAATTCATCCGACTTATTGAGGCGCATCAGCAAAAGGCATAAACGTTTCTTGGAAAGATATTGAGGACGAAGGGAAGGACCTTTGTCTGTAAATGATTGAAATCATTTAGCCCTTCAAAGATTTTTCCATCCATATTTATAATAGAAAGATACCAAGAAGTGAGCACTACTGAATACAATTGGATACTATATCCCTATAACCAGATATACAGCGGGCGGGTGCAGGTCGGAGAAAACCTGCGCCCGCTTGAATTCTTTGAAAAACGAAAGAGGTTAAAATCCCAGTTTTATCAAAAATGGCCATGTGTAACTATGTGGGTTTCATTAGCATCCGTTTATCGGCGGTTACGCCAAAGCTGCTTAAAACTACATCAACAGTCTGATAAGGCCGACCTGTCCCCATGTACCATCAAAAAGCATTCACGTTCCTATGTTTTCGGAAGTTTGTGGAGCAATTACAGCGGGACCTTTGACCTTCAAACAAAAATATTAAAGCTCTTCTATGAATCTATCAGTTTAACGTTCGTATAACATGTGAAAATAAGATTCTGGGCATTCGGTACACCCACCTCCTCGATGCCTATCCGATGTTACTACTGTAGCATATTCCGCGCTGACATTCACTGGCTGTTTGAAGGGGTGAGAAATTAACTTAGCCGCTTTTTTTGAGTTGAGTTAATGCAGTCAATCATCGTCCTTACTTCACACATTCCCTTTTGCTTTTTCTTTGAAAAAGTGGTCAAAGAGCCTCCTCAGAAATCGCAAGCGTTCTCTTTTGATCAACCAAATACACACATGGGTATCCCGTTTTTCCATCGATAGTACACAGCCCATTGTGCCACGTTCCTACTTGTTCAGGTCCGCCATGCTTTGTCTTCACATGGTTTATAATTTCGCCGGTATAAGGGTAGTTAACTCCAAGGTACCTATACTGCCCGCGATCGAGGAATTCAAATAGGTGAAGTCTGGAATTGAACGCAACGAATGTCCTGTGATTCTTTGATGTTAAGTTGTAACAGCAGTCGGAAGGGATTACTCCACCCTTCTTATGATATTTTTCCTTAATCTTGCCCTTTATTTTAGAAATTTCAGATGATTCCAACTCTTTACCAACTTCAATACCGCCTGTAAATTCAATCCAAGCGTATTCTATCGGCGTAAGCTCCTTCAACTCCACAATCTCCTTAAGTACCAACACATTTATTCCTCCATTCAATTTATACCATGTAGCCACATAGTACGACAGGCACTGGAAAATATCAACAATTATTCATTACAAAGGATATGTCATCTTTGCTTTCACCGCACCTATTCCTTCTCAAGTTCCCGCATTTCTAAAATTCGATACTATAATATTGTCCAAATAATTTTTCTAGCTTTCCCGGTATAACTTGCCTCGCTGCCCATTCAAAGATTTTCCCCATACATGTATAATAGGATAATAGCAAGAAGCGAGCACTACTGAATACGATTGAATACGATATCCCTATAACCAGATATACGACGGGCGGGCGCAGGTCAAAGAAAACCTGCGCCCGCTTGATTCATTAAAAAAACGACATGGGTTAAAATTCTCGTTTTAACAAAACCGGCTTCTGCTATGCAGCGCTTCGATGATTATAGGAAATTGAACTATAGCCAATCCGTAATTTGTTATGATAAGACTTTATTGATTTTCTTAATTAAATTCTCAGCCTGCCTGATTTCAAGTTCTGTTAAATCACTTACGCTATGATCTCGAGACCAACGGATAAAAGCTTTGGCTAACTGGTACTTTGAAAAATCACTGTTCACAACTTCTGAAAATATGTCAACAATCGGTCTCTTAATCTGTTCTTTGGCTTTCGATGAAACATCCCATCCAAGTTGCGCTTTTGAAATAGAGACCAATGTTTCTCTAAGAATATCTTCAATTTCAACCTTTGTGACATCACCTTCATAAACATCTTTTGTTCTAAGAATCTTCTTGCTTCCAAGCGAATTTACTAATGTATCTTGGTTGGCAGCCAAATCTCCCTCTGCATCGGAATCCAATAAGGCAGCAATTTTTAAGTCTTGTGCGTGAAGAATAGTGGCGAAGTAAACTACTTTTGTGGCACACCCAGCAGGAATCAAGGCGATACTATTATCAAGCCCCACTCTCCCAGCCTCTTTCAGCATGTCAGAAAGGGATTCAATGTACCACATATCAGTTAATCCTTCCAGAACAAGATTCTTTTTATGGAAGAACAAACTTTGAGCCAAATCATATCCTAAAGCCTCCTGTAAGGGTAAAATGGCTCCGCTGTCGGTTGCTGTTAAGGACAAATGTACCTTTGTTCCTTCTTTTCGATCTACCATTTCAACTACACGTACTTTATCGAGTTCGTTTGTTCCAACCAAGAATGGTGAATGAGTTGTGTAGATAGTTTGGTTTTTTTCACTGAGTTTTGTAAGAGTATGCCGAAACTCCGCTTGTTTCAAAGCGTGAAGGCTTTGTCCAGGCTCGTCAAGAAGCAAAATTGCATTTTTATGTTTATCTGATGCTTCCGCAAAAAACACTACATAGAAAGAAACCATCCATTGAAAACCTTCAGATCGTTGGTCTAACTCAACTTCAACGCCTAATTCATCTTCAACAACGACTTTGAGATATTGACCATCAACTTTTATGCGCAATTTATTTGCATCGCGACTATCTTGAGAAGGATTCCATACTTCTCGAATTGCGCCTGTTAGTCTAATGGTGGCTGCGTTTAATTTATAATCACGTTCATCAAGTTGTGCTTTATATTTTTCATATTGTGATGAAACACTAAGGTCGTATCCGGATGTTTCACCTGCCTTGGCCAATTCTTCGGCAGTGAATCCCAAAAATTTCAATAGACAAATGTTCCCATAATCATATTGGGCATCATCCAGTGAGTTGTTTGCGATTCTATTAGCAAGCTTGCGTAAATGTAGAACAGGCTTAATCCTAAAATAGTTGCTGAATAGTATGAATTTGGGCAGCATCACTTCGCAATCTGCGAGGACTTTATCTCGTTCTGAAGGGCGATTCAATACATTCTGAAGTTTACTGTATCGCTGCTCTTCTTTATCATTGTCTTCAGCAAGATACTTGAAGTTCTTTTTTAACCACGTTTGTATTTTTAGAGCTATTTCTGTTGAAATTTCCGATGATTTGTTTAATTCCAATGCAAAAGAGTCATATTCTGTTTTTATAGTCGTAATTAATGCCTCAGCATCCCCAAGCTTTTTGCCCGTGTCTTGAAAATGAAATACCAAACGCAGTAAATCTTTTTCAATCTCAGAAAACGAAAGTCTATCAGGTTCATCATCTAAACGATGCCATGTCGAATTGTCCAAGTGACGGCCATAAACATATGTAATATTTTTGTATGCGTCGGGAAGGATTTCTTTTTCATCGCCATCGAGAGAAAAGAAACCTTCAACGACAGTAAATTCTTTAGGATTAATATTACCTTTCTCAATATCTTCATCATACTTTGAACGAGGATAATCCCTTAATGGATTGAATAATTCGATTCCCTCCGGTGGGTTTAGCTTTTGTAACGCTTGCAACAGTGCCGTTTTTCCTGCCTCGTTTGGGCCAACCATTATTGTCTTTCCGTTTTCAACCTCAAAGTATCCAGAGTCAATAATGCTACGGTATCCTTGAACACGTGCTTTTATTAATCTCATGCTTTGGGCCTCCCAATTTTATTATTTTCAGTATCTCATAATTGCAATAAGGGAATAGCTTGAATAATCACCGCAAGACATGATCTCAATAGATTCCAAGCGGGGTACCACGAAACTTGAAAGTTTTGTATCTCCCATAATACTCCATTTTTTCCCGGATTTACAAGCCCTGATTTAAAAAAGCAAAAGATTTTGACAAATTTTGCTACAGCACAGTTAAGTAAACGTTATTACGAGCGGGCGCAGGTTGAGTAACACCTGCGCCCGCTTAATTCTCCTCATGCTTAATGGATTAAAATTGCAGTTTTATCAGAATTAGCTTACATTACTCAGCGCTTCGCAGTATTAGCTTTTTGTGGGAATTTGTGACCCAGAGCTTCCATTCTGTGGCGGCATGGTAACGATAACAACAGCCTGCTAAACGAAATATTGAAAACGGCACATCAACTTGCAAATATGTAAATCAATTCTGTGCCGGTTGCTGGCTCTCATCCTGCTATAGATACTCGATGGTGTGGCAATTCGCGTATTTTAGATGTTTAACCACCCTCTACTACCTGAAGTTGCCTGTGTAGTGTGAATTTCCAAAAAAAGTTGCAACCCTTCTAAAAAACGACATAATTTGCTGTTGTCCTATGTTAATTTGTTCTTGTAGGCAGGTGTCAACGATATTGTACACGAAAGGATTGGTGCAACATGGAAATCACGAAAGAATATTTAATCCTCTTCAACGCAATCACAGATACCGTACAAACATTGGAGCTCCTACAGTCTAAGTTAATTTCCAGTCAACAATTATCAGAAGAAATGTACATCAATAACAGTGTCTCGCCTGAATTTGCGTAATAAGCCGTAATAAAGGGGGACTGTTCCAATCACGCAATTTGCGTCATTGGGGCAGCCCCCTTAATGTTTGTTTAAGCACATGGCCAACGTGCCTGATCGCGATCTAGCAATTGGTGATGTCATAGCTCAGCGGAGCAGGTCGAATAGCACCCGCACCCAGCTGCTTTTAAATAACCTTTTATTGGAACTCAATAACTACTTTATATGCTGGAGAGATGGTCTTGACTATTGACTGATATGTTTCGTAGGCAGAAAGCTTTGCAAATCTGTCAGCCTCTTTTAAACATGCCTCTTCTTTTAGCTTGCCTTCCAGTTTTTCCGTTGCAGTTACTTCAAAATTCTTTTGCTGCTCAGCAGTCAGCTTTATTTCTCCAAAAGCAAGCCAACCTCGTTGGGTGTCACCAATTTGGGTTTTACTTGGATCATAAATTGTCTTATGGAGTACTGCGTGCGGAATACGAATAGTCAGTTCATATGTATCTTCATTCAGACTTATGTCGTCGGCAGCAACCTGAGCCAGATCTATTGTATACTGACCAGTACCATTGATCGTGAGAGTCTGATGTTTATTAAATGCGTCCCAATTTAAAAATCCGGCTTCAGTAGAATCACTATTTACGTATACTTCTTGCTCTTCAACGATAAGCAAACGCTGCCGTATTGCCTCTCCCAAAATAGGTTTTTGGAAATCTACAACTGTAAAGCCAAAGATTCCTTTATTCTCAAGTGTCAGGTCGTGACCTTCTACAGGTGCAACAGGGTCATTTGTATTTTTCCGGCTGAGCCAAAACACACCTGCGACAACAAGTGCCAGGACTACCAACAGGAATATTAGGCCTCTTAAAAAGCGAGATTTTTTTCTTACCACGTTACCTATCATTCTTTGGACCTCCTCTATTTCTTTTGACTTTAAATGATTGATAAAAATTAATTGCCTTAATATCACATGTTTTTTTCGCGAAGATGCCAAAATCATGCAATTTACTATCTTGCAGATCCGGCGAGGGATATGTAAAATTTCCCTTTTCCCCATAATACGGCAATTATATGCACCTTTGCAAGTCTAATTATAAAAAGTGATAATTATACCCTCCAGATAGCCCAAGCAGAAGATATCGATTGACATTTCAATAGGCTATACCCCAATGAAACATACGGAGCCTATCCCATTAGAGTTGGTTTCTGAGTTTTGAAACATCCCAATTCTCAGACACACCCTAATGGGACAGGCATATTGTTTAGCTTATGTTCTGTATTCCGCTGCCCGGCGATAGAAAGTGTTTCGCTTCATATTCAGCAGCTTCATCGCTTTGGCCGCGGTGATGTCTCCCGCCTGCCATCTCCTATAGGCAGATTCAAAGTCCGGTGACTCAATGCGTCTCCGGCCCTTGTATTTGCCCTCAGCTTTGGCGATGGCGATGCCTTCCGACTGCCGGGACAGGATGTACTCCCTCTCCAAGGTCGCCACAGCGCCGAACACGGTCAGCATGAACTGACCTGTCGGTGTGTTGGTGTCGATCGCCTCCTTTTTGGAGATGAAAATGACCTGCCGGGATTGGAGTTCTTCCACCAATTCCAGCAGGTCTTTCGTGTTCCTCGCAAAGCGGGAAATGCTCTCAACGATCACCGCATCCCCCTCTCTGACGAAATTCATCATGGCCCTGAGCTGCGGCCTTTCCCGGTTCTTTCCGCTTGCCTTGTCGATAAAGATCCTGTCTACGCCGAGTTCCTGCATCAGCACCTCCTGACGTGCGATATT
>Ga0070399_1004777_pt1 | contig 10969 bp, 5 predicted proteins | sample BioMet4_FD_61217 | JGI IMG/M metagenome (GOLD analysis project Ga0070399, IMG submission 61217) | Microbial communities from bioreactor (seeded with sewage sludge) at LBNL, California, USA - Biofuel metagenome 4 (version 1) | ecosystem: Engineered > Bioreactor > Anaerobic > Unclassified ... | reverse complement strand
TGGGCGGAAGCGAAAAACAGGTACTTACAAAGGTAGTTATGCCGTCAAGCCTTCCGTCGTTTGTAAATGCGCTTAAAATCAATGTAGGGCTTTCGTTTGTAGGCGTAATCGTAGGCGAGTTTCTTACGTCAAAAGAAGGGCTTGGCTACATGATAGTTTATAATTCGCAGATATTTAAAATGTCAAACGTTATGCTGAGCGTTGTAATTTTGTGCATACTGGCCGGAGCAATGTATAAAGCCGTTCAGGCGCTTGAAAAAACAATTTTAAAGCGTTACGGCAAAAGCATGTCTGATTGATAAAACAAATTAAAAGCGGAGGCATCTATGGTTTTAAACATTATTTTGTTTTCACTTGTGTTGTCCCTTGACGCATACGGCGCCGGCATAGTATTCGGGCTTAGGAAAATCAAAATCCGGTTTGCTTCACGCGTTTTGATTGCAGCCGTTACTTTTATAATTACTGCCTGCGGAGCGATATTTGGCAGACTTGTGTTTAACTGTGTACCGCCGTCTACAGGAAAATTGATTTCATCTGCCATGATTTTTCTCTTAGGCATCTGTATCCTTTTCGAAGGCAAAAAAAAATCAAACACCGGTTATGACAGCAAAACTGACATATTATCAAGCCCCGAAAAAAGCGACAGTGACAATTCGCATTCAATAGAGCCTATGGAAGCCGTTTATCTTGCAGCCGCAATATCGGCGGATTCGTTTTTTACGGCGGCAGCTCTAAACTTTAACGCAAGGTCGGCATTTCTTCTTCCTGTAATACTTACAGCCTCACAAAGCGCCGCAATAATTGTCGGCCAGCTTTGTGGAAAAAACATACATGACTTGTTTGATTTTGATTCAAAAAAATGGGTACGGCTTTCAGGCGTTATTATTATGGTTTCCGCTTTTTTGCTTTTACTTTAAAAAAAGACGTATCCCTTTTTGGGATACGCCTTTTTGTTATTTTTCAAAACGTTTACTTTGACTGCTCAAAGAGCCATGTTCTCATTTCCTTATTTGCGTAAGCAGGTGTCCAAGCAAAATGTGCTGACGGATAGAATACTTCGCCAGGAGCATAAATTGTCGACTTATAGCTTATTCCCGCTTTGTCAAGAGCATCAAGAGTAGGCTGTTCGTATGTAGCAAAATCTACTGTAGGGTCGTCTTTTGAATGGAATATCCAAATAGCCGGGCCGCCTTTAAGGGTAGCAACCTTTGTAGGATCTGCGCCGCCGCATATAGGAACGATTGCAGCGAACTCATCCGGATGAGCTATAGCAAGAGCGAATGAACCAAAGCCGCCCATTGAAAGACCTGTCATATAAACTTTCTTAAGATTGCAGTTATACTGTCCTTCTACCTGATGAAGGATATTATAAGCAGTCTTAGCATAATCTGAAAGTGCATATGGATCTGCAGTTGTGTCAACCTTATCAAGGATCTTCATAAGATCTGTCCAGCCTGTTCCCTCAGCCTTGTTGCACTGCGGAGAAACAACTATGCACTGATTGATTCCGGCCTCTGAATCTGTAGCCCAGATTGTAGCTGACTGATATCTTCTTAAAAGCATGTCTGTTGTCTGTGTTCTCTGGCCAGCGCCATGAAGAACGAATACAACAGGATATGACTTTGTTGCGTCATAGTTTGATGGAACATAGAGCTCATAAGGAAGTGTAAGTCCTGTTTCCTTATCTGTGTATGAAAGTTCTTTGAACAAAGCATAAGCTGCTTTTGCGTTTGCTCTGTTTATAGTAACCTTGTATGTCTTTTCTGCACTGCCGTTTACAACTTTGATTTCTGTTGTAACGCTGTAGTCAATTGCATAGTGATCGTAATCCTGAGCAAGTTTGACAACTGTACCGTCGCCGGATTTAACTTCTGCGCCGTCAACAGAGATAACGCCTTTAGCTGCTGTAGGGGTAACCATTACGCCGTAAATATCATCTTGTACATTAAGGGTATAGTCTGTAACCTCAGGTGAAAAATCAGGAACAAGTTTAACGCCTGTCATTGAAATATCCTTTACGCCAAGGCCGGTAAGTTCTGCCTTTTCAACCGGAGCAACAACAGGAGTTGCAGGTGTTTCAACAACCGGAGCTGTTTCGACAGGAGCAGCAGGTTCAACATCAGGTACCTCAAGGACCTGACCAGGGAAAATAAGGTTAGGATTTGCAAGTTTATTCAAATTCGCCAGTGTTCTCCATGTGGTGTCAAACTTTGGTGCGATTTTCCAAAGGCAATCGCCCTTTACAACTGTGTACTGACCCGCCATAGCTGATGACGCTATACCAAGAGTCATTACGGATGCCATTGTTATGGCAGCAATACTTTTGAAATACTTTTTCATAGAATGTTTCCTCCCTTTTAGACTAAGACATCGCTATAAAAAACTTACAAACAAATATTATCACTTGCTTAAATAAATGTCAATTTATACCTATAAACTTTGCGTGATTATTTTATAGAATACAAATTATCGTTGTTTTTTATGTGACAATATGTGATTTTTTGTCAAATAAAAAATCAGGTACGTAATGTATACATACCTGATTAATAAAATAAATTTTATTGTCTTACTTTTATATGCACTTCTCTAAGCTGTGACTCTGTAATATTGTTAGGAGCCCCGCACATAAGATCCTGTGCATTTCCGTTCATTGGAAACGGTATTATTTCACGGATATTTTCTTCGTTTCTCAAAAGCATTATCATTCTGTCTACGCCCGGAGCCATGCCCGCATGAGGCGGTGCTCCGAACTGAAAGGCGTTGTAGAGGGCGCCGAATTTCTCTTTAAGATCTTCTTCTGTGTACCCGGCTATTTCAAAAGCTTTAACCATAACATCTATGCTGTGATTTCTAACGGCACCGGATGAAAGTTCTATTCCGTTGCAGACAATATCATACTGATAAGCAAGCACATCAAGCGGATTTTTTGTGTTAAGCGCTTCAAGTCCGCCCTGTGGCATAGAAAACGGGTTGTGGGTAAAGATTATCTTTTTTTCTTCCGGATCATACTCGTACATAGGAAAATCATTTACAAAGCAGAACCTGTATGCGTTTTTCTCACAAAGGTCAAGACGTTCGCCAAGCTCGGTTCTTATCTGTCCGGCATAAAGAGCCGCTTTGTCTTCCTTGTCTGCTATAAAGAATATCGTATCTCCCGGTTCAAGGCCGGCAGCAGATGCAATTTCGCCTTTCATCTCGTCCGGTATAAATTTGTCTATAGGCCCCTTGTAGGTCATATCTGCCGCAACTTCAAGGTAGCCAAGCCCGCCCATGCCAATTGACGTTGCAAACTTGAGAAGCTTTTCGTGGAAGCCCTTTGACATTTCGGCATGTACCTTAACCGCGCGAACGGTTTTCCCGTGGAACGGCTTAAACGTACATCTTTGGAAGAAATCCGAAAGATCTATTATTCTTAACGGATTGCGAAGATCCGGCTTGTCACAGCCAAACTCAAGCATTGACTGCTTATAGCTGATTACAGGATACGGCCCCTCGGTAACAAAGCTTCCTTCAGGAGCAAATTTTTTGAATGTTTCGGTAAGAACTTCCTCGCCTATACGGAAAATATCCTCCTGAGTTGCAAAGCTCATTTCAAAATCAAGCTGGTAAAACTCTCCCGGTGAACGGTCAGCTCTTGCATCCTCGTCACGAAAGCACGGTGCTATCTGAAAATATCTGTCAAATCCTGATACCATAAGAAGCTGCTTGTACTGCTGCGGTGCCTGCGGAAGAGCATAAAACATGCCCTTGAATTTTCTTGAAGGCACGATGTAATCCCTTGCGCCTTCCGGAGATGACGCGCATAAGATAGGCGTCTGTATCTCCAAAAATCCCATATCGGTCATTTTCTGTCTTAAAAAGCTTATTACCTGTGAACGGAAAATTATATTGTCCTTTACTTTTCTGTTTCTAAGGTCAAGATAACGATACTTGAGCCTTAAGTCCTCTCTTATTTCCTTTGATGTTATTATCTCAAAAGGAAGCTGCTTATAAACCTTTCCAAGAATATCGACCTTGTGTGCCTCAAGCTCTATTGTGCCTGTAGGTATCTTTGGGTTATAGGTATCCTCGTCCCTGTGGTCTACAATACCCTCTATTGATATGCAGTCTTCCTTGTTTATTCCGTCAAGAAGCGATGTGTCACGCATAACCACCTGAAGCACGCCGTACATATCCCTGAGGTCTATAAAAGAAACGCCGCCGTGATCACGGATATTTTCAACCCATCCGGCAACTTTAATTGTATCTCCTACGTTTTCCTCGCCTATTTCGCTCATTGTCTTGTTTCTGTAGATATTTGGTATAGTCATTTTTGTCCTCCGAAATTAATTGCTTTCTGCGTCATAAGCGCAGCGATAACTGAGCATAAAAGTGCTCATCCTTTTTCCCTTCAGGACGAACATTGTCCGCGGTGCCACCTGAATTACTGAAAAGTACAGTCTCTCTTTGGGTTGAAAAACCTGTCCGTTTAACGCACGGAAAACGGCGCTCCTACTTTTATATCAATTTCGGTTTGCGGCTGGTAAAGTGTTCTTCAAACGGATTCACTCTGTGCGGTTTTCACTCTCCCGCGCTCACTTTAAACGATAATCCGGCTACTTTTCTTCGTCATCGCCTTATTCAAATAATTACAGTACCACTTCTTTATGCCAATTATCACCTCCGACATATAAAAAAGCCGTTATAAGGCACAAGCCCATACGGCTGTAATGCTTAAAGACCAATTTCATTTGCTGCATATAATATGCGCAATATAACACGGATATATTATCACACAAAAACATCAAAAGTCAACACAAAACCCCTTTATCGCCGTACATTTTAAAAACTGCGGCTCCGCCTTAAAAAGACGAAGCCGGCGAAATCAAAAATCAAGCGTCAGCTGGTTTGTTTCGGGTATTCCCTTAAGCACTCCGTTTTCCTTTAAAAGCTCAATAAGAGTGCTTCCAAGACCGGTTCTTTGCTTAAAATCCTCTATAGTGGTAAATTCTTTTCCGTTTGCGCGTCCGTCCACAATTCCCTGGGCAGCAGTTATTCCAAGCCCCTGAAGTGAGTTAAACGGCGGTATAAGTCCGCCCTCCGCCACAATAAAGCTTTTCGCGTCGGATTTATAAAGGTCTATAGGATAAAACTTAAATCCGCGGGCATAAAACTCAACGGCTATTTCAAGTACCGTAAGCTTGTTGTCTTCTTTTGTAGTTGAAGCATTGCCCTTTTCCTTTATCTCCCGCTCGGCCTGCTTTGCCGTTTCGATTCCGCGGCACATTGAGGAATAGTCGAAATCTCCCAAGGCTCTTATCGAAAAATACGCCGCATAATATGCCAAAGGATAGTTTATTTTAAAATAAGCGATTCTGAAAGCCATCATTACATACGCGGCCGCATGGGCCTTTGGAAACATGTATTTTATCTTAAGGCATGAATCTATGTACCACTGGGGCACGTCATGTTCCTTCATAAGTGCAATATCCTCAGGCGTCAGCCCTTTGCCCTTACGTACCTTTTCCATTATCTTAAACGACGGCTTATTCGGAAGTCCTTTTCCTATAAGATAAAGCATTATACTGTCACGGGTAGATATGCTCTCCTGCAAAGTTATGGTACCGTTTTCAATAAGCTCCTGAGCGTTTCCAAGCCATACGTTTGTGCCGTGAGAAAGGCCGGATATCCGCAGAAGGTCAGAAAAATTCTTCGGTTTTGTGTCAAGCAGCATACCACGCACAAACTTCGTGCCAAATTCCGGTATTCCAAGCGTTCCCGTTTCGCAGCCGATTTCATCCGGCGTAACTCCCAAGGCTTCCGGCGATTCAAAAAGCGACATTGTAGCCTCATCGCCAAGCTCGACTGACTGCGGATTTACGCCTGTAAGGTCATAAAGCATTCGTATTACCGTAGGATCATCGTGGCCAAGAAGGTCAAGCTTTAAAAGGCGTCCGCTTATAGAATGGTAATCGAAATGCGTAGTCGTTACGTTTGACTCTGAATCGTCTGCCGGATGCTGAACCGGACAAAATTCGTTTATATCGTGGTCGGTAGGCACAATCATAAGCCCGCCAGGGTGCTGGCCTGTAGTGCGCTTTACTCCTATGCATCCGTTTGCAAGCCGCGCTATTTCTGCGCTTGATGCTGTTTTTTCGTTTTTTTCAAGATATTTCAAAACAAAACCATACGCCGTTTTATCGGCAAGGGTACCTATTGTTCCGGCTTTGAAAACCTTGCCTTTTCCAAACAGTTCCTCCGTGTAGGCATGTGCTTTCTGCTGATATTCTCCAGAAAAATTGAGGTCTATATCAGGTTCCTTATCTCCCTCGAAACCAAGGAACGTTTCAAAAGGAATATTGTGTCCTTCTTTTCTGAGCTTGTGACCGCATTTCGGGCAAACGGCATCCGGCATGTCAAAACCGCTTCCGCCTTCAGCCTCCGTCTTTTTTACTATGTCGCTTGTAAAGTCCGAATACTTGCAGTTTGGGCATCTGTAATGCGGCTGTAGAGAATTGACTTCTGTAATTCCGGCCATATTGGCCACAAAAGACGAACCTACAGAACCTCTTGAGCCAACAAGGTAACCGTGCTCAACGCTGTTCCATACAAGCTTCTGGGCTATAATATAAAGCACAGCATAGCCGTTTGTTATAATTGAGTTAAGCTCGCGTTCAAGCCGGTTTTTAACGATTTCCGGAAGCGGCTCGCCGTAAAGCTCGATGGCTTTTGCCGTTGTAATACGCCGAAGGTCCTCGTCGGCACCGTCAAAATGCGGCGGAAACGTTCCGTCCGGAATGGGCTTTATTTTTTCTATCATATCTGCTATGAGATTCGTATTTTTTACAACAACCTCGTAAGCGGTTTCTTTTCCGAGATATTCAAACTCTTTAAGCATTTCATTTGTCGTGCGGTAATACAGCATTGGCTGTGTGTCAACGTCAGAAAAGCCCTCTGCCGTAAGAATTATTTTTCTGTAAGCACTGTCCTTCGGGTCAAGGAAATGCGCGTCACAGGTGGCAACTACAGGTTTGTTGTGACTTTTCCCAAGTTCAACTATGTATCGGTTTATTTCGCGTATGTCCTCTTCGGAGTTTACCTTGTCTATTTTCTGAGAGTTTATCATAAACATATTATTGCAAAGCGGCTGTATCTCAAGATAGTCGTAAAAGTTGACTATCTCCTCAATTACCGCCGTAGGCTGGTCGTTAAGTATGGCCGAATAAAGCTCTCCCGCTTCGCATGCCGAACCAAGTATCAGGCCGTCTCTTTTTTGCATAAGGCGGCTTTTTGGAATACGCGGCCGGCGCATGAAAAATTCAAGATGCGACATTGATATAAGCTCATACAGATTTCTGAGGCCTGTATAATTTTTTACCAGTATTATTGCATGATACGGCCTAAGTTTGCTGTAGTTTACCACATGGCTGCAAAAAGCATTTATGTCGTCAACATGTGTAATACCTTTTTCGGCAAGCATGTCCACAAATTTCACAAACATCTTTGCAGTTGCATCTGCATCGTTTACGGCTCTGTGGTGGCCGCGAAGGTCGATATCCAAAGCTTCGCATACGATGTCAAGCTTGTATTTTTTCAGATTCGGAAGAAGGGATTTTGCCATTTCAACCGTATCGGCGTATGTGTTTTGAAGCTCGCCCATGCCAAGACGTTCCATTGCTTTGCTTATGAAACCCGTATCAAAGGACGCGTTATGTGCCACAAGTACGCTTTTGCCAAAAAACTCCATAAACTTCGGAAGCACCTTTTCTATAGGCTCGGCATCGGCGACCATTTCGTTTGTAATACCCGTGAGCTTTGTTATTTCTTCCGAAATCGGCATCTGCGGATTTACAAATGTGCTGAAATTATCAGTAATTTTCCCCTCTGCGACCTTTACCGCGCCTATCTCGGTTATTCTGTCACGTTCCTTTGAAAGGCCGGTGGTTTCTATGTCAAACACAACAAATTCGTCGTCAAGAAGCTGTCCCCTCGGACGTATTACGGCATTTCCCAAATCATCAATAAGATATGCCTCAACGCCGTACAATATTTTTATATCCTTTCCGTCAGACGAATTCATCGCCTCCGGAAAAGCCTGAACAACGCCGTGGTCGGTTATTGCTATGGCTTTATGTCCCCATTTAAGCGCACGTTTAATGTAGTCTGTGGCGGTAGTGATTCCGTCCATACGGCTCATCTGGGTATGAAGGTGAAGTTCAACGCGTTTAACCTCGGCCGTGTCTTCTTTCTCAGGCGGAGCCATGCCAAGCATTATATCCCGGCTCATTATGTTTGTTTCTTTGGAGTAGCTGTCATAACGCACTTCTCCGCGAACCTTCAGGTATGTACCGGTTTTAAACTTTCCCTCAAGCTCGTCAGTGAAATTTTTAGGTTCTGTAAAAAACTTTACTGTAGCTGAATCCGAATAGTCGGTTATGTTAAACGTTATAAGAAGTCTTCCGCCCTTTATATCGCGTTTTTCAAAATTAAAAACAGAACCCTCTATTATTATTTTTTCCCCTTCTGTTTTTGCGTCGTGTATCTTAGTTGTTTCGCCTCTGAATTCCTTGCCTATCAACACGCCGTTTGAAATTGACGAAGATATTTTTTCTTCATTTTCAGCCTGCTTTGCGGCTTCGCTGTTGTTTTTTTGCTCGCTTAAAGCTTTAATTATATCAGCCGTGCGAAGCTCATGTTCTTTTAATATTTCTTTTTTGTCGCATTTATCGTCTTTAAAAACAACTTTTACATCTATATTATTTTCGTTTTTAAGCTTTTCTGATATAAGCCTGTCTGCTTTCTTGCTCACAAGATAAAAAGACATATTGTTTTTTACCTTAATCACAAGCTTGTTTTTTTCAGTTTCCCATTCTGCGCTTGAAATCACGCTTTTGCATACCGGGCTTAAAGCCGATATGCTGTGCACAATATTGAGCCAGTCATTTTCTATAAGCTCCTTACAGTCGGAAAACATACATGTATAAGACAACGCAACCAGTATGTCGAATACTCCGGGAAGCTGACACGTAAGTTCTTTTTTAAACAGCTCAACAAGGCATTCGTCTATAATACGCGAAAGCCTGAGCCTTATATCTATAACTTTTTCTTTTTTGTATATTATAAATGATGTGACTTGCGCATCCGCAAACGTGTCTCTTATTGTTTTTGAAAAAGATACGTTTGAAAATACCGCTTCAAAAGCCTTCGCTTCACACACTTTTTCATCAAATCCTGTCTATTTCTTCCATTAGTGCTTCAACAAGCCTGTCCTCTGGTACTTTTTTTATTATTTTGCCTTTTTTGAATATCAGTCCCTCGCCGTTTCCGCCGGCGATTCCTACATCTGCCTCACGAGCTTCTCCCGGGCCGTTTACGGCACAGCCCATTACGGCTACCTTTATGTTTTTGTTTATTTTGGCACACCGTTTTTCAACTTCGTTTGCTATTGAAATAATGTCTATCTGTGTTCTTCCGCATGTAGGGCATGATATAAGTTCTATGCCAAAACTCCTTAACTCAAGGCTTTTCAATATTTCCTTTGCCGCGCGTATTTCTTCCACAGGGTCGCCTGTAAGTGATACTCTTATCGTATCACCTATGCCCTGTGCAAGTATTGCGCCTATGCCGACCGCCGACTTTACTGTTCCGCAGTACAGCGTTCCGGCTTCGGTTATTCCCACATGCAGAGGATAATCCGCCATTTGCGACATAAGGGCGTAGCTTTCCAAAGAAAGCGGCACGCTTGAGGCTTTAAGTGAAATTACCGTATCATAAAAATCGTATTTTTCAAGTATTTTCACATGGCGCATTGCGCTTTCGCAAATAGCTTCGGCTGTAACACGGCCATATTTTTCAAGAATATCCTTTTGAAGCGAACCGGAATTTACTCCTATGCGAATAGGTATATGCATTTTTTTTGCGCAATCAACTACGGCTTTTACTTTTTCTTCATCGCCGATATTGCCCGGGTTTAAGCGTATCTTATCAGCTCCGCGATTCATTGCTTCAAGCGCCAGCCTGTAGTCAAAATGTATATCCGCAACAAGAGGAATATGTATCTCTTTTTTTATTTCGCTTATTTTTTCCGCAGCCGATATATCCAAAACAGCTACTCTTATAAGCTCGCAGCCGGCATCCTCAAGAGTAAGTATCTGACTTACTGTAGAACGTACGTCATGAGTATCGGTATTGCACATCGACTGAATTACAATCGGATTTTGACCGCCTATTTTAACATTTCCGACCGTTACCGTTTTGGTTATTTTTCTTAACATATTTTACCTGCCTTTAAAAAGCCTGAATACGTCATTTGACGCCACAAGCAGCATAAAAACTATAAGCAATATGAATCCGATAAAATGCACAAGCCCTTCCTTGTCCCTGTCAAACGGTTTTCCTCTAAGCCCCTCGGCGATAAGAAAAACAAGCCTTCCGCCGTCCATTGCCGGTATGGGAAAAAGATTTATCGCCCCGAGGTTTGCGCTTAAAAGAGCAGAAAGAGTAAGCAAACTTCGTATTACCGCTCCGAAACTGTTTTTCATTTCGCTCGATACCGTTTGTCCTACTACCTGCACAATGCCTATAGGCCCCGTTACCTCATCTGCCGAAAGCTTAAGCGTAAAAAGTCTTACAAACCCTACGATTACCGATTTTACGTAAAAAAGCATAGTAAAGAAGCTTTCGTGTACCGTATCCAAAATAGTGGCTCTCGAATATCCATCCTCGGTTTTTGCAAAATATCCGGTTTCGATAAGCGGTCTGAAACCTATTATCCATCTTGTATTTTCGCTGTCCCTCATAGGCGTTATGTCAAGGTTTACTTTTTCGCCGTTTCTTTTTACAACAACAGAAAGATTTTCGCCATTTGTTCCGTCAAGCGCCAGATAAAGATCTTCATAGGTAAATATGGAAGAATTGTTTATCTTTACTATCTTATCGCCGGTTTCAAGCCCCTGCTTTGCGGCATTGCTGTTTTCAATGACCTCTGTAA
>Ga0070399_1004769_pt1 | contig 10976 bp, 13 predicted proteins | sample BioMet4_FD_61217 | JGI IMG/M metagenome (GOLD analysis project Ga0070399, IMG submission 61217) | Microbial communities from bioreactor (seeded with sewage sludge) at LBNL, California, USA - Biofuel metagenome 4 (version 1) | ecosystem: Engineered > Bioreactor > Anaerobic > Unclassified ... | reverse complement strand
CTCTGCCGGAGCATCACGGACAAGGACGGTCGGACGTTCCCGCTGGCCGGTGTGTTCGACGCCGATGCGCGGATGACTGGCATCCGCCACGGGCCGACGTACGTGATGGCGACCGCGCGGCCCGAGAACCCGCTGTTCGCAGGGGCTGTCCGCGGACACGAGTACCATTACTCGGACGTGATCCCGGGGCCGGGTGCGCGGTACGGCTTCGCGGTGGATCGCGGACTGGGCATTGCAGGGAAGCAGGACGGGCTTATCAGCCGGCATGCCGTGGGCACCTACCTGCACCAGCACGCACTGTCGGCTGACGATTGGGCGGCCGGCTTCGTGACCGCGGCCCGCTGACCTCCGCTGTCATCCTTCGACGGAACCCTGGTCGAGCGAAATCGCTCATTGCGATGAACAATCCTTAAAACCTGTCGGTGCAGTTTCGTCCGTATGAAATGCTCACGCCAGGCGCTCGGCCTCCTGCTGGCCGCGGTACTTATCGTCTCCGCTATCGGCTATGCCGAGTACACCGATCCGCGGGACGATCTGTCAGGCGAGATCGTCGTCATCCACACCAACGACACTCATGGCTACTTCGACGAGAACCTTGGCTTCACCTCGGTGGCCGCGGCCCGGGAATATTACGACTGCCATGGGGCGGCAGTCCTGACCCTCGACGCGGGCGATGTCTTTCAAGGTACGGCTTCTACGACCATCACCGACGGCGCCTCGGCGCTGAGCATCTTCAATTCAGTGGGCTATGACGTAATCGCGCCGGGGAACCACGACTTCGACTACGGCTACGCGACGCTTCTCTCATACTACAGCGAGCTCGACTGCCAGAAGGTCTGCGCGAACATCACCTATACGGCCACCGGCGAGAACTTCCTGCCGAGTTATACTGTAATCGAGCGGTACGGCGTAAGCATAGGAGTGTTCGGGCTCATAACATCCAATATGCCGACACTGGTCAAGTCCTCCTGCGTCGATGGTCTGACCTTCGGCGATCCTGTCGCGGCCGCTGCGGAAACGGTGGCAACACTGCAGGATCTGGGTGTCGACTATATCGTGGCGATCGGACATCTGGGCATCGACCACAGCCAGTCGGCTGTGACCTCCGACGACGTCTGTGCCGAGGTGGACGGCATCGATGTGTTCATCGACGGCCACAGCCACACAGCGATGGCGGGCGGCAAGGTCCTTGACGGCAGCGTGACCCTGCGGCCCTCGGGCACTGTTATCGCAAGCACCGGCGCTGCCATCATGGCGATTGGCGTAGTGACTATAGACGGCGGGCAGATCACGGCCAAGCTGGAGATGTTCTCCCGCGGCAGCGATGCAGAGATGGATGCCTGCATCGCACAGGTCCGGACAGACCAGGAGAAACTGCTGGGCCGGATCATCGGGAAGACAGCGGCCCTGCTGGATGGCGAGTATGCAGATGTGCGGACGAAAGAGACAAATCTCGGCGACATGGTCGCCGACGGTCTTTGCCAGGTCACCGGAGCCGACGTCGCTTGTGTCAACGGCGGCTCGCTGCGGGCGTCAATCCCGGCCGGGGACATCACGCTCAGCGAGTATCTTACTTCATTGCCATTCACCAATTGGGTGCAGGTGCGGGAACTCTCTGGAAAGGAGTTGCTGGATATGATGGAGCGCAGTCTTTCTTACGGCACGGAGCCTTGCGGCGGGTTCATGCAGTTCTCTGGCATGACGGTCACCTACGATCCGACGGCCGAGGTCGGCGCGCGGGTGATGTCGATCACTGTCGGAGGTCAGCCGCTGGATGCGAATCGGATTTATACGCTCGCTTCCACTGATTTTGTCTTTGGCGGTGGCGACGGCTACACGATGCTTACGAATCTGAAGCTAGTAGAGGTCTACGGAGACTTCAATGCCATCATCCTCAGCTACATGCAGAGTCTAGGCGTCATTGACAGCATCCAGATGAGCCGGTTGATCGCTGTATGAGCTCAGTCAGATGGGAGTCCGCCGGCCTGCCGTGCGGCGGCAAGCGCTCCGGCGCGGTCGCCAGCCTTCAACCGGGACCACGTCTCGTCGCTGGCTAGCACGGCTGCGAGGCAGGCAGCCCTGGCCGGCTGAGTCGGGATTGCGGTGCGAATCTCTGTCCGAAGGCCAGCTAGCAAGTCCAGCATCGCATCGTACTCCGGTCCCAGGAAATTATCGATTTGCGCAGCCACATACGGCGGGAAGGCGGGGACGAGACCTTCCGAGGATACAGCGACGGTGTACCGCTCTTTCCGGATGATCGAAGGCAGCAGGACATCCCCGCCGCCGGTCGCCGAATTTACGGGGATGCCGGCCTGTTTTGCAGCGGCGACGATGGTGTCATTAAGTTCGTGGCTGTCTGTGGCGGCTACGGCGAGGAAGATGCCGTCTAGATAGGGCGCGAGATTGGCAGGGTCGAAACGTGCGACAACAGCGCGGTCAGCCAGAATTTGCAGCTCAGGAAGAATCTCCGCTGCAACCACCGTAAGTTTGAAACCGGTGAACTGCTGGCACTTCCGTAGGGCGACATGCCCGCCGCCGAAAACCGTAATCCGCTGTCCGCTTGGTTGCAGAAACATCGGGATCATTCTAGCTTCTCCTGTCATGTCGTCTCCTCATCTGTCTGTCTGCTCATAATCATTGCTCAGCTCCGATGGTGGATGATGTTACAAATTAATGAAAAAGTATGCGTAATACTAAATAGTAGAATAGTGTTATTAAATCCACGGCTTTTCTGCCGTGAGGAGAATCAAAATGTGGCTACTGATGAGTGCGGTCGCTGCTCTATGTGCGACCTATGCGTGGCTTAAACGGCCTGGACAGGATCGTTTGGCCTCGCTGTCGATGGCGTTCTGGGGGCTGACGGTCTGCATCTTCGTTGACCATGTGCTCGGCTGGGAAGAGGGGGATTTCTTTGAGATCTCAGCGGATGCGGCCTGCCTTGGGTTGGCCATGATTATCTCGATCCTTGCGGTTTGGGAGCTGGCCTTGGTCATCGATCGGTTCCGCACAGCGGCGCCGGTCGTTGCTCCAGAAAAAGTGGAGGGCTGAAGATATGGCATGTTTCTTAGTGCCGGCTGCGGTCGGTGTAGTAACAACGGTATTCAGAAAGAAGGTTCCGGAACGGTTCCACATCAATTGGTTCAATACGATGATCTGGGGCGCGGTTCTCGCGTTGCTGGTGGAGCACATCTGGCACGGCGAGGTCGTGCCATGGTTCCCGTTCCTAACCGCAATGTCGAGTCCTTCCGACGCGTCTGCGATGCTGTCTGAGATGCTGCATATCGGTGTCCCGATGCTGTTGGCTGTGACTGCCATCTGGGCAGTGATGGTCATTGTTTACAACCACTATATTCAGCCGGCTGCGGCTGCGTCCCGTAACTCAGCCTGAATCTACTACAACACCCTTCCCGGAGGCAACGTATACCTCCGCCTCCGGGATTCTTTTTTCCCAATCATTGTATCTTTGTAGTCCTTGCGGTGTCATATGGATGATGCAACAGAGACGGCTGTGCTAGCCTATGCGAAGAAGGTTTTCGCCGGCGATGCCACCGGGCATGACAGCTGGCACACTGTTCGGGTCTATCGGACGGCTCTGGCTATTGTTGCGGCCGAGCCGGCCGCCGACCGGCGGCTGGTCGGTATCGCGGCGCTGCTGCACGATGTCGACGACCGTAAGCTAGGCGGCGACGCCGAGCATCTGCCGCACGCGGTGGGCTTCCTGCAGGCGCACGGTGCGACCGCTTCCGATGTCGCAGCCGTAACCCGGATCATCTAGCAGGTCTCATTCAAAGGTCGCGATTCGACAGTGCCAGATACCTTAGAAGGGCAGATTGTGCAGGATGCCGACCGGCTTGATGCCATCGGTGCGATCGGTATCGCCCGGGCTTTCTCCTATGGCGGAACTCGCGGCCGGCCACTGTGGGAGCCGGAGGGACAGCCGCGGGAGAACATGACCGCAGCCGAGTATTATGCGCGGCAGGGCGACACTATCGCCCATTTCCATGAGAAACTCCTGCTGGTCAAGGGGATGATGAACACTGCCGAAGGGAAGCGGCTGGCGGAAATGCGGGACCAGTATATGCGGGCTTATCTGACAGAATTTGCCGCTGAGTGGGACGGAATCCGTTGAAAACGACACATACAGGCGATAAAATACCAAGAAGCGGCAGACGCCGAAATGCCGGGCCAGGATGTCGTTCTTCAGCGCTGTGAGCTGGATGCGGTCGAACTGGATGGCGATCTGTTCACGGTTCAGCAAGCCAGGAAGATTTAGAATGGGATGACGGCCAGCTTTGCCGTCCAGGCACTACTTTTCGGACTACGCAGTCATGTACGGAGAACAGCCCGCCAACGGCGGCGACAGCCCGTGCCGATCGCCGCCGCCGGAATAATTCGCCACCCTGGTACTGTTGGTCGGCGTCTATCTGCTCGGGAGGGGAAAGGTCAAGAACCGAGGCTGAACGCTGAAAAACAACAGAGGGATGAGGGCGGTCTTCCGCTGCTTCCCTCAAAACATCTTGCGGTCGGCGAGGCCGGATCCGATTTTCACGAACGGCATCTGTAGACCAACGGTGGGTTCAGAGTCTATCAGCTCAGGCGGCAAAATGATGCTCTCCCAGGTCGCAGCAGATCAGCGGTTGCACTACAAAAATCACATTTGTTAATCACGGACCAACTGATCATACCATATTCTCATGCGGGTCATACCGGCCGTCATCGATGCGCGCCTGCACAATGGCCGGAATCTGTGCTAGCAGCTCCTGCGGGAAGTAGCCGGAGGTGATCTGCTTGCTGCCGGTGGTCGAGAGCAGGCAGACGTTGCAGCGGCAGACACCGAAATGCCGGGCCAGGAGGTCGTTCTTCAGCACTGTGAGCTGGATGCGGTCGTACTGAATGATGACCTGCTCACGGTCCATCAGGCCGTTGTGCATTATCAGCAGGTCGGCGCCCAGACCGATGCTCCGCAACCGATAGGAGCGCCAGCTCCGCCAGAAGGCATAGCACAGTATGAGCGCGGTGGCAGTCACCGGGGCGAGACGGAAGGATTCCATCCAGAAAGCTGCGATGTTCGGGTAGGCGGTCCAGTGCAGTGCAGTCCAGCACGGCCAGGCCATGATGGCGGCGAAGATGATGTCGAACACTGCAGCCTGGCAGAACATCGTTTTCACCGCTGCCAGCGGCCTGGCTGTCTCAGGGATATCATGTACGAACTCCGGCAGGATCACGCGCAGCAGCTGCTCGGCGTCGTCAGCCGGCATCAGCAGGCAGAGCGTCGGCGTGACGTCGCCGTCCTTGGCGTTGATGCCAACCACCTCGGCCTCGAGGCACGAACGGCCGAGCATCCGGGCGAGGAACGGCCGGCGGATGCGAACGGCGTTGACCTTGGCGACATCGAACTCCGTCCGGTATTGGTGGATTGCACCATGCTGGAGGCAGATCGTGTTTCCATCGCGGTACATGCGGAAACCGTAATAGCGCAGCAGCCGGGAGACCAGCGGGATGATCTCCTGCACCGCCAGCATGACTAGGCCGACCAGTACGCCGCCTCCGCTTTGGAAGAGGGTTGCGGCGACCGTAAAAACCAGGAAGAACGCGGCGACAATCAGCTGAGAGGTCGGCTGCGACAGGAAAACGTGAGCGATCACCTGGGCCGGCGTGAAGGATACCAGCGACTCGTGCTCAGCGTCCCGGTCGGCACCCGAGGCGCTGCGAAAAGTCCGGGCGTAGACGAAGTCGCGGATCTCATCCGCCAGCGGCATCGGGAAACAGAAGGCGGCCTCTGGCCGAGCGGCATTGACCGCCGAATTGACGTTGAACTGGAGCGTCGCGGTCTCGGCCAGCCGGTCGAAGAAGGTACGGTTGATATTGACAGCGGCCACACGGGTGTACGGGATGACGCTGACTTTTCTGGAGATGAAGTTGTGACGGACGGTGAAATCCTGCTCTCCGAATTCGATGGTAGTCGTCCGCCAGAACATGATTATGAAGCCGGCAGCTATCAGAATCATCGCCATGGTCAGATACAGGTAGACCCGCGGGCTGACGGACCCGATCAGGCCGAGGAGACAACAGAAGGTGAGGACTGCCGTGAGCGTGAGGTTCTGCACGATGACGATCGGGTGGTTCCGGTAAGGCCCCCGAATGGTATCGCTCATGCGCCACGCCGCTCCTTCAGTAGACGGTCGACGACAGCGCCTAGGTCGGCGGCGATGCGGTCGGCTTCAGCCGGCTCCAGGTATTCGAGAACGGCTGTGCCGCCGGCAGTGGTGATGTGCACGTCAGCCAGACGCCAGATCCGGTTGATCGGACCACGGACGACCTCGACCTGCATGATGCGTTCAATCGGGACCACTGTCCGGCGGAGAAAGAGGACGCCCTGCGTGATGTCGATCTGCTTCCCGTCGAGACAATAGCGGTAGTGACGGTAGAAGATCGGCGGAGCGACGAGACAGTAGGCGAGGAGGGCGAACAGAAGGGCCAGGCCGTAACCTAGAATTGCGCGGCGCCCCCAAAAGTCGCCGGCAAAAAGATACACCGTAAGGTAGATGACCAGCATGGCGGTCATTAGAACGGCATAGCCAGTGTACATTGAAGCCTCGCAACGTTTGCTGAGATGGCGGTACTCTGTGGACATTACAATCGGTCGCTCATGTCAGTGAGACACTTTAATCTATTGAAAGGAACAGCAGCGAAAAGACAAACGAAAAGTAAACAAGTGGCGCCGAGAGGGAGATTCGAACTCCCGAGGGAAGGATCCCACAAGCTTTCCAGGCTTGCGTCTTACCGGGCTGGGCTATCTCGGCCGCTAAGCCGTGCGTATCTGGTTTACACATTAATACCTTTCGAGTTTGACTTTATGACCAGCCGAAATCGTCCCGGACGTCCCGCAACTGCGGGCGCTTCTTACGGGCGTTGGCGACGACCGCCTGGTCGACGTAGGTCATGCGGATGCTCTCGTCCGTGCGGAGGAGTTCTATTTCTTCGCCGAGCGGGCTGTACAGACCGGAGCAGCCGAAGAACCGGATTCCGCCGCAGTCGCCGACGCTGTTGCAGTACAGAAAGTACACGGTGTTCTCCAGCGCCCGAGCGGGGAGCATCCGCCGGACGTAGTCGAAAGACGGCTCGGCCGAGGCGGCGGCGCAGATAATCAGGTCTGCGCCGTTGCGGGCATAGTAGCGGGAGATCTCCGGGAAGAAGAGGTCGTAGCAGACTTCGAGACCGATCTTCAGGCCGCGAAACTCCACCATCACCGGCCGCAGGCCGGGGGTATATTGCTCAGTGTAAATGCCGAAGTTCGCGGGATAGAGCTTGTCATAACGGATCGTCCTGGTGCCTGTTATGAACAGTAGCGCGTCGGCAGTGCCGTGCTTGGCCGGCATCGGCGCGCCCAAGACCACGGCTGCATCCCGCTCGTTGCAGATCAGGCGCAGACGGTCGAGTGCGACAGCTATGTCCTCGCTGTACTCTGCGTCGGCGCTGTAGCCGGTCAGCGAGAGCTCTGGGAAGACGTAGAGGTCCGCCCGGTTCTGGAGGACGATACCTTCGATGCTAGAGAGGTTCAGTCCCGTGCTCCCTGATATGACGAGCTGACAGATCGCGATCCTGATTCCCACGCTGCGGGCTATGTCTGCGGGCCTAATAAACTTCACTCGAAAACTCGGTCTAGCGTGGCATCTGGATATGTGCTGGCTAAGTTCTTTTCGGGTTTTCTGCGCGAAAGTATTATTAAGAACTTAGTAATCAGGTGGCATAAGCTCCTGTAGTGTAGCGGCCAATCATGAGGCCCTCTCGAGGCCTCGACATGGGTCCAAATCCCATCGGGAGCACCATTTCTTCTTTAAAATCATTGTGATAGTGTCTCTTTAAGTGTCTCTATCGATTTCGTAATTGCGGGTTTTTCACTGATATCAGGTAGATTCGTCCAAACTTCCTTAATTCACGACCTTTTTCACATCAAAAGTACATCGAGTAAGCGTCATTGCGTTGCTTTGGGATTGGCACCGAGCCAGGTGAAAAATCGCAGTTAGTAGCATCAACTGTTAAAACATTTCTAGATGCTATGGTATTACAGCGATGCTTTCAAGGTTATATCATATAGTTCGTTTTAAATTGGCGATTTCAGAGGGATTCTCTTAAAGACAAGTCATCTTGTCCTCGCTAGTTATGATCTCGGTTGGACAAAGTGATACCAATCACAGTTGGGACAGTCGCGCTGATATGCATATACTCGGTTGATTTGGTCTTAGTTTGAAGCCATTGGTGGGCAATTTCAACAGTGTCGGTGTATTGGATACAGTTACGCCGATGGTTAGGCTGACTTTATCAAGATTTGGTGAGTGCAGGTGGAGGTAGATGTGAGTTACATCAACTGGAAGGTGCTGGTAGTCTGCGGTCTAGTTATCAGCCTCTGGTTGCTCTTCCATCGTCGACGGGGTGCCGCGCGAATTCTTTTATGATATGCCGACGATACAGCTATCATGAATAGCACGCCTCTCCGTCAAGTCACGCGGGCGGACGCCGATGCGCTCGCAGCGTTCATCCGGGACACCGTGGAGGCCGCCCATGCCGCCGGCGCGGTCGTCGGAATCAGCGGCGGCGTCGACTCGGCGGTAGTGGCTAAGCTCTGCGCCGATGCGCTAGGCGGGGACCGGGTGCTGGCGATCTTCATGCCTACAGTTAGCACGTCAGCGGACGACTACCGTCTCACCAAGCAGCTCTGTAAGCAGTGGGGAATCCGCTATGCCGTGGTCAGCATCCAGCCGGCCGTCGATGCATTCTCCGGCATGCTGCTCACCGGCAAGGAGGCGCCACTGGAGAAGGGCAACATCGCGGCCCGCTGCCGGATGATCGTCCTCTACGACAAGGCGAAGAAGGAGAACTATCTGGTCATCGGGACCACGAACCGTAGCGAGCTCCTCATGGGCTACATGACGAAGTTCGGCGACGGGGCGGAGGACGCTATGCCGATGGCCGGCCTGTACAAGACCCAGGTCTGGCAGTTAGCGAAGCTTGTCGATGTGCCGCAGGAGGTCATTGACAAGGTGCCGACAGCCGGTCTGTGGGAAGGGCAGACGGATGAGGAGGAGATGGGCATAACCTATCACGCGCTCGACCTTGCCCTCGCCGCGCTGGAAGTCGGGGCAGATGATGCCGCGGCAGCTACTGCTGCAGGGGTTGCGCCGGCGAAGGTCGTCGAAGTGCGGCGGCAGGTGCGGCAGTCCAGGCACAAACGCCAGCTGGCTGCAATGCCGGTCGGGCTCACTGAACTCTGAATCGCCGTATGCGGTCTGATTGATGTAACTATCACTGCCGGCCGACGAAAAGACAACAAGGCCGTCAGCATGCATTGTGGACTCGTCAGATTGTACTCAGATAATCCGGCCTACCGATCAAAAGGCAATGGACGACTGCAATCGTCAAGCATTACAATTAATCGAATCGACGGTGAGTTGATATTTTTCTTAATTGTTTTTGAAAGCAATCGGACCCTGACCGCACACTTCCTAACTGATCGTAATGGCAATGCGGGGTTCATCATCTCGGATGCGGTGGACAGGTTCTCACCAGCGGTGCTCGCTGTTGCCTGTTTTACGTAACACGGACTCGATTGCCGCTGGTGCAATGGTAGTCCTGTGATGCAGTCGACTGTTGTGCTCATGTCAGTTTTTCGGGACAGATACTGCGGAACTTGTCGTTTCGAACGACCGATCTCTTTTCGTTTTTCTATTTTCAGTCTGTGCGGCCCAGCAGTTGCGCCGCTTCATCTGCCATGATCTCAGCAAGTAACGGATCCGAGCCGATGGCCGGGGCGTAGACTAGCGGGACTGCCCGGCCGTTCCGGACCACTGTGCCGTGAGTCTTTCCTGCCGGTAGTCCGAGTTTGGCGGGGATCTCTTCCTTGAGATGGAGGCCAGAGGCAATGAACAGGGGCAATACGGTGATCTGCGGGACTCCGGCCTTCACTAGTTTTTCGAGAGCCTCCTCGATCGAGGGGTCACAGTACTCGTTGTAGCCGATTTCCGTATGGGAGTAGCCGGCGGCGCGGAGCCGGCCGGCGACTTCCTCGGTGACTGCCGCATTCTCCCGGGCGACAGAGCCGTGGCCGATGATCAGCAGACCTGAGGCCGAGGTGGCGCCGGCCTCAGCCGCCCGTTTCTGCATAATCTCAGCAACCCGTGGGTCGGACCCGACGGCCCGGCCGAAGCGGAAGTCGATCGGCCGACCGCCTACCTGCACCGTACCGTCTCCGTACTGTGGCAACCCTAATTTGGCAGGAAGGTGCTCACGGGTGATTACGCCGTCGGCGATGAAGAAGGGGATGACTGCCGTTTCTTCTGCTCCGTCGGCGGCCAGATGCCGAACGGCTGTAGGGATGTCGGGCTGGTTGACGCGGTCGTACGCGGTGTAGGCCGGAGTCTTCTGCAGCTGGCGCAAACGGGTTGCCTGGGCTTCGAGGGTCTGGGATGCATATGGAAGACTGGAGCCGTAACCGATGACGAGGATCGCTTTCATTGAACAAGCATCGTGGACTGACGTAATATATTTTGGCACAATAATCCAACTAATCATAAATGCATTTACACACATCTCCGTGGAAGATCGGTGAATGCAGGAGTACGGCAAGTATTTTATTTGGCATAATAATCCAGCCATTAACATCGCTGCCGGCTGGGCCGGTCAGCGGGCAGGCACATCTCATGGCGGTCATCAACGGAGAACAGGGATTCGTTTATGTGAGCGGCAAGCGGTTGCGGCGGGGTTATACCACTGGCTCCTGCGCCGCGGCGGCGGCCAAGGCGGCCGCAGAGGTCCTGCTCTCAGGCCGGCCAGTCGTACAGGTGGACCTGCTGACTCCGCGGGGGATCATGCTGCATCTGCCGATCGAGACATTGGCTCAGAGTGATACCAGCGTCACCTGCGCCGTCCGCAAGGATGGCGGGGACGATCCGGACGACACGACCGGTCTGCAGATCTGC
>Ga0070399_1004768_pt1 | contig 10977 bp, 7 predicted proteins | sample BioMet4_FD_61217 | JGI IMG/M metagenome (GOLD analysis project Ga0070399, IMG submission 61217) | Microbial communities from bioreactor (seeded with sewage sludge) at LBNL, California, USA - Biofuel metagenome 4 (version 1) | ecosystem: Engineered > Bioreactor > Anaerobic > Unclassified ... | reverse complement strand
GCGAGCGCGAACAGTCCCGCCATCAGCAGATAAATGCTGCGCCAGCCGTAGGAGCCTATCATATTGACGCCTATCAGCGCCGCGCAGATACCGCCAATACCGCCGGTCGACAGCAGCAGCGACTGCGCGAAAGGACGTTTCTCGACGGGATAATTGAGCGCCACGCTTTTAGCCGACGAGGACGGATAGCCAGCGTCGGACACGCCCATGAAAAAACGCACCGACAAAAACAGCGGGAACGCGCCCGCGAGCCCGAACAGAAGCGTAAAGACGATACAGCCGCTGAGCGATATTATCAGCACCGGCTTGTATCCTACCCTGTCGGCAAGATAACCAAGCGGGATCTGCATCAGCGAATAGCCGAGGAAGAAAAGGCTGACGATAAGTCCGGTCTCGGTAGAATTAAGGTGATATGCCGAGGCAATGGGGATAAGCGCCGTGCCGATGACGGTCTTATCCATATAGATTATCGTGTAACCGAGCATCAGGAACGCGGTTATCGCGTTCGGGCTGAGCCTGCGCTCTCTCATTATCTCACTCCCGTTCGGCCGCGCCGCAGCTGTACGGACGCGGTATATTTTAATTCATTATATAATATATTTTGACGCGATTAAAGCGTCAGCACCGGCAAAAATGAAATAATCGGCGCCGCTGCAACTCGGACGGCGGCAAAGGCCAGAATTACGGCGAGGATGACGAAAAAGTTGACAGCGCCGAGAAATCGCAATATAGTTAAGGTAAATTCAGAAAGGGTGATGACCGTGACAGGTTGGATTATCCTTATAGCCGTTCTTGCCGCCGCGGCGGCGCTTGCGGCGACAGTATGCATACGCGCCGCGCGTTTCAGACCGAGAGAAGATAAGCCTGCCGCGCCGTCGTATTCTCCGGCGCCGCTCGCTCCCGCCGTTGCCCGTTTCTCCGAGATGCTCAAAAGGCCGACCGTCAGCGCGCGCGACGAGGAATCCGTCGACCGCAAACCTTTCGAGGACTTTATCGCGCTGCTGCCGGAACTTTATCCGAAAACGCATATGACGCTTACGCGCGAGAGAGTGGCGGGTTATTCGCTGCTCTACCGCTGGCGCGGCAGATCCCCCGACGCGCCGGTCGTGCTGATGGCGCATTACGACGTCGTCCCCGCGCCCGCGGAGGGCTGGACGAATCCGCCGTTTTCGGGGCTCGTGAAGGACGGGTGCGTCTGGGGACGCGGCAGCATAGACACGAAAGTCACCGTCGCCGGGATCTTTGAAGCGGTCGAGCGGCTCGTCGGCGAGGGATTCGTCCCGGAGCACGACGTTTATCTGTCCTTCGGAGCCGATGAAGAGATAGGCGGAGTAAAGGGTACGCCGTCAATAGTGGCGCTTCTTAAGGAACGCGGAATAAAGCCGCTCGCCGTGCTCGACGAAGGCGGAGCCGTAGTGCGCGGAGCGTTCCCCGGCGTCAAAGAACCGATAGCCGTCATAGGCACCGCCGAAAAGGGACGCACAGACCTCGAGCTCACGGTGCGCGCGCCGGGCGGACATTCGTCGTCGCCATCGGGCGACGATCCCGCGGCAAGGCTCGCGCGCGCGATAATCAGGCTCGACAAGAAGCCGTTCCGCGCCCATTTCACGAAAACGAATCTCGAGATGTTCGACATTCTCGGCAGACACACGCCTTTCGGGCTCAGGGCGGTCTTCTCGAATCTCTGGCTTTTTAAGCCGCTGCTGCTGCGGATGTTCGTTAAAAACGGCGGCGAGACGGCGGCAATGTGCCGCACTACCTTCGCCGTGACGATGCTCGAAGCCAGCCGCAGCGCGAATATACTGCCGAACACCGTGCGCGCCGTCGCAAATATCCGCAACTCCGTAGGCGAGAGCGTAGGATACGACGTTGGGAGAGTAAAACGCGTGATAAACGACGACCGCGTCGAAGTGAAGACGATATTTTCCGCCGAGCCGTCGCCCGTCTCCGATACCTCCGGCGCAGGCTACGAGCTGGTGCGCTCGACCGTCGCCGAGACATACCCCGACGCGATAGTCACGCCCTACATAATGCTCGCGCAGAGCGATTCGCGCCACTATGCGCCGATATGCCGCGACGTTTTCCGTTTCACGCCGCTCGAACTCAGCCGCGAGGAACGCGAGAGCATGCATAATCTGAACGAGCACCTGCCGACGGAGAAATTCGGCAAATGCATCGAATTCTATGTAAGACTTATCGGCAAGCTGTGAGAAACGTTCGCTGCCGTTACGAATAAGTAAACAGACTAAAGATCGGATAAGCCGGAAGGATATTTCCGGCGGCGGCCGAGTATCTGCGTGCGCAGGATACGGGCGCCGGACAGCGTCCGCCGAGCGCGGCGCGAACAGGCCTTCCCCGCCGCATATTGTGTGTCCTTATATATAAAAAAGGCTGCCGCGAGTTGTCCGCGGCAGCCTTTTCGCATAACCTGACCCGGCGGCAAAAGCTCGTTCGCAGGCGCTGCGCTCAAACAGAGCATTCGTCTGCGGCCGGGACGGCACAATGTTTTGTTATTCAGTTTTACTGCGGGTCTCCGGCTTGCCGCCGGCGGATCCCGCTGCGCTGCGGACTTCAGCCCTGAAATGACGGCGGTATCTCCGCAAATTTCGCGTCCTTGTTCTCGTCGATTGTACGCTGCATGAACCACTTGTTCGTGAAGAGCACGACCTGCCGCTGATAGCGGTCCTCGAGAATGAGCGCGTCGCCGGTAAATCCGAGTGTCTCGCCGGTGAATTTTGCCGGAGTGACCCAGCGCGCATAGTTGTACGGCAGGTTCTCGATAAGGATATCGACGCCGTATTCGTTCTTCAGTCTGTACTCGAGCACCTCGAACTGCAGTACGCCGACGACGCCGACGACCAGCGATTCGTAAGCCGTGTCCGGACGCTTGAAGAGCTGTATCGCACCCTCCTGAGCTATCTGCTCGACGCCCTTCAGGAACTGTTTGCGCTTCATCGCGTCCTTTATCGATACCCGGGCGAAGTGCTCGGGCGGAAACATCGGTATGCCTTCGAAATTGAAAGGCTGCTTCGGCGAACAGAGAGTGTCGCCGATACTGAATATCCCGGGGTCGAATACGCCGATTATATCGCCGGCATAGGCTTCCTCGACGATGCTGCGGTCCTGCGCAAGAAACTGCTGCGGCTGCGCGAGCTTTATAAGCTTGCCGGTGCGGGTCTGGAGAACGCTCATGTCCTTCTCGAAACGGCCGGAGCAGATGCGTATGAACGCGATGCGGTCGCGGTGAGCGGGATTCATGTTCGCCTGTATTTTGAAAACAAAGCCCGAGAAATCCTCGGATTCGGCGGGAATAACGCCCTGGTCGGAGGAGCGCGAAGCGGGCGACGGCGCGTACTCGAGAAAGTCCTCGAGGAACGGCTGTACGCCGAAATTGGTCATCGCGCTGCCGAAATAAAGCGGGGTAAGCTCGCCGTCGCGCACGCGCGCGATGTCGAACTCGTCGCCCGCGGCGTCAAGCAGCTCGATGTCGTCGCAGAGCTGAGAGAACAGCACCTCGCCGAGCAGCTCGCGGAACTTCGGGTCGTCGGCCTTGCCGGATATATAGTCCGACGCGCTGTGTCCGTGACCTTCGCTCGAGAACAGCTCTATCTGTCTGAGCTTCCTGTTGTAGACGCCCCTGAAGTCGCTGCCGTTGCCGATAGGCCAGTTCATCGGACAGGACTTTATGCCGAGCGTCTGCTCTATCTCCTGCATGAGGTCGAAAGGATTTTTGCAGAAGCGATCCATTTTATTGACGAAAGTAAATATCGGTATCCCGCGCATGCGGCAGACATGGAAAAGCTTTACCGTCTGCGCCTCTACGCCCTTGGCCCCGTCTATGAGCATGACGGCGCTGTCCGCGGCGACAAGAGTCCGGTAAGTGTCCTCACTGAAATCCTGATGTCCGGGGGTGTCGAGAATATTGATGTGGTAACCGTCGTAGTCGAACTCCATGACGCTCGAGGTAACCGAGATTCCTCTCTGTTTCTCGATCTCCATCCAGTCGGATACGGCGTATTTGTGAGCCTTGCGGCCTTTGACCGCGCCGGCGAGTCTTATCGCCCCGCCGTAAAGCAGCAGCTTCTCGGTCAGGGTCGTTTTGCCGGCGTCGGGGTGGGAAATTATCGCGAAAGTCCGCCTCTTGCGGATGCTCGCGGCGAGCGAGTCTGTTTCGGGCACAAAGCATCAACCTTTTGAAAAATAATTCGGTATCGCGTACGGCGCTGCGCCGCGGCAGCCAACGGTTCCGGGCAAAAAAGCGCCATATCACATTATAACGTTTTCGCGTCGTTTTAGCCATAGGCGCGGCGAAAAAATACAAAATTATCCGCGACTGCGGAAAAGCTCAGCACGCATAAAACCGGCGCGGCAGAGGCTCGGAAGTTTCGCGGGGAGCGACGCAAAACAGCGCGGCTCGCTGCGCCGGCTCATATTGCTTTGCGCGGCCGGCGGACGCCCGGCACACAACTTTCTATGAAGGCACGCCCGCATATGCGGCCGCGCGAAATTTGCCGCCGTCCGCCGGGAGAGTCCCGTATACCGCGAAAACCGTCGACTGATACGCGCTTGCGCGCCCTGGCAAAATGGACTATAATATGTTGTACGATTATAAACAAGCATGATAAATTTTACTTTTTCGGAAGAAAAAGTCGCTTGCGGCGGCGGGAGTTTCGTTATACAATGATATCCGCCGCGTGGGAGGATATATGGCACGGGAGGAAGAGCGCGCCGCGGCCCAGAACAAAAAGGCGTGGCACGATTATTTCGTTGAAGAGGCGTACGAGGCCGGGATAGAACTGTGCGGCACGGAGGTCAAATCCGTACGCATGGGCAGGGTCAATCTCAAGGACGCGTGGTGCGATATCGAGGACGGCGAACTGTACGTCAAGGGTATGCACATCAGCCCTTACGAGCAGGGCAACATTTTCAACCGCGACCCGCTGCGCGAGCGGCGGCTTTTGATGCATAAGCGCGAGATAATGAAGCTGTACGGGCAGGTCAAGCAGGAAGGCCTTACGCTCGTGCCGCTAAAGGTATATTTTAAGGGCCCGCGGGTAAAGGTCGAGGTCGGATTGTGCCGCGGCAAAAAGCTGTACGACAAGCGGGCGGATATGGCCAAGAGAAGCGCCGCGCGCGAAATGGACAGAGCACTGAAACAGCGTGATCGCTGATAATCGGAAATATAAGGAGATACACCGATGACCTATGAAGTCATAAAATTACGAGAATTGTTTCCCGCGCTGAATACGAAACCGCTCGATGAGCTCAAGGCCGAACGCGACAAGGCGCGCGACCCCAAGAATCCGCTCGGCTGGCCCGAATACCGCGAGCCTACGCTGACGGCGTATGTGCCGGATGTGTCCCCCGAGGTCGAGCCCGAGCGCCGCAGAGCGTCAGTTCTCATCTGCCCCGGCGGCGGATATCATTTCGTCTCCTTCCGCGAAGCGGAGCCGGTCGCGGTAAGATTCCTTTCGCGCGGATTCAACGTATTCGTACTCGACTATGAGGTGGCACCGGTAAGATATCCCGTAGCGCTGCTCGAAGCCGCCGCTGCGATGAACGTTATCCGTTCGCGTGCCGCGCATTTCCACGCCGACCCGGACAAAATCGCGATAGGCGGTTTTTCTGCGGGCGGACATCTTGCCGCGAGCCTTTCGGTCTTCTGGCAGGAAAAATTCATCTCCGACGCGCTCGGGGTCCCGAGCGATTCATTCAAGCCGAATGCGCTTATTCTCGGGTATCCGGTCATCACTTCCGGACCTTTCGCGCATCGCAATTCGTTTATTAATCTTCTCGGCGCGGACGCGCCTGAGGAGCTCGTCGGGCGTATGTCGCTCGAGAATCAAGTGAATCCGCAGGTGCCGCCGACGTTTATGTGGCATACTTTTTCCGACGAAGCGGTGCCGGTGGAGAATTCGCTGATGTTCGCCAAAGCGCTGCGTGAGAACAACGTGCCGTTTGAAATGCACATTTTCCCGCAGGGCGCGCACGGCCTGTCGCTGTGCAACGATCAGAGCACGATGAAACCCGCGCTGATAAATCCCCACTGCGAAGGTTGGCCGGAGCTGTGCGAAAAATGGCTGCAGTTTGTTTTCGGATAATTCCGCTGTGCGCGCTGAGCGCGCCGCGCGATTATATATTTTGAACATGGGGGCGTAATGGTTTCGACGGGGATAATGAAGCATGGTAAGCGAGTAGCGGTGCGGGACCGCTTAAAACCTCCGCAAAAGCATTAAATGCGAACAACAATTCCAACAACGTCATCAACGTTAACTTCAACAGAAACGAAATGGCGCTTGCTGCCTAATTAACTGGCAGCCGTCCTGCTCCTGAGTACCGCGGCAGGGGTTAGGGCGTAACTTAGCGGTGAACGTGAACGCGCTTACGCCTTTGGGCGCGTCATGACTTAAAAGGCTACCGAACCGCACAGCGCGCCGCCGCGCGGCGCGGTGAGGAAATCTAAATCGACGGATGCACTCGGAGAAAGCCATGTGAATTTGTCTTCGGACAGGAGTTCAATTCTCCTCGCCTCCACCAAACATTGACCGAAGCATTGATACAGTGCTTCGGTCAATTCTTTTATTATTCGTATCAAGAAAGCCTGCAGTAGAAGGAGTTTGCCCCATAGGGGTATGCAAAATCCTTTGTACTGCAGGCTTTTTCTGCGTTCTGGGGTTTCTCCGGCACTGCCGACGAAAGAGACAATTTGAATACCCATTGAGGAAAAATAAAATAGTTCTATGAAAAATAACAGGGTTCAAGGAAAATAACGGGGTTCAAACAGCCTCTCATACTATGATGGCTTGACTCCTACCTTGTGGGATGGTTAAAAACGACCATTATCAAATATCAGAAAATAACATAAAATACTTGAAAACTTACGAAAAAAGCGATATAATAGAATCTGGTAACGTCAACTTATTGTGATTTGAGGTAAGAGAATGGACATTTCAATAGATAATTACATTAGCATAGATGAGGCGGCTGAATTTCTCGGGATAAAACCAGTCACCCTTAGGAAATGGATACGTGAAGAAAAAGATATTCCCGCCCATAAGATAGGTAAACTATGGAAGTTCAAGAAATCAGAACTCGACACTTGGGTGAAAAGCGGTAAGTCCGCAATTTGAATGTCAGAAACAGAAATGGAGAACAAGTTAATGAACGGACTTTCATTGTTCGCAAACGTCGGCATTGCCGAAACATACTTAAAGAAGGAAGGCGTCGATATTGCAGTGGCAAACGAACTTCTTCCTGAAAGAGCTCGGTTTTATCGGGATTTATATCCGACATGTAATATGATTTGTGGGGACATTACGGATTCATCCGTTTATAATAAGGTTATTGCTGCTGCAAAAGAAGCAAATGTAGAATTTATCATTGCAACCCCTCCTTGCCAGGGAATGAGCATTGCTGGGAAAAGCGACCCTGAGGACTCTAGGAACTTTCTAGTTACATATGCCGCTGATGCAATAAGAGATTTGCAGCCCCAATATGTCTTTATGGAAAACGTGTTCATGCAGTTTCAGACTTATATTGTTTACAATAACGAAAGACTGTTGATTCCAGATTTTATTGACAAGTTGTTTGGAAACGAGTATTTCATTGAGAAACAGGTTATTGACACAAAGTATTTTGGCGTTCCGCAGCAAAGAAAAAGGGCAATTATGCTTTTGTCAAGAAAAAGCACTAATAATCATTGGTTCTTCCCAAATAAAGATTCACACATTATCACTTTAGAAGAAGCAATTGGTGATTTGCCCTCACTCGACCCTCTTGTCAAGGAAAAGGATCATCGATATGTGTTCCCGCATTATGGAGAAAAATTAAAAAGAGGATTGGCTGTTTCAAAATGGCATTTCCCAAAGGATCATGTTTGGAGAAATGTTGAAGTTATGATGCACACTCCAACTGGTTGTAGCGCAAGGCAAAATCCTGTCTATTACCCAAAGAAAAAGGATGGGACCATGGTCGGAGGAGCGCCAAGAACATATATGCGAATGGATTGGGACAAACCCGCGCCAACGATAACTAGTTACAATCATACAATTTCTTCATTTCAAAATGTTCATCCAGGAAGGCTTGATAGAGAAACTGGCTTGTATTCCGACGCAAGAGTATTAACAATATTTGAAATGATGCGGGTTATGAGCCTTCCAGACAATTGGAATATCCCCGACTGGGCATCAACGCAGTTAATACGGACGGTCATCGGAGAGGGCGTTCCACCAGAGGCTGTAAGAAGAATTGTGGCCGAATTAAAGTTAACGAGGTAATTATATGCGGGCATTATCATTGTTTGCCAATGTTGGAATAGCTGAAACCTATCTGTCCGAGATTGGATTGGATGTTGTTGTTGCAAACGAATTAGAGGAAAAGAGAGCGAAATTCTATACTCATCTCTATCCGAATTGTGAAATGGTATGTGGAGACATTACCCAAAGAAATATCTTTGATAGTATCATTGCAAAAAGCAAACTAGCAGGTGTTGATTTTATCCTTGCCACGCCTCCATGCCAAGGAATGAGCATAGCAGGACATAACAGTCCTCACGATGAAAGAAATAGCCTAATTAAGTACGCCATCGATGCAATTATTGAACTCATGCCCAAATACGTGTTCATGGAAAATGTGCCAATGCAGATGGTCACTCCAATTGACTACATGGGACAAGAGATGGTCATTCCAGAGTACATAGAGAAACGGTTGGGCGGATTTTACTCGTTCAATGAAGAAAAAATTATCAATTCCATGTATTATGGAGTTCCTCAAATGAGGCGTCGCGCCGTGTATCTGCTCGTTCGTAAAGACATCGATTATCATTGGGAGTTTCCAACGCCGGAAACCAGCCTCGTTACACTCGACAAAGCATTTAAAGGTATCCCCGATTTGTGGCCTGGTATTCAGGAAAAGGAGTATCGTGGACAATTACCGGAGAACTCTGCTGAAGCACTTTCATTTCACAAGTGGCATAAGCCACCTATACATGTTTGGAGAAATATCGAATGTATGCTCCACACGCCAGCTGGCAACACCGCTTTTGATAATTCATTCTACTATCCAAAGAAGAAGAACGGTGAAAAAGTCAAAGGCTATGACACAACCTATCATCGGCTGTTTTGGGACAAACCAGCTGCGACAATCACACGGTGGAACGGGATTATGGGTTCTCAAAACAATGTTCATCCGGGACGGGAATGGAAGAAAGACAAAAATGGAGACATGATGTATACGAACCCTAGAGTGCTTACAATCTACGAGTTAATGGTCGTGTCGTCACTTCCATCTAACTGGGACATTCCAGACTGGGCCGACAATCAGCTTATCAGATTTGTTATAGGAGAAGGCATTCCACCACTTATGGTTAAAAAAATAATTGAACCCGTTATGGTGTTTGAAAGGAGAAAATAACATGGCTGGAAATCAAGATAAAATTCAATTACCGACCAATTCCACAGACATTTCCACACTGGTTCGATATCTGAAAAAAATCAAGGAAAATGAGCCGCTCAACAACAATACGGCACAAGTAGTTTTCCAAGCCGTTAAAACCTCAGGAAGACGCAGAAAAGCAAGCGGAAAAAGAGACACCCATACAGCCGGAACTTTAAGCACTTATGGACTTATCGAGTATCTGCCGGGTAAAAGTAAGAACTTCGTGGTTTCCGACCTGGGGTGTGAGTTGATTGAGATGTATGATGATACTGGTTCCCCTCTGGTGTCCGAGGAAAAGCAGACGGTCATGTTACTCAAGGTCTTTTCGGCATGGCACGAAACAAAGAAAGACCGTGATATACATCCGGGGTTGATTATCCTTAAACTACTCTGCGATAAGGACTTGGGCTACTATATTACGGAGCACGACATTGCATTCTTTACTAGTAATCCCGACTTCAAATCAGATGATCAGTATGATGAAATCAAGAAATACATTCTTGATTTCAGAAACAACCATGATGGAATTTTTGGACAAACTAAAAGACCGTGTAAGGCAGATATTTTTATGCCGACATTTGTAACTAATTGGCATATCTTTAACAAAGACATCATTTATAACGTAGATCGTGATCCTAGCAATCCCGGTAGATTCTTGTTCTCCGAGAAAGATGCTGTTACTGATGACATTCCCGAAGAATCTGATGATACCGAGACAGGTGACACCGATGTTGAAACGGTAGAAAGCACAGATGCTGAGATGTTATCTTCCGGAGGTCAAGAGGATGTTTCCGAAGAGGAAGAAGCCGAAGAGGATTCGACCGATGATAACGGAAGCAATCTCGGAGCGGATATTACAGACGAGAATCTTTATAGAACCTTAACGCATTATGTGCTGACTAAAGAAGCTGAGATATACTGTGGAGTCGAATTCGGCTACAGTTTTCCTGTTGAACAGACGGTATACTTCGGAGCCCCTGGAACTGGAAAGTCATTTAAGATTGATAGCCGTATGAAAAGCGAAAAAGTCCCAGACATTTTGATGAGCCGTGTAATCTTCTACCCGGACTACACTTATGGCGACTTCGTTGGCTGTCTTCGACCTAAAAAGGAGTCCGGAAGCTCCTCCGTTGATTATAAGTTTATTCCAGGTCCATTGACAAAAGCGCTTAAAACTGCTTTTGAAAATCCAAAGAGCAAAATATATTTCATCATCGAAGAAATCAATAGAGGTAGCGCAGCAGCTGTATTTGGAGACCTATTTCAATTGTTAGATCGTGAAAAAGCTGGAAGATCTAAGTATAGCGTGAAAAATGAAGATATGTGCACAACTTTTACAGAAAGCGTCTTGCTAAAGCCATTTTTTGAAGAAGGAAATGTCTGGTTCCCAAGTAATTTCAACATTCTTTGTACTATGAACACTGCCGACCAGAATGTCTTTATATTGGATTCTGCATTCAAGCGGAGATTTCATATGGAATATATTCCTATTGATTTCGATGCGCTTAATAGGAAAGGGCTTGACGCATACAGCCAAGAAAC
>Ga0070399_1004764_pt1 | contig 10986 bp, 10 predicted proteins | sample BioMet4_FD_61217 | JGI IMG/M metagenome (GOLD analysis project Ga0070399, IMG submission 61217) | Microbial communities from bioreactor (seeded with sewage sludge) at LBNL, California, USA - Biofuel metagenome 4 (version 1) | ecosystem: Engineered > Bioreactor > Anaerobic > Unclassified ... | reverse complement strand
AGAGCTATTTGCCGGCTGGAACATATTACAGGGGGAACTGTTGTTTTAAACGGTGTGGATATTACAAATCTGAGCAATCGTGAAATGCGGCCTCATCGTAAAGAAGTACAGATGATTTTTCAGGATCCTTATGCATCTTTAAATCCTCGTATGTCTATTTTTAATATTGTGGCAGAGCCTTTAAAAATACATCATTTAGCTGATAATAAGGCAGCTATGACAGATACTGTCTTAAATCTTTTGCGCAAAGTAGGATTGGATTATTACCATGCCAATCGCTATCCCCATGAATTTTCCGGAGGGCAAAGACAGAGAATCGGGATTGCCAGGGCACTGGCTGTGGCTCCTAGCATGATTATTGCCGACGAGCCGGTTTCTGCTTTGGATGTTTCTATTCAGGCTCAGGTTCTTAATCTGTTAAACGAGCTAAAGCGGGACTTTAAACTAACCTATATTTTTATTGCCCATGATTTAAGCGTTGTAGAATATATCAGCGACAGAGTGGGGGTTATGTATTTAGGCAGTTTTGTGGAGGTGGGCAATAAGGACAAAATCTATAATGCGCCCCTGCATCCCTATACTAAGGCTTTGATGTCTGCTGTACCTATTCCTGATCCCAAGGCACAGCGCAAGAGAATAATTTTGCAGGGGAGTATTCCTTCTGCCATTAATCCGCCGGCCGGGTGCAAGTTCCATACCCGTTGTCAGCAGTGTATGGAAATTTGCAAAACAGTTCCCCCCAAGCGATATCAAGTGGGAGAAGATCATTATGTTTATTGTCATTTGTATGATGATAAAATCAAAGAACAGGAAATGCAGAAAACGAAATAAATATAATTGGACAAGGGATGAATAAAGTGAAAATTTTTATCAGTGCTGATATTGAAGGAGTAGCAGGTTTCGCTTTTCGAGAAGAAGGCCGCAAGGACCAGGAAATCTATAAGGCTATGGCAGCGGAAATGACCAAAGAAGTTGTCACGTCCTGTGAAGCTGCTCATGCCGCCGGTGTTAATGAGATTGTGGTCAAAGACGGGCACGGCAATGCCGGTAACATAGACCCAAGTCAAATGCCTGATTATGTAACTTTAATCAGGGGAAAAAGCGGTCACCCTTATAACATGATGTATGGAATTGATAAATCTTTTGATGGGGTTTTTTACATTGGGTATCATGCTTCCGCAGGAAATCCCGGCTTTTCTGTCAGTCATACTTCCACCGGCAACAGCCTTTACATTAAACTTAATGGAGAAGAACTAAGTGAATTTAAGCTGAACAGTTATACAGCCGGAGATAATGGGGTGCCGGTACTCTTTATTTCAGGTGATGCAGCAGTTTGTAAATTAGCAGGAGAAATGGTGCCGGCTATTACTGCCAACATTACTAAATCAGGAGTCGGAGGGGCTACTTATTGTGTGCCTCAAGGCAAAGTACTGGAGGGAATCCGTCAGGGTGTAACGAAAGCTTTGAAACAAGATAAGAAAAAATGTCTGATAAAAATGCCTAAGAGTTTTACTTACCAAGTAACGTTTAAAGATTGGCAGAGAGCATATACTATGTCTTTTTATCCGGGAATGAAGCAGCTTGATACTTTTACGGACCAGCTTGTTGTTAAAAAATGGCTGGATATTGTAACTGCCCACTGTTTTGTGGTTTATTAAAAATGAATAATACAACAATAACTGAGATTAGAGAATTTGTCAGCTTAGGTTTGGTGAGCCTTGATAAGGAAGACACCGATGATGCTAAGGATAATATCGTTTGGACGGCTTTGGCGCAAAAGGATTGGAATAAGGCCCTAGGCGCACTGCCGGCTGAAGAAATTAAGACTATAGAAAAAGCTATAGCCAGTTTGGGAACACTGCCCAAGCAATGTGCCAATGTGCCGGATACAATGCTGGACTTGGCCGGAGTTCGTTGTTTAGTAAGCGGCAACACCTTGATTTTTTATAAATACAATTCCTCTTACGATTTAGTAGATATCTTGCGAGTAGCAGTCAATCGTAGAGACTGGCTGCAAAGTTCAACGGGGGCTGTTTTGTTCAAGCAAAATTAAATAGCATACTTTTAGACCAAAAGGCTGAGAGAAAGGATAACGCGCTTCTCTCAGCTAATTTGGTAATTTATTGCCAAGAAGGCAATTTGTGATATATAATATGGATAACTATGTTAGAAAGAAAGGCTAAAAAATGTTATTTACAGATAAAGCAAAAATTTACGTGGAAGCAGGCGCCGGCGGCGACGGTGCTTCCAGTTTTCGCAGAGAAAAATTCATAGCTCACGGCGGTCCTGATGGGGGCAACGGCGGCAGAGGCGGCAGTGTTATTCTGGAAGCAGATAAGAATCTCAACACCTTAGTGGATTTCCGTTATAAACGGAAATTCGTGGCAAAAAAAGGTGTTAACGGCAGCGCCAAAAACTGTACCGGTGCCATGGCTGACGATGTTATCGTCAAAGTTCCTATGGGAACTTTGGTCAGGGATGATACCAGCAATGTGGTTTTGGCTGATTTAACCAAGGACGGAGAGCAGTTCGTTGTGGCTAAAGGGGGCCGTGGGGGCAAAGGCAATGCCTGTTATGTAACCTCTACCAAGCAAGGGGTAACCTTTGCAGAACGTGGGGAGCCGGGTATGGCTTTTTGGATTCGTCTGGAATTGAAATTACTGGCAGACGTAGGACTGGTTGGTTACCCCAGCGTAGGGAAGTCCAGCATTATTTCCCAGGTTTCTGCTGCCAGACCGGAAATTGCCGCTTATCACTTTACAACCTTGACACCTATTTTAGGTGTGGTGCGTATTGACAGCGACAGAAGCTTTGTTTTGGCAGATTTACCGGGCTTAATCGAAGGAGCCTCCAAAGGGGTAGGACTGGGCCATGATTTTCTCCGTCATATTGAGAGAACCAAGGTTATTATTCATGTTATAGATGCAGCAGGTATCGAAGGCCGTGACCCGGTGGAAGACTTTCAGAAAATCAACAAAGAATTAAAGTTGTATAGCGAAAAGCTGGCCAGACGACCTCAATTGGTAGTTGCCAACAAAATGGATTTGCCCGATGCTCAGACTAATTTTGCACGGTTAGAAGAGTATGTTACCAAAGAAGGCTATCCTATAATGAAGGCTTCTGCGGCTACAGGTGAAGGATTAAAAGCCGTGATGTTTAAAGCGTACGAAATGCTTCAAGAGAGTAAGAAGTTAGTGGAAGAGCCTATTGCAGAAGAGGGTGTTCCTCAAGAAGACCCGGATAAATTCGAAGTAGTAAAAGGCGTGGATACTGATTTCCAGGTGAAGGGTAAAAATATTGAGCGATTGGTTGCCATGACCAACTTTGACAATGACGAGGCCTTGTATCGCTTCCAGCTAATTTGGAAACGTTTGGGAATTGACCAGGCATTGAAGGAGCAGGGTATCAAAGAAGGACAGTCTGTCCGGATACTGGATATGGTGTTTGACTATAAAGAGCAACAATAAGGCGGTGGGCCATGAATAGGGATGAACTGCAGGGAGCAAAAAGAATAGTAGTAAAGGTGGGAACCAGTACTATTACTCATGAAGGCGGAAAAATAAACTTTGAAAAAATAGAAATTCTGGCCCGAGTTTTAACGGATTTAAACAACGCAGGCAAGGATATTGTTTTGGTTACATCAGGAGCAGGTGCAGTCGGCATAACCAGACTGGGACTGGCAGCTAAACCCAAGACTATTCCGGGCAAGCAGGCAGCTGCAGCTGTAGGCCAAGGTATTCTTATGCATTATTACGAGAATCTTTTCAGTGAATACGGACAGGTAGTTGCCCAGGTTCTGCTTACTAAGGTGGATGCTATTGATCGGCATCGTTATACCAATACCAGAAACACTTTTCAAGCCTTGTTTGACAAGAAGGTTATTCCCATTGTTAACGAAAATGATGTAGTAGCATTAGATGAATTAAAAATCGGCGACAATGATAATATGTCGGCATTGGTGGCAGGTATTGTGGACGCAGATTTAGTTATTATTTTATCTGATGTGGAGGGCCTATATACGGCCAATCCCCAAAAAGATAAAAATGCTAAATTAATTTCCGAAGTCACAGAAATTACTCCTGCCATGGAAGCTTCCGCCGGAGGCGCAGGCAGTGCCAATGCAACGGGAGGCATGCTGACCAAGCTTCAGGCTGCTAAGGCGGCCATGAGCAGCGGTATTCATCTAATTATTGCTTCCGGGGCAGACCCTAGAATTATTATGGAACTGCTGAAAGGCAAAAACCTGGGAACCTTATTTGTTTCCAAAGAAAACAGGCTTCAGTTCAGAAAACGCTGGTTGGCTTTTGGCGCCAGAATTTTAGGGACATTGACGGTAGATACAGGACTGGCCAAAGCACTTCGCAAAGAAGGGGGCTGCAGCATTTTGCCTGTAGGTATTGTTAAGGTAGAAGGGGAATTTGACAGCGGTGCTACTTTAAGCGTAGTAGATGAAAAGGGCAATGAACTGGCCAGAGGTCTCACTAATTACAACTCCGGTGATTTGCAGCAAATCAAAGGTGCTAAGACGACTGAAATAGAAGGTATTCTTGGTGTGAAGCATTTTGATGAAGCCATTCATAGAGACAATTTAGTTCTTCTTTAAGAGGGGGTAAGTATATGTATCAGACAGGTGAAGTAAGAAAACAGGCCGAGGAAGCTAAAAAAGCAGAAATAAAGTTAGCACAATTAAATTCCAAAGTAAAAAATAATATTCTCAACAAAATGGCAGATAGTCTTTTGTCAGGCATGGATACAATTTTGGAAGCTAATGCCCTGGATATGCAAAATGGCCGGGAAAAAGGCCTCAAAGCCTCTTTCTTGGACAGATTGCTGTTGACAGATGAAAGAATTAAGGCCATTGCCGAAGGTATGCGCAGTGTGACAGTATTAGCTGATCCTATAGGGGAGATAGTCAGCGGCCGGACTTTGCCCAATGGCTTAACTATTGCCAAGGTCAGGGTTCCATTAGGGGTTATAGGAATTATTTACGAAGCAAGACCCAATGTAACAGCTGATGCTATTGCCCTATGTATTAAAAGCGGCAATGCTGTGGTCCTTAAAGGGGGCAGCGAAGCAGTAAATTCCAATAAGATGATCAGTGATATTCTGGCACAGGCAGGAGAAAGGGCAGGGATGCCGTCAGGGGCTGTTCAGTTTATTAATATTACAGACAGAGCTTCCGTAGATGAATTAATTCATTTGGACGGGCTTATTGACGTAGTTATTCCCAGAGGAAGTGCAGGGCTGATTCATAATGTGGTAAAAAATGCCAGTGTGCCTGTTATTGAAACAGGTGCCGGTGTCTGCCATACTTATGTAGATGAGTATGCCAATGTAGATATGGCCGTGGAAATCGCTTATAATGCTAAAGTGAATAGGCCATCTACCTGCAATGCCATGGAAACCTTACTGGTGCACAAAAATATAGCAGATAAATTTATGCCTGCTATGCTGGCAAAATATAAAGAAGCAGGAGTTACTATTATCGGGGACGAAGCAACCAGGCAATATGCACCGGGAGCTCAGGCAGCTACTGAAGAGGACTGGGCTACAGAGTACAATGATTTGCGCTTAAGCGTGAAAATCGTAAGCAGCATGGACGAAGCCTTGGACCATATTCGCAAATTCAGCACAGGGCATTCAGAAGCCATTGTTACTGACAATTACGAAAATGCCAGGAAATTTCAGGCGCTGGTAGATGCGGCAGCTGTTTATGTTAATGCTTCTACCAGATTTACAGATGGGTTCGAATTCGGGTTTGGAGCGGAAATCGGTATCGCAACTCAGAAACTTCATGCCAGAGGGCCTATGGCCTTGCCGGAACTTACTACTTTTAAATACCTGATTAACGGCAACGGACAAATCAGAAAATAATAAGAAAAAAGTGGTAATTGTGTCTAAAAAACATAAATTTGCCACTTTTTTCTTGTATATTAAGGATGGATTAAAAGCGACGGGGAAAACTAAAAGCAGTAGGCCGGTTCAACCCAGGGATGGTGTTATGCCACCGGGGAAATGACCGGGGTTTAGTGTCTGCGGAGCTAGGAAAGTTAAAGAAAAGAGAGGGGTACCAACGTGAATTTTTTAAAGAAACATAAAATTTTGCTAATAGTGCTGGTGATTATTATTGCCGCAGGTTTCGGCGGTTATAAATATTACCAAAACAAAAAAGCGAAAGAGGCTGCGGCTTCTGTTAAGACTGCAGAAGTAACTAGAGGTGATATAGAGTCTACGGTTTCTGCCACAGGTGCATTAAGTGCCTTGGATAATGTAGATATCAGCTCTAAAATTACAGGACGTATCGTGGCAGTATATGTTAAGGAAAATGACCATGTGAAGGCAGGACAACTACTGGTTAAACTGGACGAAACTTCCTTGAAACAAACTGAACTGCAAAAGAAAGCTACCATGGAAGATGCGGGACTGACTCTGAACCGTGATGCTAAATTACGTGATCAGGGAGCTATTTCTCAACAGACCTATGATACTGCTACCATGAATTACAAAGTAGCTCAGGCTGCCTATGAGCAAGCTGTGTCCAACACTAATGATACTAATATTTATTCTCCTATAGCCGGTTATATTATCGGTAAACCTACTCCCGTAGGACAAACTATCAGTTCCGGTATTAGTACTCCCCAGGTTATTATGTCTGTGGCTAATCTGGATAAAATGCAGATTAAACTAATGGTTGATGAGTCCGATATCGGACAGATTCAAGTAGGTCAAAAGGTAGATTTTACAGTTGATGCCTATACAGACCGTACTTTTACAGGAGAAGTTACTTTGATTTCCCGCAGTGCTACCACAACCAACAATGTTAATTATTACACTTGTTATGTAGACGTAGATAATAGCGACGGAAAACTTCTGCCTACCATGACGGCCAGAGCTACTGTAGTTATAGGGGAAACAAAGAATGCATTAACAGTGCCTGTTAACTGTATTAGAACTAAAAACAAGAAAAAATATGTTCAGGTCTATGACAAAGAAACCGGTACAAGTAAAGACGTTGACGTTAAGGTAATCAGAACCGGAGACGAGCGCGCTGCTGTAACGGGTGATATTCAAGAAGGCCAGGAAGTCTTGGTTAAAGAAGTAAAGGTTAACACTAACAATAATAATAAGAGGATGGGCCCACCAATGTAAGATGAAAACCGGTTGAGCAAACAGACCGGAAAAGCAATAGGTGTGCCATGTTATGCAATAGCGAGGTAAGCAGCATGGAAGTAATTGAATTAAAAGATATTATGAAAACTTATATAATGGGCGATACGATTGTCAACGCTTTGGATCATGTCAGCGTCAAATTCCAAAAAGGTGTTTTCACGTCTATTGTAGGCCCCAGCGGCAGTGGTAAGTCCACGATGATGAATATTTTAGGTTGTTTGGATAGGCCAACTTCGGGACAATATTTCTTGGATGGCAAGGATGTTGCCCAATATACGGACGATGAATTTGCCGTTACCAGAAATCAAAAAATCGGCTTCGTATTTCAGAATTTCAACCTATTGTCCAGAATTTCTGCTTTGGAAAATGTAGCCATGCCCTTGATTTATGCCGGGGTAAGTTATAAAGACCGCTGTGAAAGGGCCAGACAGGCCTTGGAAGACGTTGGACTAGGAGCCAGAGTAGAACACAAACCTAATGAAATGAGCGGTGGTCAGAGACAGAGAGTGGCTATTGCCAGAGCTTTGATTAATAATCCTGCTATCATTATGGCTGATGAACCTACGGGCAACCTGGATACTAAGTCAACTTTGGAAATTATCGACATTTTTAAGAAACTTAATGAAAGTGGTAAAACCGTAATTATGGTTACCCATGAACCGGATTTGGCTAATATGACCCAGCGCATAGTAACTATGCGTGATGGCAGGATAACAGATGACCAGTGGGGAGGCAAGGTAGATGTTTCGTGAATGCGTAAAAATGGCTGTAGAAGGCATGCTGGCCAGCAAACTCAGAACATTTCTCACTATGCTGGGCATTATCATTGGTATCGGCGCAGTTATTGCTATGGTATCCTTGGGATTTGGCATGCAGGAACAAGTAAAAAAGAATATTTCCAGTATGGGCAGTAATCTGCTTATTGTCATGAGCGGCGGCCGTACTGCTTCCGGTCAGAGAATCGCCAGCGGCAGCGGTGCTAAACTGACCTATGACGATGCTAAAGCTATTGAAAAAAAGGTAGAAGGCATTAAGTACGTAGCTCCCGGGGTGCAGCAAAGCTATCAGATTGTAGAAGGCAATCAAAACTGGACCACTCAGGTTCAGGGATCTACACCCAACATTATTGATATTCGGGATTACAAAATAGAAGATGGCCGGATGTTTACCACTAAAGATATGAATAGCAGGGCCAGAGTATGTGTTATTGGCCAGACGATAGTGGATAATTTGTTTCCTGAAGGTAATCCTGTAGGTAAAATTATCCGTATTAACAAGGCACCTTTTAAAGTTATCGGAACTTTGTCTTCTAAAGGACAATCTTCCATGGGCCAGGATCAGGACGATTTAATCTATATTCCCCTGACTACGGCTATGCAGAGAATGATGGGTATTACTTATGTGCGTAATATTACCATTCAAGCTGATAATGAGAACACTATTAACCAGGCTCAGGCTGATATTGAGGAACTGTTGCGTCAAAGACATAAAATCAGAGAAGGAATGGACGATGATTTTACCGTTCGTAACTTAGCGGCTTTGATTGAAACAGTTCAGGAAACTACCGGCAATATTACTATTTTGTTGGCGATTATTGCAGCCATCAGTTTACTGGTAGGCGGTATCGGCATCATGAACATTATGCTGGTGTCCGTAACGGAAAGAACCAGGGAAATTGGTATTAGAAAAGCTCTGGGTGCTACTTATAACAATATTTTGCTCCAGTTTTTGATAGAAGCCATGGTTATAGGTGTTTCCGGCGGTGTTATTGGAACAATTTTCGGCGTTATTACAGCACAGATTATAGCTCATATTGTAGGCTGGGAAGCAATTATTTCGGTGGCGGCCATTGTTATTGCTGTAGTGTTCTCCGTAGGTATTGGCCTGTTCTTCGGCATTTATCCGGCCAAGAAGGCTGCTCTCCTGGATCCTATTGATGCTTTGCGCTATGAGTAAAAGTACTTGGCAGCAGAAATGGCGTGGACTAAAGGATTACTGCCATAAGCCTAAAACAATATTTGACTTCAAGGATAGGCTAAAAGCACTAATTTTGTTATTAATTTTGACTTTTCTTCTTAGTAAGCTTGTACAATATCTCACAAATTGATATAATACAGGGACGACAGATTTTCAATAGGAGAGACCATGAAGCGTAAAAAGATTGGGGTCATGGGAGGAACATTTGATCCTATTCATAATGGCCATCTAGCTATAGCAGGTCTTGTGAAAGAAAAATTGGCTTTGGATGAAGTAGTATTCATTCCGGATAACATTCCCCCTCATAAGTTGGCACAACACTGGTCACCGGCTCAAGACAGATATAAAATGACAGAGCTGGGGATTCAGGGAAAGGCGGGTTTTGTTATTTCCGATTTGGAGCTGAAACGTGCGGGTATATCCTATACTTATGATACTTTAAAGTATCTAAGAGACAGCTATGGAGACGAGGATGATTTTTACTTTATTGTGGGAGCAGATTCTCTTGTGCAGCTTCATACCTGGCATAAAGCCAAAGAATTGATTAAACTATGTACATTTGTAGCGGTAACCAGACCGGGTTTTGCTTCAGATATGGCAGATACTTTGGAGGATTTCAAAAAACAAGGCATTGAAAATGTGGTAATGGTGGAAACACCGGAATTTCCGGTTTCTTCTACTCAGATTCGAAATCTTGTCCGAGCGGGCAAACCAATTGCAGAGTTAGTGCCTAAGGCAGTAGCGGAGTATATTAGACAGACAGACCTCTACCGCCGGTAGAGGTCTTTTGTGTTTTACTAGGAGGGGAACAAATGGAGTTTGCGGAAAGAAAAGCATTGCTTAAAGCATCTTTGCCTACCAAGCGATATGAGCACAGCATTGCTGTTTATAAGACAGCCAAGGAAATAGCCAAAACCTGCGGCGTGGACGTGGAAAAAGCGAAGCTTGCCGGATTGTTACACGACTGTGGCAGGGAAATACCAACAAAGGATTTTATAGAAAAAATTAAAGAGGTAGGCATTAAAGCCGATATTGTGGAAATCAATCAGCCTATTTTGCTCCATGATAAATTAGGAGTGTATTATGCGGAGCATAAATATGATGTTCATGACAAAGAAATTTTAGACGCTATTTTGTATCACACTACAGGTGCTCCCCATATGAGCAAGCTGGCTATGGTAATTTACCTGGCAGATATTTTGGAGCCGGCCAGGGATTATCCCGGCGTGGATGATTTGCGCAAATTGGTCACTCAGGATTTGGAGCAGACATTATTTCAAGCCTATATTCAAACCATTAAGTTTTTGCTGGACGGCAAACAACTTGTGCACCCTAATTGTATTGAGGCCTATAATGAACTGGCTATCAAGTACAAGAATGTCAAGAAATAGTTAGGAGAAATAATCTATGACAAATCAAGAGGCACCTCGCCCTCATAAAATTAAAAGAAGGCTGAGAGTTGGCAGGCTTTTAGCTTTTATTGTTATTGCTGTGTTGATTGTTTTCGGCTGCTTTATGGCCGGGGTTTTTGCTTATTCTGCTTTATTTAAGCGCTCGCAGCCTCCTAAAACCGCAGCGGCTACCGAAGAAATCGGTAAAGATGAAACATTGAATAAGCGTATTAATGTGCTGTTATTGGGCATTGATGATGGGGACAGTGAAGACATGGCTTTAGATACTCCCAAACGTACCGATGCCATGATTGTGGTCAGCTTTGATCCGGAGAATAAAGATGTAGCAATGCTTTCTATTCCCAGAGATACCAGAGTGTCCATTCCCGGCCGCAGATGGCCTGACAAGGCTAACTCAGCTTATGCTTATGGCGGTGTGAGCCTGGCC